>OIFQ01000069.1_pt1 | contig 60597 bp, 55 predicted proteins | sample 1582051 | NCBI WGS metagenome assembly OIFQ01 (sample SAMN07501058, study PRJEB24779) | human gut metagenome | isolation source: stool | host: human infant | place: USA: Pittsburgh, PA | reverse complement strand
GCACCAAAAAATAAAAGAACAAATGATGCAAAATTTATAAAAAATGAAAAATGGACAGGAATAACTCAAGCAGAATGCAACGTTAGAACAAGCCCATCAACAAAGGCACCAATAGTAGCGTGTTATGGAAAAAATCAACCAATACATTATGACCAAGTTTGGGAAGGGGATGGTTACAGGTGGATTTCCTACATTGGAGCAAGCTCTGGACAAAGAAGATATGTTGCTTGTAGAAGGTTAAGTGGGGACACAACACCTTGGATTAGATTTTAATAAAAGTATAATATAATTGACAGGTAAACTATATATGGTTGGTTACCGAATTTCTACACAGACCACTAGCTTTTTGCTGGTGGTCTTTTTTTTGTACTTATTTTTATATATATTTAACAAATTTATAGTTATTGGATTTATAGCGTTTACGCTATAAAATTACTTGCATTATTATAGTGGTAACGCTATAATATAATTAACAATAAAAATAAGAAAAAGGAGATAGACATGGCACAAAATAAATATAGAAAATATGAATTTGATGGAACTTTTAAATGTGGACATGAAGGTACAGTTACACAAGGTGGATATACAAGAGAATATGCTAAAGATTCAGCCAAATATATTTTTGAACATGAGGAATGTCCTGAATGTACTAAAAAGAAAAAAGAATTAGATCATAAAGAAATGGCAGAAAAGGCAAAAACAGATGCTAATAAATTAGGTTTTCCTGAACTTACAGGTACACCGAAACAAATACAATGGGCAGAAAGCATAAGGAAAAATTTTTATGAACAATTTAATAAATTTATGGATGAATTAGAGGTCTATGATGTTTTAGAAATATTAGAAAGAAGAGGAGAAAGAGCGTTTGTACTTATTCCTGAAAATCGTGATAAATTAGAAGAATATATTAAAGATAATGATATTTATGATTTGGAAGATGAAAAGAAACTTTTAGAGGAAATATATAATGAATTTAAAAAGAATATAGCAACAGTAACAATGAATTTTTTAGAAGATACAGAATATTCATTCATTTATATAGATAATAGAGATATAACTAAAAGCTTTTACTCATTCGCTAACTATTTAATTTTACACATGGATGAAAAATATTTAAGAACAAGAGATGAAAAAGTTGGAGGCCTGAATGATTGCTAAAAATAACTTAAAAAATATTCTTAAAACAAAAAATATTAATTTATCCGAATTATCTCGTCAAACTGGAATGGCTTATAGTTCAATTTATCGCATTTTTACAAATGAATATTTAGACGATATTAGGCTTAGTAGTCTTATTAAAGTAGGAAAATCAATAGGTGTTTCGGTAAACGATATGTACACATTATATGAGGAATAAATTATATATAACTTAATATATAGAGGGCTATTATTTAGCCCTCTTTTTTTGCGATATTTGGTCACAATTACGTCACAAAGACCTAAGTAATTAATGGATTTTATAAAGATTAAATTTATAAAATTAATCGTAAAGCTGCAGTTATAGAGCTTATAGATATAAAGAAATAGTACGTGCTAATTAACATTAGATGTATTGAAGTGTGAACTTTTCGCTATATAGTTAAATTAAATATATGACATTGTATATTACTTGAAATTTTATTAAAGGAGGTTTTATGAACTTTATTGAACTTGTAAAGAATCGTTATTCTTGTAAAAATTTTAGTGATAAAAAAGTTGAAAAGGAGAAGCTTGATATTATTCTTGAAGCGGGCAGGCTTGCACCTACTGCTAAGAACAAGCAAATTCAAAGAATTTATGTGGCTAAGTCAAATGATGCTCTTATAAAAATTGATAAGCTTACTCCTTGTAGGTATAATGCTCCTCTTGTTTTGCTTGTAGCTTTTGATGAGAGTGAGGCTTTTGTTTATCCGGGAGGAAAATATAATACTGGTGTTGAAGATGCTACGATTGTTGCAAGTCACATGGTCTTTGCAGCTGCAAGTTTAGGTGTTGATTCTTGTTGGGTAAATCTTTTTGATCCTGATAAGGCTAGCGAAGAATTTTCTTTGCCTAAAAATGAAAAAATTGTTGCGATGATTGATTTGGGCTATGCGAATGATGGATTTAAGCCTTTAGAAAATCATTATAAACGCAAAAATATTGATGAAACTGTAAAATTTATTTAGGATAATGGGGGCTAGCAAAGATATGGAATATTTGATATTCTGTATCTTTATTTTATTTTTGCTATTGATTTTGAGATATTAGCTAAATTATTTTTGAATTTTAGTGTTATTTATTATATTTAATGGAAAAGTGCTTTTGCAATATATGAAATAATTTTCATTTTACAAAAGCACTTTTTTATATTTTATTTGATATTAACTTTTAAATTTTATTTCAAAATAAATTCCATGACAACGGGATTGTGATCGGAGTATTGGAAATTTTCCTTTTCTTGGGTTTTTATGGTTTTTATTTTTATATTATCTGTTGCCATAAATCCGTCTATGGTTGAAAGATAGGCGTCTTTTCCTGTGTATGGTTTGTCGTTTACTACTGATGTTTCTCCGTTTTTGTCGTAGTAGAGTTTTATATTTTCTGTTAGCAATTCTTTTGGCAAAATTTTTGGATTCCAAATTCCTTCTGGCAATTCTTTGTAATTTCCTGTTAGCTCTTGGTTAAAATCTCCGCCTACTATCACGTAATTGCCTTTTTTGTATTCTTTGTTTACGAAATTTATTATTTCTTTCGTTTGAGCGATTCTTCCGTTGTTTCCTTTTTCGTAGGCGTCTAAGTGGACATTTACTATTACTAATTTTTTGTCGGAATTTTTTATGTCAATGTATGAAGGGTTGAAAGCTCTTTTTAGGTTTACTAGTCTTGATGGAAATTTGTGAGGGATTTCTTGTTGGTACCTTTTTGATTTTTGTATTTTAAAATTTGTTTGAGTCATTATTCCTGATTCTACTTTTCCCATTGGTGGGATTGGATATGGAATAAAGGCAGCCTTAAAATTTAGGGCGAAGGTTGTGTTGCCCAAAAGTTTTTTTCTTATTTTTTTGTACTCGTTAATGTGGTAGGTTCTTTTTGAATTTATATCTACTTCTTGGAAAAATTTTATGTCGGCATCCATTTTTTCACTTGAATTAATGATGTGGTTAATTGATTTTTCTACATGGCTTTTGTTTATTGGAAAGACCATTTTTCCACCGTCCATAAAGAAATCTGTGTCTTTATCAAGTCCGCCGTATCCAATATTCCAAGTCATTATCGTATAACTTTTTCCGATTTCTGGATTTTTATCGCCCTTTCCTTGGATTTCTACATTTTCAATTTTTTCTGGTCGGTACTCTTTTATCCAAAGATATGATAGGAGAATTAAAATTCCTATTAGAAGTATTCCTATTATGGAAAAGATAATTTTTAATGTTTTTTTCATTTTTCACCTCTATAATTTTTGGGGAATTACCCTTATTTGTTATTTGTATAATATAAATACCCTTTTTTCTTCTTATATATAAGGAAAGAAAATTAAAATAGAGAAATAAATAAAATCTCTATAATTACTTTGTAAAATAAAGTTAATAAGATTGTTTTAAATTTCTAGAAAAGTATAGTTACTTTACGAAAGATTATGTATCAAAAAATATTTATAATATAAATAAAGAGCTTTTAATTGATGGAGTTATTATGGAAAAAGTAAAAATTATAGCTGATTCGGGATGTAATATAGATCTTGACATGGCAAAGGAATATGATATTTCAATACTTCCTTTTAATATAAATTTCAAAGACAAATCATACACCGACCTTTACGAATTAAGTAGGGAAGATTTTTTTATAAAATATAAGGAAAGCAAGGAGAGAGTTACAACTTCTATGCCATCTCCTGGGAAATTTTTGAAATTATTGGAAGAAGAATACCAAAAAGGATATAGAAATTTTATAGTATTTTCAATTACAAAGAAATTTTCTGGAATTTATCAAATGATGGATATGATGAAAGAGGAATTTGTAGAAGAAAATCCAGATGCAAGAATTAAAATAATAGATACAAATACAGCCACAATAGCTGCAATTTATCCTGTAATAAAAGCTGCAATTTATGCGAAAGACGGAATGGGACTTGATGAAATTTACAAAAAAAGTCTGGATAATTTAAAATATTGTAATGTTGCAGGAGTTGTAAAAAATTTGGATGCCTTGGTTAGGGGCGGAAGACTTCCAAAAACTATAGCCAAGCTTGCAAATTTAATTTCATTTTCTCCAGTTTTGTGCATAGAAGATGGAGAAATAAAATTAATAAAAAAAGTCACGGGAAAGAAAAAATCATACAAAGAATTGATAAAATATTTGAAAAAGCTTTGCAAAAAATACAAGGATTATCAAATAATAATTGGCGGAGCAGATAGTGGAGAAGAAATCGAAATTTTAAAAGAAGGACTAAGTAGCGAAATAGAAAATGCCCTAGATTTTAAAATAATAGACGTAACAGCAGTAATAGGCTCCCACTTAGGAGATGGGGTGATTTTCTGCTCAGTTTTTCCAATAAATTAGATTTAATAATTTGAAATAAAATATTTTTGTTTTAAATTTTGCTATGTGAATTTTAATACTTTGTAAATAAAAAGCCCAATTGTTTGTGCTCAGAGCGTAGAAAAAGTCATTTTAATAATTCAAAAATAAAATTACGCTAAAACCCATCTCGACTAAGTGAGTGAAACGAACGCATGGAGAGATCTCATGAGATTTCTCGACTCACTACGTTCGCTCGAAATGGTTATTTTTTTGGTTTGTCAACAGTCTGAGCCCAATCATCTGGGCTTTTTATTTTTGGAAAATTTTAAAAAATTTTTGATTATTTTTTGTTTCATTTTCACACAAAATTTTACAAAATAAATTTGAAAGTTTTATTAATTTTTTTTATTTGGAGAAAATAAAATTTTTTAATAACAAAATTTTTTTATTTATATTTACGTTCTCAAAAAATAAAACCAATATAATGATATTCAATATCAGATTATTCGGTGTATAATTGTTAATGAAGATAGTGATAATATATATCATTATTTTACATATTATTATTATTATGACTAAGTAAAACTTCACTGGTTCGGTTAGCTGGATTTCTTTTTTTTTTAGAGATTGCTGATATTGACTATTATTACGAAAAATCATATAATTATAAGCCATAAATAAATTTGTTTAAAATAATAGATTAATAAATAGAAAGAAGGAATATATGCCAATAACCTTATTAAATAATGGACAAGAAGCAGAAGTTATTAGAGTAACTGGAAATGATGAAATGAAAACCCATCTTTCAAATTTAGGTTTTGTAAAGGGGAAAAAAGTTAAATTATTTTTCTTTGATGGAGTAAATTACATTATTATGGTTGACAATAGCAAGTATGCTCTTAACAAAGACTTAGCAAAAAGAATATACGTGAGGGAGATATAATAATGAAAACTTTAAAAGATGTAGCAGTAGGAGAAACTGCTATAATAAAAAAAATTAAGGGAGATGGAGCTACCATAAGAAGAATTATGGATATGGGGATTACAAAAAAAACTGAGGTTTATGTAAGAAAAATTGCCCCATTAGGAGATCCTATCCAAGTTAATTTACGTGGTTATGAATTGACTCTTAGAAAAGAAGATGCAAAAAACATAATAGTGGAGGAATAGATGACTTATACGGTTGCTTTAGCTGGTAACCCTAACTCAGGAAAAACCACTCTTTTTAATGAGCTTACAGGTTCAAGCCAAAGAGTAGGAAACTGGCCAGGAGTTACAGTTGATAAAAAAGAAGGAAAATTAAAAGGGCACAAGGATATTATTATCCAAGATTTACCAGGAATTTATTCACTTTCCCCTTATACAATGGAAGAAGTTGTTTCAAGAGGATATTTGGTTGACCAAAGACCTGACCTTATTGTAAATCTTGTTGATGGATCAAATCTTATAAGAAACTTATATCTTACAAGCCAATTAATTGAACTTGGAATTCCAACAATTATTGCCTTGAATATGATGGATATAGTTAAATCAAACGGCGATGTTATTGATAAAGATAATCTTTCTAAAATTTTAGGTTGTCCTGTTGTAGAAATTGTTGCTAGCAAAAAACAAGGTACAAAGGACTTAATCAATGAGATTGTAAAATCAGAAAATAAATTATCTTTACCAAATCCTTTAAAATATTCTGGAGAATTAGAAGAAGCTTTGGAAAAAATTTCTAGTGAAATTTCTGGATCTGTTGATTCTAAACTTGAAAGATATTTGTCAATCAAGGCCTTTGAAAATGATGAAGATATGTTTGAAAATATTTCTTTATCAACTAGCCAAAAAGAAAATATAAAATCTTTAAGAGAAGATTTTGAGAAAAAAGAAGATGATGTTGCTGAAGGTATTGTAACTACTGAAAGATATGAAGCTCTTGGAGAAGTTGGAGAAAAAGTTCTTAAAAAAGCTCCACCAAAACTTTCAACAACTGATAAAATCGATAAGATAGTTACAAATAGGATTTTGGGACTTCCAATTTTTGCCCTAGTAATGTTTGTTATTTATTATATAGCAATTTCAACTTTAGGAACTGGGGCGACTGATGCCGTAAATGGATTTTTTGAAGATACAATGACACCTGCTGTTGCAGATTTTCTAACAAATATTGGAATCAGTGACGTTTTAGTTAGTCTTGCAACAGACGGAATCATAGCAGGAGTTGGTGCAGTATTAGGATTCTTACCACAAATGTTAGTATTATTTGCCCAACTTTCAATTCTTGAAGATATAGGATACATGGCAAGAGTTGCCTTTGTAATGGATAGGGTATTTAGAAGATTTGGTCTTTCTGGAAAATCATTTATACCAGTAATGATAGGTACAGGATGTTCAGTTCCTGGAATCCAAGCATCAAGAACAATTGAAAATGAAAGAGATAGAAGAATTACAATTATAACTACATCTTTTATGCCATGTTCTGCAAAACTTCCAGTAATTGCTTTGATAGCTGGAGCATTTTTCAAAAAAGATCAAGCTTTAGTAACATTTTCATTTTATATAATTGGAATAGTTTCTGTAATAATTTCTGGAATTATTTTAAAGAAATTTAAAGAATTTGCATCAGATCCAGCTCCATTTGTTATGGAACTTCCACCATATCACGCACCAAGAGTTACTTCAGTTTTAAGAGATATGTTTAATAAAGGAATGAGCTTTGTAAAAAGAGCAGGAACAATAATTTTAGTATCATCTATAATTATTTGGTTCTTATCAAACTTCGACTTCTCATTTAAATTGGTAGAAGCTGAATCAGAAAACTCAATACTTGCAGTTTTAGGTGGATATTTAGCAGTTTTATTTAAACCATTAGGATTTGGACAATGGCAATCAGCAGTAGCAACAATTACAGGATTCGTTGCAAAAGAAAACGTAGTTTCAACAATGGGTGTTGTTCTTGGAATAGGAGCAGATCTTGATGAAACAAATAGACAATTAATTACAGCTTTCAACCAAGCTATAGGAACACCAGTTGCTGGATACTCATTCTTGCTTTTCAATATGCTTTGTATGCCATGTTTTGCAGCAGTTGGAGCTATAAAAACAGAAATGAACAATAATAGATGGACACTTATTGCTATAGGATACCAAATGGCATTTGCCTATGCGATTGCATTTATTTTCTATCATTTAGCAAATTGCTTTGTATATAAAGAATTTTCATTTATGACAATACTTGCAATATTAGTGTTGATAGGTGTTTTATATTTGATTTTTAGACCTGTAAAATACAAAGAAGAAAAAAGATCTTACAAATTAAATTTTGCAAGAAAATAAAAAAATCATTATGAAGGGATGGTTTTATGAATATACAATCTTGGATACTTTTGATAATAATTTTGGGAACTTGCTCTTATATAATCTATACTAGATTTATAAAAGAAGGCTCAAATTTTGGTTGCAAAGACTGTGCTCAAAAAACTTCTTGCAATAGTGGAAAGTGTCAAAGTAAAAAAGAAAAAAATAAAGAAAAATCTAAATCATGTCCATATTGTGACTGATTTAAATTTAAAATAATTATTAATTAAGAAAGGCTTTTGTAAATTGATTATTTCCATGAAGGATGTATTTGCAAAAGCTCTTTTTTAAAAATATAAAATAATTCACAATAAATTTTGCCGATATTAGAAATCATTACAAATGATAAAGATTTTTATTAGCAAAATTTAAAATAAAGCTAAAAAAATTTGCAAAAAATAATTAAAGCGGTTATAATTATTTCAATAAAAAAAATAGGAGGAAAAGATGATTAAAGTAAACAAAAAAATTATAAGTACAGGTATTGGAGTAATAGCGGGAGCTATTGGGGGAAAGGTTCTCACATCAAAATTAGCAAAAAAGGCTGCTGTGGCTACAGTCCAACAAGGATTGAAAGCAAAAAGTGCTGTTGATAAGACTGTAGAAAATATAAAAGTTACAACTGATGATATAGTGGCTGAAGCAAAAATTAAAAATGAAATTGAAGAAAGACTTGAAGCTGAAGCAAAAGATAAGCTTGATATAGAAAATGTTGCTTCAGAAGCTAAAGAAGAAGTTAAGGAAGAAATAATAAAAGAAATTAAAGAGGACTAGGATGAGAGCGGCCATAAAGGCGAGAACTATTGGAAGAAGTAGGTTTATTTACGAGGATTATCTAAAAAAATCTAACGTCAATAAATTAAAGTACAAAATTGAACAAGTAAAGGGCGTGAAATCTTGTGAAATTTCTTATATATCAAAATCTATTATTGTAAATTATGAAGAAGATTTGATAGGAAATATTGCAAGATTTATCCTAGACTTTGATCTTAAATCTTTGGATGATTTTGATATTGAAGATGCGGATTTTATTCCTCAAGTTGATAAATCAATTTTTCATATATTAAGAAATTCAGCATACAAGAGAATTGTATTTGGTTATCTTATGCCTATCAGTATTAGACCATTTTTTACACTTTTGAGAGCTTATCCTTTTGTAAAGGAAGGCTTAAAATCTATAAAAAATAAAAAAATAGATGTGGCAGTTTTGGATGCAAGTGCAATTACAATTTCTATAATTACAGGAAAATTTGGGGATGCGGCTAGCATAATGGCCCTTTTATCATTGGGAGAAGAACTTGAAGATTATACCTTAAAAAAATCAAGGCTTAATTTAAAATCTTCGCTTGCTTTAAATGTTGATAAAGTTTTTGTAAAAGATGGAAATCAAAAAATAATCAAAAATTTAAAAGATGTAGAAATCGGAGATTTAATTTATATTTCTATGGGAAGTAAAATTCCTGTGGATGGAGAAGTTGTTGAGGGATTTGCCATGGTAAATGAGGCTTCATTTACTGGAGAGGCAAAAGCTGTTGAAAAAAATGAAAATTCTACTGTTTTTGCAGGGACTGTTCTTGAAGAAGGAGAGCTTTTAGTAAAAACTAATAAAAAATATGGAGATTCTAGATTAAATCACATAATAAAACTTATTGAAGATAGTGAAAAAAATAAATCTCTTGCTCAATTAAAAGCAGAATCTATGGCTGATTCTTTGGTAAAATATTCTTTTATTGGGGCAGGATTAACATATTTATTTACAAGAAATTTCATAAAAGCAAAATCATTTTTGATGGTAGATTATTCTTGTGCCTTAAAACTTACAATTCCAATTGCATATATGAAGGCTATAAGTCAGGCTGGAGAAGAAAATATTTTGGTAAAAGGTGGAAAATATTTTGAGAGCATAGCTAAAGCTGACACAATTATTTTTGATAAAACTGGAACATTAACCAAGTCCCAGCCAGAAGTCAAAAAAGTAATTTCCTTTGATATTGATGAGGATGAGGCTTTAAGAATAGCTGCTTGCCTTGAGGAACATTTTCCTCATTCAATAGCAAGAGCTGTTGTGAAAAAAGCTGTGGAAAAAAATCTTCGCCACGAAGAAATGCATTCAAAGCCAGAATATATAATGGCTCATGGCATAAAATCAAAAATAAATGGAAAAACAGCTCTCATAGGAAGTGAACATTTTATTCTTGAAGACGAAGGAATAAAAATAAATTCCCAACAAGGAGATTTGATAAATTCATTAAAAGAAGAATATTCTCTTTTGTTTATGGCTTACGACAATAAATTGATGGCGGTTTTGTGCATTGATGATCCAATTAGAGAAGATGCAAAAAAGACAGTAATGGCTTTGAGAGATTTAGGATTTACTCATATTGCTATGCTTACAGGAGATAATGAAAATTCTGCTAAAGCTGTAAGCAAAAAACTTGATTTAGATTTTTATAAATCCCAAGTTCTTCCAGAGGACAAAGAAAATTATGTAAGAAAAATGAAACAAATGGGAAGAAAAATTATAATGATAGGAGATGGAGTAAACGATTCAATTGCTCTATCAAGGGCAGACGTGGGAATTTCTATGTCAAAAGGTGCAGATCTTGCCAAAGAAATCTCTGACGTTTCAATAAAAACAGATTCACTCAAAGAATTAGTTGATCTTGTAAAACTTTCAAGAAGTGTAGATAAGAGAGTAAAAAAGGATTATGAAAAAATAATTGCCTTTAATAGTTTATTGATAGCGTTAGGTTTGACATCGTTTATAACAAATACTCAATCAGCACTTTTACACAATATTTCCACTGTAGCTATAGCAAGTGAAAATATGAAAAAATATAAATTTTAAAAACCAAAGTTTAAAGCTTTGGTTTTTTCTTTGGGAAAATTTAATTAATTAGTAAATAAAATTTTAAAAATATTAAAAGTAAAGAAATCCTAGGAATTAAATTCGACTAACAAAGTGATGGTTGTAAATTTTAAAATGGAAAAAACTTATGAAAAATGTATGATAGAATAAGAAAATCGTTTTTGTAAGGAGAATTTATGATTAATTTTAGAAATGACTATTCAGATATTTGTTATCCAGAAATTTTAGATTATATAAAAGAAAATCTTGACCAAATAAATCCAGGATATGGGGTTGATGATCACAGCAAAAATGCTGAAAAATTGATAAAAGAAAAATTAGAAGATGAAAATGTTGATATTTATTTTATTCACGGAGGTACAGTAGCGAATATTCTTGGGGCAAGTGTAGGAATGTTGCCACAAGAATCTATAATTTCTGCAACAACAGGACACATCGAAGACCAAGAAGCAGGAGCGATTGAGGCTTGTGGAATAAAAATTGAAACAATTCCAACAAAGGACGGAAAGATCACAAAAAAATTATTGGAAGAAAAATATAAATCTTTTACCAACGAACACCATACAGTTCCAAGAAAAGTTTATATATCAAATACAACAGAAGTTGGAACACTTTATAGTAAAAAAGATTTAGAAGAGATTTACGATTTTTGTAAAAAACACGACTTATATTTATTTATGGACGGGGCAAGACTAGCACACGCCATGGCAAATGAAAAATCTGATCTAAAATTTAAAGATTTGACCAAACTTTGCGATATTTTTTATTTTGGAGGAACAAAAAACGGACTTATGTTCGGGGAAGTCCTTGTAATTGTAAATGATAATTTGAAGAAAAATTTCAGAAATTTGCAAAAACAAAAAGGAGCTATGCTTGCCAAAGGTTTTGTTACAGGAATTATGTTTGAAAGACTCTTCCAAGATGATTTGTATATCAAAGGAGCAAAAAAAGCCTACAAAATGGCAGAAAAATTGGCAAAAGGCTTTGAAGAAAAAGGATACAAACTTGCCTATGAATTTAATTCAAACCAAGTTTTTGTAGAAATTTCAAAAGAAGACATAAAAAAATGGGAAGAATTTGCTTATTTTGAAGTGGGAGAAAAAAGAGAGGATAAATTTGTAGCAAGATTTGTCACAACCTACAAGAGCAAAGAAAAAGAAATCGAAGAATTTTTAGAAAGGATTTAGTATTATGCATTACACAGGACAAGTTTATAGACCACCGCTTGAAGCCTACACACCACTTTTGGAAGTAACTTACGGCTGTTCCCACAACAAGTGTGCCTTTTGTACTATGTATGGTATGACAAATTTTGGAATTTCTCCTATAAAAGATGTAGAAAGTGATATTTTAGAAATTTCCATGACTTATCCGAGGCCAATTGAAAGAATTTATTTATTAAACGGAGATCCTTTCGTTCTTTCGACAGAAAAATTGGTAGAAATTGCAGATTTAATCCACAAATATATCCCAGAAGTAAAAACCATAACATCTTACGCAAGTTTTTATAATTTAAAAAATAAAACAAAAGAAGACTTAAAACTTTTGAGAGAAAAAGGCTACAATGAACTTTGGTTTGGAGTAGAAACAGGAAATCAAAAAGTCCTAAACTGGCTTGATAAGGGAGCATATCTTGATGATTATAAAAAAGGAATAGAGAAAATGAAATTTGCAAAAATGACCTACAATGCCATAGTAATGCAAGGAGTTGCAGGAAATGGAAATTCAAAAGAAAATGCAAGAGAAACAGCAAAATTTTTAAACCTATATCCACCAATAGGAATTTTTATAATGAGTACAGACGTTCAAAGAGGGTCAAAATTATACAAAATGAGAGAAGAAGGAGATTTTAAAGAAACAAGTAACAGAGAAAACCTAGAAGAACAAATAGAATTATTAAAAAATCTAGATGTTCCGGGAAATGTCCTCTACTCATCAGGCCACATAGTAAATCTTGTAAAAGTAACATCTCACATGAGAAACAAAGAAAAAATGATAAAAAAATTAGAAGACGCCCTAGAAAATCTAGATAAAAAAATTCTAGATTCAAAAAATATGGGAAGGGCAATTTAAAAAATAGGCTGTTGCAAGATTTTTTTGCAACAACCTATTTTTTAGTTGTTATTATCAACTGCCTCATTGTATTTTCTTATTGTTTTTTGTGAAAAAACAAAGTTATGAATGCCAAAGGAAGTGTTATAAAATATTTAATTAACTCTGAAAATATTAGTATAGCTAAAAATAATATAAAGGAAGATCCTATGTCTCTTTTGTAGATTGTTTTTGTTTCGCCAAGCCAATTTGTGCTAGTGGATGATTCGTGATAGTTCATAAATTTGCTTGATGCTTTTGCCATATTTACAGCTCCATAAGGATTGAAAAATGATGAGAATCTTCCACCAACATATCTTTTATAATCTGCATACCACGAATAAGTGTAATTTGTTAATAAAAAATACGCTAAATAAAGCATTCCTTTTAGAAAGCTATAATCAAAGCTAATAAGAATAAAAATTGAAGAAATTATTATATATGAATTTATATAAAATGTTATTCCCATTTTTGGTGTGGAAAAATAAGATGGATTTTTGTATGGGTCAATAAATTCATCTTTAGACTTATTATCATAAGTCACATTTTGATTGATAGTTTCTTCAATTGTTGGAGGTTTTACATATTCTGCTTCTTTTTTGGAAGGAGGTTTTATATATTCGGCATCATTATTAATATTTTTATTATTATCTTTTGATGGTGGTTTAATATATTGATTTTGATTAGCCATTTTTACTCCTTAATTTGTTCCAAATCCTCTATTGTAATTGTGTTTACATCATCTTCATTTGTATTTGAAATTCTTTGGCTCATTATTCTGATTAATTTTTCGTTAAAATTTCTAATCCATCTTCCATTACTATGGTCGTTTGATTTGTTATAATTATTTTCTACAACTTGATAGTAAAGTTGTTCATCAACCTTATATGCGAATTTATCTAAGCTTGATAATCCGATTTTTACAAGCTCATCTACAGTGTAGTCTTCAAAATAAAATTTGTTTGGAACTCTTGATTGAAGACCTGAATTTAAAGATAGAAATTCTTTCATTTCCTTGCTATATCCAGCAAATATTATTACTATGCTTTCTCTATAATCTTCCATAAATTTCAAGATTTCATCTATTGCTTCATTTCCAAAATCATTATCAGATCCTTGTGATAGGCTGTAGGCTTCATCTATAAATAAAATTCCACCAAGTGCTGATTTTAAAACGGCTCTTGTTTTAATTGCAGTTTGACCTATATAACCTGCGACAAGATCTGATCTTGAAACTTCTATAAATTTATTTTCTTTTATAATAGATTTTTGATAGAGAAGATTACCTAAAATTCTAGCAACGGTAGTCTTTCCTGTACCAGGATTTCCAAGAAATAAGGAATGCAAGGTGAAGTTTTGGATCTTTTGTCCTGAATCTCTTCTTTTTTTATTTAGCTCTGCCATAGAAATAAATTCATCAACTTGCCTTTTTACTTGGTCTATTCCTATAAGATTTTGTAATTTATTATAAGCGTCCTCATCTTTTCCATCATAGTTTTTGTATTTGCCAATATTAAATACCTGATCAATATCCTCATTTGTTAAAGTCGAAAGATCTGTCGATTCACTTTCGATAACTCTTGTCGCAAATACTTTTAGTAGTTTTTCGTTAAAGTTTCTAATCCATCTAGCGTTAGATTTATCTATAGATTGTTCATAAGCAAATTTCACATTTTTTTCATAATAATTTCTATCTTCTATTACATATTGCTTTTCAATTAAAATACTTTCTCCGATTTGAACAATCTCATCACTTGAGTAATCTTCAAAAACAAATTTATTGGCAACTCTAGAGTTTAGACCAGGATTTGTATCTAAAAATTCTTCCATTTCCTTAGTGTATCCAGCAAAAATTATCATAATTTCACTTCTGTGATCTTCCATATATTTAAGAATAGTATTTATAGCTTCTTGACCGAAATTCACAGAGGAGTCGCCTTTATTTAAGGTGTAAGCTTCGTCTATAAATAAAATTCCACCTTTTGCTTTTTCTAATAATTTATAAGTTTGTTCGGCAGTTTGACCTACATTAGATGAAATCAAATCAGATTCACTAGCTTCAATGAAAATAAATTCTTCCTTATTATATAAGGCCTTATATTCAAATAAAATCTCGCCGATAAGCCTTGCTACAGTTGTTTTTCCCGTTCCAGGATTTCCAAGAAATACAGAATGGAGCGAATTTTCTTCAGGAAGAAAGCCCATTTGGATTCTTTTATTATTAAATTCAACCATCCTAATCATTTTGTTTATTTCATTTTTTACAGAATTTAATCCAACTAATTTATTAAGCTTATCGTATGGCGAAAGCTCGTTTTCATTTGATGAAATATTTTCATCATCTATTTCGTCATAGAAAAACTCCTCATCCAAATCATCATTTTCAATTAAGCCAACCTTATAATAGGAATCATCAGAGCTTTCTATTTTTATTGGAGAATTTTCATCATAATAATATTCGCCGTTAATAGATAAATATTCAGTTAATAAGCTAGACTTACCATTAATTCTAATATTAGGGACAAAATATCTATTAAGGGAAATTTCGTAAGCTTTAAGTATGGAGTTATCTTGAATAAGCAAATCGATTTTTTCGTTATTTTCTCCCTTTAAATTAAAGGAGTCTTCTACAATTGCAAGAGATTTTTGATTTATACAAAATATTTCATTAACAGTTAATTTTGAAATAAAAGCTCTACTAGAATTAATATCTACAGACGAAACTATGTCATCATTAGAAATCAAATATGAGTTTTCATTTAAAAACAAGCAGCTAGGATAATTTTTTTGTATAAATAAATTATTATTAGAAGTTATATTGGTGTTAAATATATATAAGCAAGGATATCTTTTTTGGGTATCTCCTCCGTTGACAGTGGAGTTATTAATTTTTAAATCTGAATGTTTGGCATTTATTGCATTGGTGTAATATTTTTTTATACAAGATTTTTTGATACTTACATTAGAATAATCAAATGATAAAGAAAGACATAAGTCTGAATTGTTGATTTCTATATTAGAATTTTTTGCATATAATTTAGAATAAAAATCTCCCTTATCAAATGTACTAACATTTTCAAAATTTAAGCTTGAATTTTCAGAAACATAAACTTCTGGATATTTTTCTTGATTAGACTCTATTTTTGAAAGATCAGTTCTATCTATTATTACTTTATTTAAAAAGACTGTAGAAGAATCTTTAATATTTAAAATATTATCAAATTTATTATTTGATTCTAACCACAAACTATTTATATTTACATTTGCTTTATTTTTTATGTTGAGTCTTCCAACAATTTTATTTGTATAATAATTTGTATTATCTTCAAAATTAACGTGACCTTCTAAGGTCAAATCTTTATCTATTTCAAAAAATCCATCTTCTAAAATTAGATGGAAATTTTCTTTTAATTCTAAAATATCGCCAGGGCTACAAGCATAATAAGCTTGATAAAAATTCCAAGTATCGTTAGAATTGCCTATTAAATATCTTGCCATTTCTTCCTCCTTAATTTTATTTAATTATATCATATTTAAAATATAAAAATATCAATTAGCAGCATGAAGTTATTTTTTGAAAAATGATTTATTTTCATTTAAAAGTAAATCCTTATAATTGATAATAAATCTTGAAAAAATTTATTTTTTATGCTAATATATAAGAAGTATTTGGGAGGGAGTGAGTTTTGCACTCCCTTTCGTTTTCGCTATTTTTAAAAAATGTGAAAAAATTTCAAAAAAATATAAGTTTATAAATTAGTCGAGATATTATATAATAAAAGTGATATTTTTAAGGAGGACTTATGACAGAAACAAGAGTTAGATTTGCACCATCACCAACAGGTTACCTCCACATCGGTGGACTTAGAACAGCACTTTTCAATTACCTTTATGCAAGACATACTGGTGGAAAAATGCTTTTAAGAATTGAAGATACAGACAGAACAAGATTTGTTGAAGGAGCCTTGGAAAATTTATTGAAGACTTTAAAATGGTCAGGAATTGAAATTGACGAAGGCGTTATGCTTGATGAAAATGGAGAAATTACTGAAAAAGGAAATTGTGGCCCATATATCCAATCTGATAGGGTTAAGGCTGGAATTTATGATAAATATATTGAAAAATTAATCGAAGAAGGCAAGGCTTATTATTGCTTTTGCTCAAAAGAAAGACTTGATAATTTAAGAGCAAGACAAAAAGCTGATGGTCTTACACCAAAATACGATGGACTTTGTCGTTCACTTACTTTGGAAGAGGCAAAAGAAAAAATTGCCAATGGTGAAAAATATACTGTAAGATTAAAACTTCCAAAAGATACCGATATTTCTTTTGATGATAGGATTAAGGGAAAAATTACCTTTAATACAAATGATATGGACGATCAAGTTTTGATAAAAGAAGACGGATACCCAACTTATCATTTTGCAGTTATTGTTGACGATCACGAAATGGGAATCACCCACGTTGTAAGAGGGGACGAATGGATTTCTTCAACTCCAAAACACGTATTTTTATACCAAGCTTTTGGATGGGAAGCTCCAGAATATATCCACCTTCCTACAGTTTTAAATAAAGATCACAAAAAATATTCTAAGAGAAATGGAGATGGAATGGTTGAAGATTTCATCGAAAGAGGATATTTACCAGAAGGATTAATAAATTATTTGGCTCTTTTGGGTTGGTCACCTGATAGTGAAGAAGAAATTTTTACAATGAAAGAACTTGCTGATCAATTTACTTTTGATAGGGTAAATAAAACCGGAGCAGTTTTTGATGTAAGAAAACTTGATTGGGTTAACGGTCATTATGTAAGAAAAATGAGCGTTGAAGATTTGGCAGCTGCCATAAAACCATATTGTATTGAAGCAGGATTTTTCGGCGAAGATTATCCAGAAGAAAAATTAAATCTTCTTGCAGCAACTTGGCAATCAGCAATTGATAAATTTACTGACATCAAGGATGAGGCTTATGTTTATTATGTAGATGATAAAGATATGAAATGGACTGATGAAGCAGTTGAAGCAATTAAAACAGATGAAGCTAAAACTTTATTTGATGCTTTTATTGGAAAGCTTGAAGAAGTTGATGAAGTTGATCTAGATTTTGCAAAAACCATAATGAAATCTATCCAAAAAGAAACAGGAATAAAAGGAAAGAATTTATGGTTCCCAGTTAGGGCAGGACTTACAGGAAATGTTCACGGACCAGAACTTGTAAATGCTTTTGTGATTATGGGCAAAGAAAAAATGATCGAAAGATTAAATTACGTTAAGGAAAATTTTTAATATGAAAATATATAATACATTCACAAGACAAAAAGAAGAGTTCAAGACAATTGATGAAAACAAGGTAAGAATGTATGTATGCGGTCCAACAGTTTATGATTATATGCACATAGGAAATGCTCGTCCTTTGGTAATTTTTGATACAATGAGAAGATATTTAAGATATCTTGGCAACGAAGTAAAATACGTTGTAAATTTTACAGATGTTGACGATAAAATTATAAATAAGGCCATCAAAGATAAGATATCAACTAAGGAAGTTACAGATAAGTATATAAAAGCTTATATGGAAGATGCAAAAGATTTAAATCTTGACGAAGAGCATACAATTCATCCAAAAGCTACAGAAACTATGGATGATATTATAGAATTTGTAAAAGAATTGGTAGATAAGGATTGTGCCTACGAATCAAATGGAGATGTTTATTTTGATATTTCAAAAGCAAAAGATTATGGACATCTTTCAGGAAAAAATATTGAAGATTTAAGAGAAGGCGCATCAAACAGACTAGATGATAATGACAAGGGCAAAAAAAGAAATCCTATGGATTTTACCCTATGGAAAGCTACAAAAAAAGAAGGAGAAATCTCTTGGGATTCTCCTTGGGGCAAGGGTAGACCGGGCTGGCATATAGAATGTTCAACAATGAGCAAAAAATTATTGGGAGAAACAATCGACCTTCACGCTGGTGGAGAAGATTTACAATTTCCTCATCACGAAAATGAAATTGCCCAATCAGAAACAAGATCAGGCAAAAAATTTGCAAATTATTGGATGCATAACGGCATGATCCAAGTTGATGGAACAAAAATGAGCAAGTCTTTGGGAAATTTCTTTACCTTACACGATATTAAAAAAGAATATGACCTTATGGTTGTAAGATTTTGGCTATTGTCTGCAGGCTATAGACTTCCAATAAATTTCACAAGAGAAATAATAGAACAAGCCAAAAATTCCCTAGAAAGATTAAACAATGCCAAATTTAGGATGGACTATCTTTTAGAAAAAGCAAGTGGGAATTTAAAAGATGAAGAAAAAGATTTGGTTAAAGAGCTTGATAATTTTGAAAATAATTTTAGAAAAGTAATGGATGATGACCTAAACACAGCAGATGCCCTTACAGTTTTATTTGAAATTTCAAAATTTGCTAATACCAAACTTGATGAAAATTCTTCAAAAGAATTTGTAGAAAAAACTAGGGATTTATTTATAAAACTTGAAGATGTACTTGGTATAGAAAATAGGAAAAAAACAGACGATTCTATTGATGAAGATTTAATAAATAAACTAATTGAAGAAAGAAAAGAAGCAAAAAAAGCAAAAGATTTTGCTAAAGCTGATGAGATACGTGATAAACTTTCTGAAATGGGAATTTTAATCAAAGATACCAGAGAAGGAACCAAGTGGGAGCTTAAATAATGGCAAGTATATATGGAAGAAAATCTGTACTTGAAACCATTGATGCAGGCGAAAATATAAAAAAAGCTCATATTTTGGATAACAAGGGCAAAAATCACAAGCTAATTGATAAAATTATAAATAAATTACAAGATAAAAATGTGCCAATATTTTATGAGGACAAGGATTATTTTTCAAAAATTTCTGGCAACCACCAAGGCGTTGAAATCGAAGTAGAAGATTACAAATACAAGGACCTTGATGATTTAAAAGATAAAAAAAGACTAATGATTCTAGATCAAATAGAAGATCCCCACAATCTTGGTGCAATAATTAGAAGTGCAGAGGCCTTTGGATTTGATGGAATAATTATTTCAGAAAGAAGATCTGCAAAAGTAAACTCAACAGTTTACAAAACAAGTGCAGGAGCAATCAACAATATTGATATAGCCATGGTTAAAAATATAAATAGGGCCATAAAAGAAATAAAAGAAGAAAATTTTTGGGTTTATGGACTAGCTGGAGAAGCTTGTGGCGATATTACTCAAACAGATCTTACAGGAAAAATTGCCCTAGTTGTTGGCAACGAAGGAAAGGGACTTTCAAGACTTGTAAGAGAAAATTGTGATGGACTAATAAAAATACCAATGCTTGGCAAAATAAATTCATTAAACGCATCGGTAGCAAGTGCAATCGCAATCTATGAAAGTCTAAGACAAAATGGCTTTAACTAAAAAAAATATAACCTATGTTGATGGCTATAACATAATAAATTCTTGGCCTGAATTAAATCACATAAAAGAAAATTCCCTAGAGCTTGCTCGTGAAAAATTAATAGACGAGATGGCAGAATACGCATCTCTTTCAAACGAAAAAGTCGTCGTGGTTTTTGATGCCTACAATTCAGATGGAGAAAAAGAAAATATTTTTGAAAAACTTGGCATAAAAATAGTTTATACAAAAAAATTTCAAACGGCAGACACCTATATTGAAAAAATGACAAACAAATATGCACGTCGTCACAATGTAAAAGTTGTAACTGACGATGGGCAAGTCCAATCACTTGCCTTTGAAAGAGGAGCAAGCAGGATTACTGCCCTTGAGCTTAGGAATGATCTTTTAAATAAAAGGGTAAAAATAAAAAGAAATCAAAAAAAAGATTTCTCAAATAATTTCAAGCAATTTCCCTTATCAGAAGATGTAATAAAAAAACTTGATGATATAAAAAAAGACTTGGAAAAATAAATGGTAAAGGTAGATAAATTCAATTTATAAAAATTCAAATCATTTTTATAAGAACTTGACTGCTTAGGCAGATCAATTATGGTGGTTATATGGATAAAATAGATTTTAATGACGAAGAAATCTTTGAAAAATTTAAAGATTTTTTCGATGAAGATGATATTGATGAAAAACAAGCCCAAAAAATTTATAAGGGCTTAACAGAAGATGAAAAAGAAGAATTCGACCAGTTTTTGGAAGATGAAGAGCTGGAAGAAGATGAAGAGGAAGAAGATAGAAAAAAAATAAAAAATTCTATCGTTGCAAGGCAAAGAAGCGACATAATTAGGCTTTCCGATTTAACAAATGAGCAAATTGTAGAACAATTCCAAGAAGGAAATCAAAATGCTCTTGGAGCTTTGGTAGATAAAAACCAAGGACTTGTTAGAAGTAGAGCATCATATTTTTATCGCTCACACGGAAATGACCTTGAGCTTGAAGATTTAGTCCAATCAGGCATGCTTGGAATGATAAGAGCTGCAGAAAAATTTGATCTCACTTTGGGATACAAATTTACAACCTACGCCTACAAATGGATTGACAAGGCAATAAGAAAAGCAATCAACAAAGAAGGCCACACAATAAGAATACCAGCTGGAAAATATTTGAAATTAAATAAATTAAAACAAATATTAAAAGCAAATCCAGAAGCAAGCGAAGAAGAATTATACAAGATTTTAAAACAAGAAGGAATCGACAAAAAACAAGCTGACGATTTATTTTTAATAAACAGAAATCAAGTAAATTCGACAAGCCTAAATATAAATCTAGATTCAGAAGATTCAACAGGCGATGAGCTAATGGATATGGTAGGGGACGATTCAATCCCAGTAGACGATCAAATTCTAAAAAAAGATATGGAAGATTTCCTAATGAAAGCTTTGGATCAACTTTCAGATAGAGAAAAACAAATAATAATATATAGATACGGTTTGGACAACGAAAAACCAAAAACCCTAGAAGAAATAGGAACAATTTATAATCTGTCCAGAGAAAGAATAAGACAAATAGAAAACCAAGCCCTAGGAAAACTAAAACAATACAGCGACCAGGATTGATAATCAGCTTAAAAATGTGCCAGTGGCACATTTTCAATGATTATCCCGCGGAGTCGAACTAAGAATTAAATTTCGAAAAATAAAATATCATGCTAATTTATTAAAAAACGAGTGATAATTAGCAGATAAATAGCTTAAAAACGTCCCTGTGTGGACGTTTTTAATATTTATCCCGCGGACTAAAACAAGGAATTAAATTTCGAAAAATAAAATATTATGCAAAATCATTACAAAAAGAATGATAAGTTAGCGTGTAAATCAGCTTAAAAACGTGCCAGTGGCACATTTTTAATGATTATCCCACGGACTATAACTAAGAATTAAATTATGCAAAATAAAATACGATGCTAGATTATTAAAAACTGAGTGATAATTAGCAGATAAATAGCTTAAAAATGTCCCTGTGTGGACATTTTTAATATTTATCCCACAAATCTGGAAAAAAATTCCAAAAAATAAAATTAACTGACAATGAGAAAAAATTCTACTATTTAAAAACTTAGAAAGTGCTTGCACTTTCTTTTTTTGAAAATTTTTAAAAAATTCTATTAATAATTTGAAATTTTTTAATAAATAATTTTTATTTATTTCTATTTTTAAAATTTCAAATATTTTTTTCTTCTCAGCATAAATTTTAGAAATATTTATTTAAAAATCAAATTTTGCTTTTGCTATTTAAAAAATCCCTCACATTTCATACATTTTTATTTCACAAAAAGCTCATATTTACTAACATATGCCTATGATGTTTGCTAAATTAAATCAATAAACTTTCTTGAAAATTTTTTGTTGACACTTTAGAAATATTTTGGTAAGATATGAAAATAATGTATAAAACAAAACTAATACAATATAAAAGATGAGGTATAAATTATGAAAAAACAAAAATTAGCAAAATACGCTATGGTGCTTGCTTTGTCTTCTAGCATTATTTTTTCAAATGGAAAAATGGTAAGGGCTGAAGAAAATCTTAATGTAAATTCTATAAATATGGATAGTAAGGAAGAAATTGAAAATAAAATTGAGCTTATTAAAAAAGAAATTGCTCAATTAGAAAAGCAATTGAATGAGAAATTAAAAGAAAAAGAAGAATTGCTTAAAGAAAAATCTGAACTTTCTAATAAATTATCCAAGAAAAATGACAAGTTGGCTAAGGAAATTGATGATTTAAAAAATAAAATCAAGGAACTTGAGGATAAAGAAGCTGAAAACCAAAAAATTCTTAAATCTTTTGATGAAAAATTAGCAAAAGCTAATGAGGAAAAAGAAAATTTAAGAAAAGCCCTTGAGAAAAAGGAAAAAGAAATTGAGGATATAAAAAACTTTGATCCAGCAAAGGATAAGAAGGCCCTTGAAGAAAGTATAGAAGAAGATAAGAAAAAAGAAAAAGCTAGTGAAGATAAAAAGAAAAAACTTGAGGAAAGCCTAGAAAAATCTAGTGAAGAATTAGATAAAAAGAAAAAAGCTTATGAGAAAGAAAATGCTCTTTTAGAAAGATATACAGCTGATTTGGCTAAGTATGAACAAGAACTTCCAAAAGCTAAAGAAGAAAGAGAAAAAATTCAAGAAAGTTTAAACAATATAATCGCTAATAAGACAAGCTTTATACAAGAAATCACTGATTTGAAAGCAAAAGAAAAGAAAAATGAAGTAGACAAAAAAGATATTGAGGATCAATTAAAGGTTGTTAATGCTAGTTATGAATTGAAAAAGGCTAAATTGCAAGAATTGATAGATAAATATCCAGACTATGATTCTAATTTGGATAAAAACATTGAAAATAAAGAAAAAGAAATTAAAAAAATTGAAGATGAAATGTCTACTCTTGAAAAAAAAGTTAAAGAATTAGAGGAAGAAAAGACAAGAAATTCTGCAACTATCGCTGAAAAAGGCAAGGAAGTAGCAGACTTTGATAATAAAATTTCAGGCGAACAAGCAAAAATCGAAGAAAATAAAAGAAATATTCAAAATTTGAATACACATATTGAAAGGACAAAAGAAGCTAAACAAAACTATGAAGAGGCTAAAAAAGCTGGTAATCCTCCTCAAGGTGTTATTCCTAATTTTGATGAAATAATTGAAAATTCAAAAAAACAAATTCAAGAAAAAGAACAAGAAAACACAAATATACAAAATAAGATTGCTGAACTTTCAAATAAGAAAGAACAAGCTAAAAAAGATGCAATAGACTTAGCTAAGAAAAATCAAGAACTTGATAAACAAATACAAGAAATAAAAACAAATATTAAGGCTAAAAAAGCTCAAATAGCACCAATTCAAAAAGAAAAAGAAGAATTAGAAAAAAAATTAAATAATAAAACACCACAAGATGTAATTGATGAAATTGAGAAATTAAAAAAAGATATAAAAGAACTTGAAAATAAAAAAATTGGTGGAGAAAGTGCATTAAATATTATAAAACAAGTAAAAGAAAAACTTGAAAAAGAAATTTCAGAAAAACAAGAAAAGCTTAAAGATTATGAAAATTTAGAGGCTAAAAAAGCTGAACTTGACAAAAAAATTGAGCGTTTAGAAAAAGAGATTGAAGATATAAAGAAAATCAAGCCAGAAACTGAAAAAAATGTCAATGAGCTTAAAGCAGCAAAAGAAGAACAAGAAAAACTTGTTGAAAAAGCTAAAGAAGAAGTAGATGCTGAAAAAGAAAATCTTAAAAATATTCAAAATAGCATTGAAGAAAAACAAAATAAATTAAAGGCTATAGACAACAAAGACCAAGCGATTAAAGCACTTGAAGAAGAAAAAGCAAAAATTCAAGAAAAAATTGACGCAAATAAGAAAGAAATAGAAGAATTAGAAAAAGAAAAAAATGCTAGCAAGGCTTTAAGTGAAAAGACAGCAAATGAGATAAAAACTCTTAAAGAAAAACTTTTGAAATTAGAAGAAGAACAAAAGGCTGAAGATGAAAAAGAAAAAGAGTTAAGAGAAAAAATAAAAGAAATAGATGAAAAAATTAAGGGACTAGATTTGGAAATAAAAAATCTAAGACTTGAAATTAATAAGAAAAGACAAATGTTAGCTGCTTTAGAACAAAAACCAATTGCTGATACAATTGACCCAATTCTTCCAAAAGATAGAATAAAAGTTAAAAATATAGAAAAACTAACAGAAAAAGAAAAAGAGGAAATTAAAAATAAAATAAAAGAATTAAACAAAAATAATTTCCCAGAAAATACACAAGTAGAAGTAGATGAAAAAGGAAATGTAAGTGTAACATATCCAGATAAATCAAAGGATATGATTGAATCAGGAAAATTAGTTTTCCAAGAATCAAAAGGTGCTGCAACAGAAATTGAAAAACCAGAAATGCCAATTTCTGAAATAATTAATCCACTACTTCCAAAAAATAAAATAAAAGTTAATAATTTAGAAAAATTAACAGAAAAAGAAAAAGAGGAAATCAAAAATAAAATAAAAGACCTAAACAAAAATAATTTCCCAGAAAATACACAAGTAGAAGTAGATGAAAAAGGAAATGTAACAATAACATATCCAGATAATTCTAAGGATACAATTAATGCTAGCGATTTGGTTGAGAAAATGGCACAAGCACAAAATAATAAAACAGATGCTCAAAATAATCCAGCAGTTATTCCAGCTAAGACTTTGGTTAAAGATAAAAATAATTTGACTGATAAGGAAAAAGCAGAAATTGCTAGTAAGGTTAAAAAATCAAATCCAAAGGCTATTAACATTGAAGTGACAAAAAATGGTAGTGTAACAATAACATATCCAGATGGTTCAAAAAATATGATTGATGGCTCTAAGCTTGTAAGTGAAAAAGCAAAAGAAATCACATCAAATTCTAAAAAAGCAAAACTTACACCAGCTAATAATAAATCAAAAAATGTTAAAACTGGAGTAGGTTCATCAGCAAGTATTTTGACAATCTTGGCAGGTTCTGTAGGTGGCATATTTGTTTCTAAAAAAAGAAAAAATAAATAAATTTAATTTAATAGATGAAAATTTAGATAAGAATTTAAAAAATTGCAAATAAAAATGGACTGTGCATTGCATAGTCCATTTTTAAATTTAAGATATTTTTATTAAATAAATTTTATTTGGAAAAATCCAACTTCATATCTCCATCTTTTATCCAGCCGATTTTTTTTACGAAATAATAAATTATTAAGGAAACTATGGCTGGAAGAATTATGTGCATAATTATTATTGTAAATAATAATTTTAAAAATGGGACATGGCTCATTGCTGTGAAAGTTGAAATTTGTCCTACCAAACCGCATGTTCCCATTCCGGCTCCTATGGGAGAATTTTCTAGTTTAAAAATTATTGTTGAAAATGGTCCTAGTATTGCTGAGGCAAGTGTTGGCGGAATTAAAATTTTTGGATTTCTCATTATATTTGGCATTTGGAGCATACTTGTTCCAAGTCCTTGGGCAATTAAGCCTTGGGTTTTATTTTCTTTAAATGAAATTACTGCAAAGCCAATCATTTGACAACAGCAACCAATTGTTGCAGCCCCTGCCGCAAGTCCTGAAAGACTTATGGTCATACAAAGAGCAGCCGATGAAATTGGAAGAGTCAAAACAATTCCTACAATTACTGAAACAATAATCCCCATTATAAAAGGCTTTTGTCTTGTTGCATCCATTATAATTATTCCGATTTTTGTCATAAGCGTTTGGATAAAAGGTCCTACTAAATTTGCAATCATTACTCCGACTAAAACCGTCACAACTGGAGTTAAAACTATGTCGATTTTTGTTTCTTTTGAAATTATTTTTGCAATTTCTACGGAGATTAATGTTGCGATAAAAACTCCCATCGGTCCGCCTAATTTATTTGCAGAAAGTCCTACAATTGTTGATGAAAATAAAATTAATCTGTCAGCGTTTAAAGCGTAGGCGATTGATACGGCGATTGCAGGTCCTGTGGCTTCTTGGGCAAGGGGCCAAATTGTTTCTGACAAAAATTTTATATCAAAAGATTTGCCGATTGTGTTTAAAATTGTTCCAACCAAAAGAGTTGCAAAAAGTCCGAAAGCCATTGAGCCTAGAGCATCAATAAAATAGACTTTTGCCGATAAACTTATTCCTTTTCTTTTTAAAAATTCTTTCATTTTTTCCTCCTAATCATTAAAAACTATTTTATTATATAAATTATTATTTGTAAATATTCACAATAATCGGTCATCTTCTTATATTTATTTAATTAATTTGTATTTTGTCAAACAACTATATATTTTGAAAATAAAATTAAAAACCAAGAAGTTTTAATTGACTATAAAAATTAAAAATATATTCTTTATATTTTTGCTTATAAAATTTGATAGAAAATTCAATTAATATTGGTATAATTTTTAAAAAAAGGAAGTGAATTATGGAAAAAGAAAAACCATTTATTTATATAGATACAAATTTTACTTTATCAGAAATTTTGATGCTTAAAATGGCATTTAATTCTAATGAATTTGAAATTGTTGGAATTTCTTCTGTAAGCTCTTTTATGGATTCAAAATTTGCCGCAAAAAATATTCTTTCTATGGCAAATATGGAAGATTTAATTTTGCCTATTTGTGAGGGCTCATCTTCTAATTTGAAAAATCAAGAAATTTTGATTAGGGGAGAAAATTCTCTGATTTTTGACAAGACAAAAGATTATTTATCTGATGCAAGTCCTGAGGATTTTTTATATGATTTGGCGAAAGATTGTGGAAGACTTGATATTATTGCGACAGGTCCTCTTACAAATATAGCAAAAGCAATAATAAAATATGATGATTTTGTTTCATACATTGACCATATTTTTATTTTGGGTTCAAATTTTTCTTCTGGAGATATTACAAAAAATTCAGAATTTAATTTTTTTACCGACCCAAATGCTACAAATATTGTTTTGAAAGAAGATATTGAAACTTTTATTTTGCCAATAGATATTTCGAATTCATTGACCTTGCCTGATGAAATTTTGAAAAAATCAACTTCTGATCCTGTTTTTGAAAATATCAAAAATCTTTATAAATTTTATCCGAAAAATGAAAGAGAAATCAAAGCTGCAATCTTAATTTATATGGTTTTGAAACCACAAGCATTTATTTTTGAAGAAAAAGCTATCAAGGTAAATGAAGATTTTGATAGGGGAAGTATTGTTGAAATTAATTCAAAAAATAAAAAATATATAGCAAACAGGGTAAATGAAGATACATTTTTTGATTTTTTATTTGATAGGCTTGGCTTATGAAATTAAAAAAACCGGGACAAAGAATTTTCAAAACAGCTTTGGCTGTATTTTTATCTTTTACCTTTTCGCATTTTAGATCGGCAAATGCCTTGCCATTTTATTCTGCCATAGCTGCTATAATTTGTACAAAAAACGATGTAAACGGCTCAATTAATATTGGATTAAATAGGATTTTGGGAACTTGCATTGGAGGATTTGTTGGATTTTTATATCTTTTATTTGTTAGGAAAAATTTTACAAATGAAATAGGAAACTATTTTTTGATTTCTATAATAATGGCATTTTTAATTTGGATTTTATCATCAATGGATAAGCCAAATGCAATTTCTATTATGTGCATTGTTTTTGCATCTGTTTCAATAAATCATTATGGAGAAAATTTTGGAGCTATAAATTTTGCCCTAAATAGAACTTTGGATACTTTGGTAGGAGTTGTAATTGCAATTTTGGTAAATTCAATTGATTTTGAAATTTTAAAATATATTAAATACAAAAGACAAAAAGATGGGAGATAAACTCTTGTCTTTTTTTAATCCACTTTTCTATGGTAAAATAGTAATGAATACATTTTGTATTTAAAAAATTAAGGAGTATGTATGCTAAAAGTAGAAAGATTAAGTAAAAGTTTTGGAGATCTTATTGCTTTAAATAATCTTGAATTTGAAGTGAAAGATGGAGAACTTTTTGGAGTTATAGGACAAAATGGCGCTGGGAAGTCAACACTTTTTAGGTGTATAATGAACTTTTATTCAAAGTATGATGGCAAGATTACTTATAATGGCAAAAAATTTTCTAAAGTTCCTTTGGAAAAAATAGGATTTTTGCCAGAAGAAAGATCGCTAGATTCAAAAAGAAAAGTAGAGGATCAAATAAGATATTTTGCAAAATTAAATAAAATGAATAATATTTCTGATGAAAAATTGAAAGAATGGTTTGAATATTTTGAAATTGATGGAAAATTGTCATCAAAAATCAAGGAGCTTTCAAAAGGAAACCAACAAAAAGTTCAACTTCTTTGTGCTTTAATTTATAAACCAGAATTTGTAATTTTGGATGAGCCTTTTTCTGGTCTTGATCCATACAACATCAGACTTTTGGAAAAAATAATCAAAGATGTAAACAAAGAGGGAACGACAATTATGTTTTCATCTCACAATATGGAAAATGTGGAAAGTCTTTGCAAAAAATTAATAATGCTTAAAAAAGGAAATATAGTTTTGAATGGTTCGCCACAAGAAATTAGAAATTCTTACGAAAGAAAGAAAATTGTAGTCGAATCAAGCGAAGATTTATTTTTCTTAAACGATGAAAATATAGAAATGATTAGCCAAGATGGTAATAAGTGGACTTTTATTTTGAAAAATGAAGATTACGCAAAAGTTATTTTCAAAAAAATTGTAGATAATATTGGCTTTGTTCCATATTTTGACCAATCGCCTCCTACATTAAATGAAATTTTTGCAAGAAAGGTGGAAGAAAATGAATAGATTTATGACTGTATCAGTTGATACTTTAAAAAAACACCTTAAATCGCCTACTTTTTGGGTTATGGTTCTTATGCCTTTTATTATGGCGGTGGTTATTGGAATAATTTCCTACATTTCTTACTCAACCAAAACTCCAGATACAATTGCAGTTGTAACGGAGGAAAAATACAAGAAAAATTTCCATAATAATCCTATGGTAGATTTTGAATTTAAAGAAAAAAATGAGGCGAAAAAAGCTCTTGATAACAAAGATATTTCAGCTTATCTTGAAGTTAAAAACAAAGATGGACTTTTAAATTTTGATTATTATGGAGATACAACAGCAAGAACTCCAATGCTTGTAATAAATTCTTTGGCAGAGGATATGCAAAGAAAAGAAAATTTGAAAAATTCAAATATTGACGCCAAGCAAAATGCAATAATTAGCCAAAAACCAGAAGTTAATCTTCACGAAATAAAAGATAATTTGAAAAATCCTGGAAATATGCTAGCCCTATTTGCTACAATTTTTGTAATGTATTTTGTTTTAATTTTTTATTCACAAATAATAATGCAAGATATTGCAGTTGAAAAAGGCACAAAAATGCTAGAATTTATTTTCTCATCAGTAAAAGCTGGCACTTATATGGCAGGAAAAATTTTTGGAACAATTCTTGCAATGCTAGTTCATTTTGGAATTTATTTAGCCTTGGGACTTGTTGGATTTGCCATAATTAAATTTACAGGATTTTATGAAAAAATAAAAACTATGCTAGGATTTAATATTTCTGAAATTTTTGAAGGAATAAATTATAAATTAGTTGGAGAAATAGTTTTATTTATGGTTTTGGGATTGATTTTATATATAATTCTTTCAGCAATGCTTGGCTCTTTGGTACAAAAGCAAGAAGATGCAGGCAAAATGGCAACGCCAATTATGCTAATAATTATGTTTTGCTATTTTATTTCCACATCATTTGTAGGAAGTGAGCCAAATAATTTTATAAAAATCCTATCCTATATACCATTTTTATCAACATTTTTTATGCCGATGAGATTGATTTACGAAAACGCAAGCCTTTTACAAGGAATGATTTCCCTAATTATTTTGTTAGGCGGAATTGTTCTAATGTATATAATCGCAGCAAGAGTTTATAAGAAAAATATCCTAAACTATTCAACAAATAAATTGTTTGGAAGAGGAAAAAAATTAAAAATTAAAAAGAAATAAAAAAAGGATGTTGCAAATTCTGAATTATTATCGCCCTATTATCATAGATTTTTTAGAAGTTTCGTATTAAGCTTATCGGTTTATTTAGCGAAACTTCGTTATGATTTTCTATCATAATATTTGAACGATTTAATAATTTTGCAACATCCTTTTTTATTTTTAAAATTTTTAAATTTTTGCTTTTATAACCATCAAATCACTATCATCTATTGCCTTTAAGGCGTGCATTTCATTAGCTTCCATAGATATTATATCGCCAGGAACTATAATCTCATTTCCATTTTCTCCAACGAAATCAACCTTGCCCTTATAAATTACAACCACTACGTTTTTATCTGACTTATGGCTTGGAATTTCTTCACCTTTTTTGATTTGTAGGTGGGTTATTTGTAGTTTGTCTTCGTCTAGCAAATGTTCAAATTTACCATCTAAAATATTTGCACTTAATTTTTTCATAAAGCCTCCTTATTATTTTTCCAAGATATACTTATCCATTTTGTATAATATTTTTTATTTTTTGTAAATTCTATAATTAATTCCACCAACAAGATCAACTACATAAGGGGAATTATCAAAATATCCTTTCAAAAATTCGTACCTATATTCATGGTATGGAGAAATTTCTTCTTTTAATTCAAAACCATTTTTATTAATTTCGAAAGCTTCATGGTGGTCGTGGCTGTGGCCTCCTTCACAAGTATTTGAAAGAGAATCTTCTGGATTTATAAAATCTTTGAAATACTTCGCATGAGTATTTACATTTGTAATTAAAAATAAATCATCATTTTCATCTATTGTTGCAGAAAGTCCGTTGTCACAAGGCATTCCATCAAGGAGCATCATATTTAAATCTTGAAAAATTTCATTATAATCAGAGAAATTTTTCCCTTCTCCTTGTTTTTTTCCAAAATCAAATAATTTTTCTTTTGTATTTTCGCTATTTTTAATTGCAAAGGCAAGTCTATTTTCAACAACATCAATTTTTGAATCAAGCCAGCCGTGAATATTTTCTTGGTCGATTAAATTTTCCAAATCATCAGTTGAAACTGGTTTAATTTTTTCATCAATTTCTTTTGTATTGCCATCTAAAAGAAAATTTGTAATTTTATCTTGAAATTTTATTTTTTCATACATCATGTAGTGTATTGGTCCTAAAAATTCGCTCATATATAACTCCTTTGTTAATTTTAATTTATTATATAAAAAATTCAAATTAATTTCTGTAACTCATGTTACATTTTTAATTTTATAGAAAAAAATTGAATTTTAAATTTGAAAATGGATATTTATAAAATATTTTATAGAAAAATGATATATTTACACATTTTCCTTTGTATTATATAATTAGTTTGTGATAGAAAAACGTAGAAATAAAAATAGGAGGATTTATGATTAAATTATCTACAAAAAAACTTACATATACAGGTCTTTTTATAGCCTTGGTATTTATTTTTTCAGCATTTTTTCAAATACCACTCAAAACGCCAATGGGAGATACAAGATTTCATTTAGGAAATGCCTTTTGTCTTTTGGGAGGAATAATTTTAGGACCAGGACTTGGAGGACTTGCAGCAGGAGTTGGTTCAGCAATATTTGATTTAACAAATCCACTTTATTTTGCATCAGCACCATTTACATTTATAAATAAATTCATGATGGGCTTTGTGGCAGGTTTGATTTTTCATAAAACAAAAATAAAAAATGAAAAAGCAAAAGCAGCTCTTGCAGGATTTTTTGGACAAATAACTTATATTATTCTTTATTTGTTATACACTTTTATAAAAAATAAAGTTGCTATGGGATTGTCATTTGAAGCAAATATGGTAGAAGTTGTACAAAAACTTGGAGTTTCTTCAATAAATGGAGTTATTTCTGTAATAATAACAGCTATTTTTGCAATGGCACTTTCAAAAAGAGTAAAAATGGACTAGAAATAGTCCTTTTTTAAATGCTAATTTTTTTTATTTTTTATTCTTAAAGTTTTTCTATGATTTACCAAATTACAATTAATTTTTAATACTTCGTTATTAAGGGGACAAATTAGGGGACTTCCGATTGTCCTCTTTTTCTACGCTAACTTACTTTATAAATTTAAAAAAATCTTAAATCAAAATTCAATTTCAAATTAAAACTTTGAATAAACTCCGCGGTATAATTATTGAAATTGTACCACTGGCACAATTTCAAGCTAATTATATCCCCTAAACCCCCACTTTTTTGCCCCTGCAACCGACCATTGCATGGAGCTAATTTTGTAAGAAGCTACGCTTCTTTCAAATTTTTGAAGATTGACTGCTATTTAAAAATAATTATAAATTCAAGTGAATTATTAGAGAAAAAATTGTTTGAACGCAAGTGAGTTTATTTTTTCTCTTTTAATGAACTTAGAATTTATTTATTTTGGACTTATATACTTATTAAATTTGGATAATCGATTAAAAAACGAAAGAAACTTTGGTTTCTTTCTGATTTTGCTCCCTGCAAGGGTCGGTTAAGGGGGTTCGTTGAAAGGGGTTTAAGGGGAAAAATTGTGGGGACAATCGAAAGTCCCCTAATTTGTCCCCTTATTAACGAAGAATTAATTTAATAAAAAAAATTATTTTAAAAATTAAAAATAAAAAATTCAAATTTTAAAACCAACAACTTACTTATCTTTGGGTATAATGTTTAAAGAATGTGTAAGTTAAATTTGAAAAATGAAAGGATTTTATATGGTTTATAAAAGATTTGATGATAAATTAGTTATTAGATTAAAAAAGGGCGACAAGCTTGTTGAATCTGTTAGGGAAATTTTGGAAAAGGAAAATGTAAAGGCTGGTTTTTTAACTGGAATTGGTGCTACTGATAATCTTGATATTGGTCTTTTTGATCCTGAAACTAAGGATTATAATATAAAAAAATATGAAGAAGATTTAGAAATTGCAAATCTTTGTGGAAATATTTCTAATAAAGATGGTAAGCTTTATACTCATTTTCACATCACTTGTGGCAAGGCAAAAACGAATGCTCTTACGGGAGATATTGCAGGGGAAGCAATTGCAGGTCATTTGAATGAGGCTATTATTTCTTTAACTGCGGAAATTTTTGTTACAATTATTGATGGCGATATTAATAGAAAATTTGATGAAGAATTGGGATTAAATTTAATTGAGTTTTAGTATGGATTATTTTATATTTGATATGGATGGAACTATGTTTGATACGGAAAATTTTTATTATCAAACATGGCGTGAGATTGCAAAAAAGAATGATTTTTCTTTTGATTTAGAAGATAAGATTCTTCTATCTGGCAGAAAAATGGATGAATCTATTTCTTATATGGTTGAAAAATTTTCTATGGATAGGCAAAAAGCTGTAGAAATTAGAAAAGATTTAAATGATTTGAGGGAAGAAAAATTTGAAAAAATTGATTATTCTTTAAAAAAATCTGGTTTGGTGGAATTGTTGGATTATTTGAAAAAAAATAATAAGAAACTTGCTCTTGCATCTTCTTCTGAAAAAGACAGGGTAGATTTTTTGGTTGATAGGGAAGGTGTGAGAAATTATTTTGATTTGATAATTTCTTCGGATAATATTGTTGAAGGCAAACCAAATCCTGAAATTTTTAATTTTGCTATGGAAAAATTAAATGCTGACAAAAATAAAACATATATTTTGGAAGATTCTCTTTCTGGGATAAAAGCTGCAAAGGCAAGCGGAGCTGTGGCAGTTTTGATAGTTGATTTGGACGATAGTGAGCTTATAAAAAATGAAGCAGATTTGGTATTTTCGTCTTTGGAAGAATTTTTGGATTTTTTAAAAACTAAAAATAATATTGATACAAGAAATAAAGATTTTTCTTTATCTTGTCCATCTTGTAAGGAAAAATTTACAAAATCTTTGCCTACAGCAATATTTTCTCTTAATGACAAAGATTTTATAGAAAATGTAGGTCTTGTTGAATGTCCATCTTGTAAAAAATTATTTAAATTAAATTATAGATATGTTTATACGGATAATGACAAGAAGTTGATGTTTGTAAATGATCCTAAATTTATCCAAAAAAGAAATCAACTAGCCTTTAAATCTTCTCTAAAAATTCTGGATAGGTTAAATAAAAATAAGGCAGAAGATTTTATAATAAGAATGTGCAAAAATGACCTTGATTTGAAGGAAAAAATTTCTATTTTCGATGATGGGAAAATTGATAATATAATTGAAATAATGAAGTTTGTCCTAATTCAAAGTCCAGATTTTAAATTTAAAAAAGAAGATATTTTGGCTATGCACTATAAAAATAATGAATTTATAATTGTAACAAAAAATGGCAAATTCAAAATGCCATTTGTGGATGATATTTATCAAACTTTGTATGACAAATATATAGCCTTTGTTGATGTCAAAGAAACATCAATGATCGACCAAGTTTGGGCGAGAGAAATTGTAAAAGAAATATGAAAATATATTTAGAAAATGAAAATCAAAGAAAAATTGTATATGATATTTTAAATATTTTTTATGGCAAAGAAGATTTTTCTTTTGTTGAAAAAAATCCTGATATATTGATAAAAAATGGACTTATTGAAAGTAAAAATAAGTCCTACTTTTTTGATTCAAATTTAAAATTAAAACAAATTCTTTTTGAAATTTTGGAAAAAGAAAGCAAAAAAACTTCTGATTGGGGAATTTTGACAGGGTCAAAACCTTCAAAACTTTTAAAAAATCATAGCTTTGATGATTTGAAAAATATTTATAAGTTAAAAGATAATAAAATCAATTTATTAAAAGCTATAAAAGAAAGTCAGGACAAATTAAAATTTGATGCAAAAGATTTTAATCTTTATATAAATATTCCATTTTGCCCTCAAAGGTGCAGGTATTGTTCTTATCCGACTATTGTGTCAAACACAGTAGAAAAAAATCTTTATGTAGATTTTTTATTAGAAGAAATTTCAAAAATTAATTTGCCAAAAAAAATGGATACAATTTATCTTGGAGGAGGAACGCCATCAAATTTATCTGTGAAAGATTTGGATAGGATTTTGTCTTTAATCAACGAAAAATTTATTTTCAATGAATTTACACTTGAAGCAGGCAGGGAAGATACCCTTGATTTTGAAAAATTAGCTTTGTTTAAAGAAAAAAATGTAGGAAGAATTTCCTTAAATCCCCAAACTTTTAGCGGGAATGTTTTGGAAAATATAAATAGACCAATCAATTTTTATAATTTTATAAAAATTTATGACTATGCCAAAAAACTTGGTTTTATTGTGAATATGGATTTTATAGTTGGACTTTATGGAGAAAATAGAGAAAGTTTTTCTAAAAATTTTGAAATTTTAAAAAAATTAAAGCCAGATAATATAACCTTCCATGCACTGGCTCAGAAAGTTGGCTCAAAATATTTCGAAGAAAATATAAATGGAAATGAAAGCGAAAGTATAAAAATTGCAAAGGATATAGAAATTTTTACAAAAGAAAATTCCTACAAGCCCTATTATCTTTATAGACAAAAAAATATAATAGGAAATTTGGAAAATATTGGCTATGAAAAAGAAAATACTTTTCAAAGATATAATATTTTGATAAATGAAGAGCTTGAAAATATTATAGGCCTTGGCATGAATGCAAATTCAAAATTGATGAATGGAAAAAAATATAGAAATGAGAGAAATCTTAGAGATTATTATAAAAATATAGAAAAAGAAATTTATGATAAAAATAAATTAATAGAAAATTTTATTAATAAGCCTTTACATTAAGGCTTATTTTTATTTTTTAAAATATATAATTTTATGTGATAGAATAAAAAGAGAAGAAAGTTAGGAGTGAATATGGAAAAAAATATAAAACTTGTAGCTATTGACCTTGATGGAACTCTTTTAAATTCGGATAAAAAAGTTTCTAGGAAAAATTTTGAAATTATTAAAAAGTTGAGAGCAAAGGGAATTTTTGTAGTTATTGCTACTGGAAGACCTCTTGGTGGATTTTCTTGGATACTTGATGATTTGGATTTAAATTCTTATGATGATTATTCTATAACAAATACTGGCTCTCTTATAATTAAAAATAAGGACAAGTCAGATATTTCAAAAAAAATTTTAAGCATGGGAGATTATTTAAATCTTAAAAAGATAATAAACGATAAGCTCCAAATAGGAATTTACAATAAATATAATTTGTACAGCAATAGCGAAAAGGTAAATAAACATTTTTTATTTGAATCTGAAATTTTGAGAATGCCTATTGAAAAAATTGATGAAAAAGATATGAGTCAAAGGGTTGATAGGATTACTATAACTGGAAACAAAGATGCTGTTGATGAGTTTGAAAAAAATTATAATGAAATACTTTTAAAAACTTATCAAACAGTAAGAAATGTGCCAGAAGTTTTTGAAGTCTTGCACAAGGAGGCTGACAAAGGTCAGGCTTTAAAAAGATTGTGCGAAATTTTAAATGTTGATTTAAAATCAACGCTTGCTATTGGCGATTCAAATAATGACAAAACTATGCTAAATATGGCAGGAGTTTCTGCAACTTGCGGAAATGGGAGAGAAAGCGTAAAAGAAATGGTTGATATTGTTTCAAATTATTCAAACGATGAAGACGGAGTTTGTGATATTTTGGAAAAAGTATTTTTTGCCAATTAAAATTGAAAAGAGCGAAAAAACCAGTATTATATGATTAGTTATTTATGTAAGATTTTTCTAAAATCTTACATATTTTTATGTTAAAATAATTTTTGTAGAATAAAAAAGATAGGAAGTATTATGAGTAAATTTTGCTCTCTAGCTTCAGGATCTTCGGGAAATTCTGTTTTTGTTGAACACAAGGGATCAAAAATTTTGATTGATTGTGGTTTTTCGGGAAGAAAAATTGAAAATCTTTTATCTCAGATTGGCGAAAATCCAAAAAATTTGGATGCAATTTTTTTAACTCATGAACACATCGACCACGTAAAGGGAGCATCTGTCATGAGCAGAAGATATGATATTCCAATTTATGCCAACAAGGGAACTTGGCTTTCTTTTATTAAAAATGCTGGGAAATTAAAAGATGAAAATATAAAAATTTTCAAATCGAATTCTTTTTTTAATTTCAATTCTTTTGATATTTTTCCAATATCAATTCATCACGATGCAAATGAACCAGTTGGTTTTATTTTGTATTTGGATAATAAAAAAATCACGGTTTTGACTGATACGGGAATAATTGATGAGAGAATTTTAAATGAGATAAAAGGATCAGATGTCTATTATTTTGAGGCAAATCATGACCTTGATGCTTTAAAAAGAGGCCCCTATACTTATTCGATGAAAGTTAGGATTATGGGAAAGATGGGACATTTATCAAATGAACAATCGGCAAAATCTTTGGCTGATGCCCTTCAAGGCAAAAATGAAAAAATTTTTCTTGCTCACTTGTCTGAAACAAATAATTCAGAACAGCTTTGCAAAATAACTGTAGATAATTACCTAAAATCCTGTGGACTAGATACAAATAAAGATATACAATTGGAAGTTGCAAAAAGAAACGAACCTTCAAGTTTAGTGGAGTTATGATGGAATTAGTAGAAATTGAAAGATCAATTATAAAAAAATATAGAAAAGAGCTTTGGTCAAAATTTATAAAAGCTGTAAAAAAATATGAATTAATAAATGAGGGCGACAAGGTCGCTTGTGCGATTTCTGGTGGAAAAGATTCGCTTTTGACAGCAAAACTTGTTGAAGAATTGCACAAACATTCAAATGTAAATTTTGAAGTTGAATATATTTGCATGGATCCAGGCTACGATAAAGAAAACAGAGATTTGTTGGAAAAAAATTTAAAATATTTAAATATTCCAGCAAAAATTTTCGATTCGGATGTTTTTGAAATTAGCGAAAAAATTTCTGGAGACTATCCTTGTTATATGTGTGCGAGAATGAGAAGGGGATTTTTATACGCCAAGGCAAAAGAGCTTGGTTGTAATAAAGTTGCCTTGGGCCATCACATGAACGATGCAATCGAAACGACTTTGATGAATGTTTTGTATGCTGGAAATTATAAAACAATGAAGCCAAAACTTTTGGCACAAAATTTTGATGATATGGAGCTTATAAGACCCATGTATTTTATAGAAGAAAAAGATGTAATAGCTTGGCGTGATTATGTAGGATTAAGTGCCTTAAATTGTGCTTGCACTGTTACAAAAAAAAGTGAGTCTTATACAAGAAAGAAAATAAAAAATCTTATTGAAGAATTAAAAGAAGACATACCAAATGTAGAAAAATCAATCCTAAGATCAGCTGAAAATGTAAATTGCGATATGGTTTTGGGATATAAAATAAATGGTAAAGAACATTCATTCATGGAGGAATTTGAAAAATGATTTTAGATTTATTAAAAGTAATAATTCTTTCTATTGTAGAAGGAGTTACAGAATTTTTGCCTGTTTCATCAACAGGCCATCTTATTTTGGTAAATGAGTTTGTAAAACTTGAACCAGAAAAATTTGCCAATGCCTTTAATGTAATAATTCAACTTGGAGCAATACTTTCAGTAGTTGTTTTGTATTTTTCTAAATTAAATCCTTGGGATTTTGAAAAAACAAAAAGATATTTTCCAAAAAATTATGCGAAATTAAATGGACAATCAAAATTTTATTATAGATTAACTCATCCTTACAAAGAAACAATTGAGCTTTGGAAAAGAGTTATAGTTGGAGTAATACCAGCAGGAATTTTGGGATTTTTATTTGACGATATAATTGATGAGTATTTATTTAATCCAATGGTTGTTGCCCTTATGCTTTTTGTTTGGGGTATTGGAATAATTTTAATTGAAAATAAAAACAAAAAAGAAAACAGACAAAGAGTCGATAATATTTCATTAATTTCTTATAAAACTGCATTTTTTATCGGATGTTTTCAAGTTCTTGCAATGATTCCAGGAACATCAAGGTCAGCTGCGACAATAATTGGAGCAATGATTTTGGGACTTTCAAGATCAGCTAGTGCAGAATTTTCATTCTTTTTGGCAATACCAACTATGCTTGGAGCAACTCTTTTAAAAGTTGTAAAAAACGTATCTGGATTTTCAGGATATGAATGGATTTTAATTCTTATAGGAATGATTTTAAGTTTTATAGTTGCTTATATAGTAATTAAGAAATTTATTTCTTACGTACAAAAAAATGACTTCATTATTTTTGGAAAATATAGAATTGTCCTTGCAGTAATTGTATTTTTATATTTTCTAATAATTAAATAAAATTTTAAAAAATAAAAGGTGGGGAAACCCGCCTTTTTGCTTTGGCAAAACTTTAAAAAATTTTCCTTATAGTGTAAAATTAGAATAAGAGTTTTGAAAAATAAAAATAATTTAAATAAAAATAAATTACAGAAATTTCGGAGGAGATAATGAAAAAGAAAGAATCAGTATTTAGCGTAATACCAAAGGCTTTGGTTTTTGGACTTATAATTGGAATAGGATTTTATTTTTTGTTTGATAAGTTTGGTATAAAAACTTATAAGGCTCAATCAAAAATCCTTACAACCTCTAATGAAAAAATAAAAGATGATGATAAAACTGCTTACACTTATGCAGAAACTGTAAATTCAAATGCTATCAAAAAAAGGGTAATTGAAAATTTAAAACTTGATATGGATCCTGGCGAACTTGACAAAAAAATTCAAATACAAGCAATTGCCAACACCCATATTTTAAATATAAATGTAAAAGATTCTATAAAACTTAGGGCAGAAGATATAGCAGATGAATATGCAGAAATTACAGTTTCAGTAATTAATCAACTTTATAAAGCTGATGCAGTAGTAATTGACAAGGCTTATCCAAATGCAAGTTTAGCAAAAACGAGCGAAAAAGATTCATTAAAAGTTGGACTTGCAGCTTTTATAACATATTTTATTTTCGGTTCACTTGTAGTGTCAATTAGAAATTCAAAAAATAATGATGAAGAAGAATATGTTGAAGAAAAAGAAATTAGAAAAGTCGTATTTACAAAAGATGATGATAAAGAAGAATACGATTATGAAAATGATTATGATAATGTAAAAGAATCTTATATAAATGAAGATGGAAATTTAGTACAAGAATACTATGATGAAGACAATGAATTATCCCAAGATATAAATTCTAATGAAGATTTATCAGCTGAGGAAGATGAAGATTTTAGATTATATCAAAACAAAGAAAACAACAAGGACTATACAATAATTGCAGATATGCCAAAATATGATGATGGTGATTTAGATGTTTAATAAAAATAAGGCGAATAAGATAGAAAAATCTTTTGAATCCTTAAAAAATAATTTTTTGAAAATTGCAGATAAAAATTCTTTAGTACAATTTGTATCATCAAATGAGAAGATAAACAAGTCATCTTTGATTTTAAATTTAGCTAGAGCATTGGCAAAAGATAATTACAAGGTAATTATTATAGAAGCTGATTTTAGAAATCCAATGATGGGCGATTTGTGCGATATTGAATTTGATAGAGGATTTTTTGATATTTTGGAAAAGGAAAAACCTTATGAAAATTTCATAGTAAAAGATCATTTCCAAAAAAATCTTGACCTAATCCTCGCACCAGACCAAAGAGAAATAAATCCAAGCATTTTAAACTATGATAGGATAGAAAATATTTTTGATTCTCTAAAAGAAAAATATAATTTTATATTTTTAGATACAGCAGATAACGAAAAATACGACGATGCAAATTTTTATCCAAGACTCGCAGATTCAGTTATAGTTTTTGCCAGAAAAAAAGATTTTAGAAGAAAAAAATTAAACGCATCAATAAGAAAACTTGAAAATGTAAACGCCCAAATTTCGGGAATAATAACAACAGATAATTAAGGAGGAAAAATGAAAAAGAAAATTTTATTAATATTAGCCTTGAGCTTAACACTTTCAGCATGTTCAAAAGAAGAATATGTATCCCAAAGACATCCAGAAGAAAGTGAACCATCAAATAAAGTTTCAACAGAAGTAACCTTCAAAAAGAAAAACGAAACAAACGAAAATTCTTCTTCAAATAATCTTGCAAGTCTAAAAAATCTTGATGAAAAAAATAAATCAAACGAAACAGAAGACAAAAAAGAAGAAGAAGAAAAGAAAGATAAGAAAAACAAAAAAGAAAAAGACAAAGAGCCAAAACAAGCTTATGGAATATTTACAGTAAAAGATATTTCAAATATAAGAAGACAAACAAACACAGATTCAGAAATTGTAGCAACAATCCAACCCGGAACACAAATAGAAAGATCAGAAATAGTAGGCGAATGGTCAAAAGTAAGCTATGGAGAATACCAAGGCTATATTTTGACAGAGCTTTTAGATGATGTAGAATAAAAATTAGCTTGGTTTTAACCAAGCTTTTTTTATTTATATATCTTGACACTTTTCAACTGTTAAGGTACACTATGAACAGCAGGAGGAATAAATGGATATTAAGATCAAATACTCGAGTAAAGATCCCATATATTTACAAATTAAAAATCAAATAAGAGATGCAATTTTAAATGATGAGATAGAAAAAGACAAAGCCCTTCCTTCTATTAGACTTTTGGCAAAAGAGCTTAGAGTCAGTGTAGCTACAACGAAAAGGGCTTACGATGAACTTGAAAAAGATGGACTTATTAATTCTGTTCCAGGAAAGGGAAATTTTGTAAAAGATCAAAATCCAGAATTGATCAGGGAAAAATTTTCTATAAAAATTGAAGACCATCTAAAAGAAATTATCAAATTGTCTAAACTTGCAGGAATTTCAAAAAAAGAAATTATTTCTCTTATAGATATATTGGAGGAAGAAGATGAATGATATATTAAAAATAAAAAGCCTTAGCAAATCTTTGAATGATTTTTATCTTGGACCTTTGGATTTAAATATCAAAAGAGGATCTATTGTTGGATATATTGGAGAAAATGGAGCTGGAAAATCTACTACAATCAAATTGATTTTGGGCGATATGAAAAAAGATTCTGGCGAAATTTATATTTTTGGCAAAAAAATTGAAGATTTGACAGAAGATGAAAAGAAGAAAATTGCCTTTGTATTTGAAGATTTTTTCTTTCCTCAAGAGATGAATATAAAGGAAGTAGAGAAATTTCACTCCATGTATTATGGAAATTTTTGGGAAAAAGAAACTTTTGATAGGCTTTTAAAAAGATTTAATCTTCCAGAAAAAAAGAAAGTTTCTAGTTTTTCTAGAGGAATGAAGATGAAATTGTCCTTAATTTTGGCATTAAGCCATAAGCCGGAGCTTTTGATTTTGGATGAGGCTACAAGTGGGCTTGATCCTGTGGCAAGGGATGATATTTTGGATATACTTTTAGAATTTATCCAAGATGAAAACAAAAGCATTATGATTTCGTCCCATATTTTGTCAGATTTGGAGAAAATTGCAGATGAAATTGCCTTTTTGCATAGAGGAAAGCTAATTTTTGTTGAAAATAAGGATAAATTAAAGGAAGATTATGGTCTAGTTTCTCTTTCAAAAGAAGAATTTGAAAGTCTTGATAAAAATTCCATAATTGCAGTTAGAGATCATAAATTTGGAAAAGAATGTTTGGTTAAAAAAGAATTAATTCCTCAAAATCTTGAAGTAGAAAATGTGAGTATAGAGGAAATTATGGTTTATATGATAAAGGAGAAATACAATGAAAGCCTTGATATATAAAGATTTGATTTCGATAAAAAATGCTTTGCTTTTACAATTTGCAGTAATAATTGGCTTGGGCATTTATTTTTACAAAGAAAATCAATTTGTTTTAATTCCCTTATTTTTTATCCTAATTCCAATAATACTTTTGGGAATGGTCTTTGGAATTGACAACCAATATTCAACAGATAAATATTTGATTTCAAGTGGAATTTCAAGGAAAAAAATTGTATTTTCAAGATATACAATAATTTGGTTTATGTCACTTTTTGCAATGGCCTTGTCATTTCTTGTAGGATTTAACAAAAACCCACTTACAAAAGAAATTCCACTAATTTTAATATTATCATCCCTATTTTTCATAACAAGCATAGTTGGAGTTGTTGAACTTCCATTAATGTATAAATTTGGGGCAGAAAAAGCAAGACTGGTTTTTGTAATTTTATACTTTCTAGTATTTGCATTTTTCTCAACCATTTCATCAAATAAAGAATGGCTTTTGGAATATGTAAATAAGGGCTTAACAATGGATAAAACACTTTTATCCTTAATAATTTTTGCCATAACAATAATAGTCCACTTAATTTCAGTTTTTATTTCTATAAAAATTTTTGAAAATAAAGAGTTATAATAGTTTTTGCAAAAATAAGTCAAATTATGAACTAAGTATTATTAAATAATTAGATTTTATTATTTTAATTTTAAATTTATGATAAAATTTTTGCTAAAGATTTTATATTTTGTAAGATAATTTACTAAATTTTTAAAAATAAAATTTACTTAACAAAAAAGACAGGAAAATTCCTGCCTTTTTTTTAGTCCAGTTGTTTTTATCCTTTTAAACCATCTGCTTGTCTTTGCATATTTTCTACTACTACGTCAAAAATATCTCCGATTGATTGAGCGTATTCTAATATTTCCCATGGTTTATTTGTGTGGAAGTGAATTTTTATTAAATCTTCATCTCCCACTGCAAGTAGACTATCTCCTTCGAAATTTTCTGTTATGTGATCGAAAATTTCGTCTTCGTCTAAATCTTCTCCTGCTATTAATAGCTGGGTGTCAAATTTGAATTCTATTTTTTCTGCCATTTTTTTCTCCTAACTATTTTTTAATAAATTTCTTTTTAATTCTTCTTCAAGACGACCAAGCTCGTTTTTGGCGTCTTCTCTGTTTTTCTTTCCTTCGATTTGAATTGTCCTTACTTCATCAATCGCCTCAATTAGTCTATCGTTTGTGTATTTTATTGTATCAAGGTCTATTATACCGCGTTCGGTTGCTCTTGCTGTGTCGATTGTATTTTGTTTTAATTTGTCGGCGTTTGATTTTAATAAATCATTGGTAAGATTTGTCACGGCTTCTTGGGCACGGATTGCTTGTTCGGTGTGGCTCATGCCAAGGGCTAAAACCATTTGATTTTTCCAAAGTGGAATTGTATTTACAATTGTTGTTTGGATTTTTTCTGCCATAATTGAGTTTGATGATTGTACCATCCTAATTTGTGGTGCCATTTGCATTGAAACCATTCTTGTTAAATCTAAATCGTGTAATTTTTTTTCAAACCTGTTGGCTTGGGCTTTTATGTCATTTGCTTTTTGGGCATCCATTGGAAGGTTTGAAATTCTTGCTGTATTTTCAAGAGCTGGTATATCTTCTTCAAATGTTCTTTTGAGTTTTCTGTTTCCAGCTTCTATATACATAGAAAGTTCCTTGTAATAATCCTCGTTTAATTCATACATCTGATCAAGCAGAGAAATATCTTTTAATAGTGTTATTTGATGGTTGTCCAAGGCTTTGGCGATTTCATCTATATTTTTTTCGGTTGATTGGTATTTTAATTTCATATTTTCAAGTTTTGATTTTTGCTTTTTGAAAAATCCAAAAACTCCGCCATCGTCTTCGTCCATTGATTTTATTTCTGAAACAACCTTATCTAAAAGTCCTCCAATTTCTCCGAGCTCTTTGTTTTTTACTGTATTTAAAGTTTTTTCTGAGAAATTTGAAATCTTTTTTTGAGCTCCAACGCCGTATTGAAGAATTATATTTGAATCTTCTAGGTCAATTTTTTGGGAAAAATCATCAATTTGTTTTTCTTCTTCTGGAGAAAATTTTATTGACTGATCAATTTGAATTTTTTCCTTATATTCGACAGGTTTTAATTCTACCTCTTCATTTTCTCCATCTAATCTTAATTTAATATCACTCATCTTTGCTCCAATCTTTTTCTAAATATCCTTCTTGGTTTAACAAAATTTTCATTGTATCAATGTCTGTTTTTATATCCATTGTCCTGTCTTCCATTAGCTCCAATTGGATTTTTTCAAAGGCTTCATTGATTATTTCTATGGAAGATTCTATTTCCGCAAGTGAATTTTTAATTTTTGAATCGTTTGATTCCATAATTTCGTATTCTGTGTAAGCATCAATTAATTTTACAGTTGTTGGCAAATAATATTCTATAAATTTGTCCAAAACATAAGCTTTTTCTGGATATCTTTTAATAATGTTTGTAATATTTTCAATTGTTTTTTTGATTTCTATTACTTTTTCAAGAAAAGACCTATTTTTAATTCTTGAAATTGAAAGATTTATAGAAGTTATTTCCTTGCTTGAAATTTTTATTATTTCTTCAGCTTTATCCTTGTTTGTTTTTGTGCTTGTATCTTGGGCTATTTTTTTATTTTCTTCGTGTGATAAATTTGGCATTTGATTTTTTTGGTTTTTGTACAATTTGAAAGTTGGAATATCTAACAAAAATAATGAATCATTTTCTACAATTCTTGCTTGTTTGAAATATCCCTTATTCATCATATACATTAGCTCTTTTATTGTATCTTTTTCAGATTTTTGAACTGATGATGCCAAATCTCTTATTGGAATTACGGTGTTATGTCCAAGCTCTCTTAAAAATCTTGTGTAATCTTTTGAAATCATATCCAATTGTTGGGATTTTCTAAAAGTAAAAAATCCAAATATTGAAAACAAAGCTGTTAAAAATAGATTTTTAAAAAAATCATAGGAAAATCCGTCAAAAAATAAAATCATTAGCATAGAAATTGCAAGTAAAAAAGAAATTACCATTGCTGTTTTAAGTAAGCCTGCCTTAGTTTTTTCTGGAAGTTTTTGGGCACAAACTTGAGGATTTTTAGTTTGGATTGCAGGTTTTCTAACTTGATTTCCATTTATAAAATTCATTGTTTTATCAATAAATATATCAAGACTTGTCTTGACCTTTTCACTTATATCAGAAAAATCCATATCAGAAATAGCTTTGTTTAGACTATTTTCCAAAGATTTTTCGTTTTCTTTATCATAATTTGTCATATTCACTCCTTAGTAAAATTATACCAGAAAGATTCAATATATAAAAACTATCTTAATATTTATTTAATATACAAATAGTAAAAATTAAATAAATTAATAATAAAATCAGGATGTTTAAGAATCTAAATCTATTATTTTATCAAAATAATTTTTATTTTCCCTCAATTTTTCCCTATTTCCAAAAACTGTAAGATTGTTTTTGTCCAAAATATTTTTGTAGTCATCTTTCAAAGTAATTATATCATCTAATTTAGCATTTTTTATATCAAGAAGTTTTTCTTCAAGCTCTTTATAAGAAAATCCTTGTAAATATCTTATAAAATCCAAGGAAGTCTTGGCTTGAAGAGATTGAGGTTTTAAATATGAACCCATTTTTGAAATTTTTTGATTTTTCAAATCATTTGAATCAAGTTTTAAATTTTCTAAAATTTCAGGGATTTTTTTATAATTTTCTACAGTTTCTTTTATGTGAGGGTCCCTGTAAGAATAGCTTCCAATATTTCCATACTTATCAACCATAAGTCCTGCCCCATAAGCTCCTCCTTTTGCACGAATTAAATCGTGAAGGTAAGGGTTAGAAATAATTGATGATGAAAGAGCCAAAAGATTTAATTTCTTGTCAGAAAATTCTTTTAAATCTGCCCCCATAGACACATAATTTACATTTGCATCTGATAAAATTCCTTCCTTATAATAGGACTTATGAAAATCAATTTGAGCTCTTTCTTTTTTTATCGTTTCAAGGTCTGAAAATTCTTTCTTTATATAAACCTTAATTTTTTTATAATCTTCATTTGAACCTGTGATATTTATTAAAAGATTTTTTGAAAAAATTTCTTTATACAAATCTTCTAATTTTTCCTTAAACTTATTGAAATCTTCTTCTATATTCTTGGAAATTTTCTTTATAAATTCATAATAACCAAAGCCATTTAGCTCATCTTTGATGTATGAAAGTTTATCAAAATGTGAAAATGAACGGGTAAGAGCAAGGCTATGACCAGAATCGTACATATTCATTTCAAACAAGGCCTTGATTTGTTTTAAAATATCATTAATTCTTTTTTCATCATCAAAAACAGATTTATTTATGATTTCTTTTACAATTTCTAAGGATTTTTCATACCTATCTATAGTAGTTTTAAAGGAAATTTTTATAAAATTATTAATTTCCCCGTCCTTGTTTTTTATATTTTGAATAGTAAAATTAAGTCCTGCCATATTTATTGGAATCAAATCATCCAAATTTTGGTAAGAATGTTTTTTTGTATCAATTGATCCTAAAAGATCTGAAATTAGGCAAAGATATTTGAGATTTTCAAGGTTAAGATGGTTTATATCAAAGAAAAATTCATTGTAAATCATCCCTGCACTGTCAAGGTCGTGGTAGATAAATTTGAAATCATCATCTTCTATTTTTCTTGGAATTTTTTCGATTTCAAGGTCAACATCTTTAATTTCAAGGGCTGGGATGGTTGCCTTATCTTCTTTGGAATCCTCTTTTTCTTGGAAGGCTTTTAATTTTTCTTCCTTTTCCTTTAATTTATCAATCTGATCTTTTGATAAGGAATTTTTCAAATTTTCCAAATCTTGGTCGATTTTTTCTTCAATATTTTTAAAATAATCCTTATTTGGTTTTGCCACAAGAACTAGTTTAGTCTTGTTATTTATAAAATATTTCCTAACTTGCTTTTCAAAATAATCAGTTTCAATCAAAGCTCCCAATTCGTTTATATAGTCAATCAAATTTAGGCTATCAAAAATTTCATTGTCCAAATTGTGCATGAGTATATATTCAATTCCTTTTGAGGCTGAATTTATTTGTTCTCTTTGAGAAAAATCAAAAAGGGCGTGGGCAGCTTTTAGGGAATCTTTTGGAATATGTTGGGCATATTTTTTAAGCTCTTCTTCAATAATTTCTACGAACCTATCCAAATTTTCATCTGATGTGCCTTGGGCTGTAATTTGAATTGAGGAGCTTTGACCATAGCCAGTCCTTGCATAAAAACTTTCAGGCCCAATTTCCTTGTAAATTCTTTGAGAAATTTCAGAAGAATCTGAGTTGAAAAGAGCGATTGATAAAATTGCGTTTGTAAGCTGAGCTTTTATGTCAGATCTTTTATTAGTTAAAAATGAATATGTCAGATATGATTTATTTTTATCTTCATTGTTTGATTGATAAGAAGTAAAAATTGGTTTTTGGTAATAATTTTCACTAACCTTACAATCAGCAATAATTTCTTTTTTCTCATAGCGGGATAAATATTCCTCATCAAGATTTTTTAAATATTTCCCAATATCCATATCTCCATAATAAAAAATTTCAGCGTTTGATGGGTGGTAAAATCTTTTGTAAAAGTCTAAAAATTCATCATAAGTTAATTTTGAAATATCGTAGGGATTTCCGCCAGAAACATATTGGTAGCAGGAGTCCTTATAAAGATATTTATTTATTTCATTTAAAATAATAGTATCGGGATTTGTAGTGGCACCTTTCATTTCATTGTAAACGACACCGGATACAGAAAATTTTCCATTTTCATCAATTTTTATAGATTTACCTTCTTGCAAGAAGATTTCTTCCTTATTTAAAACTTTTGGATTAAAAACTGCATCCAAATAAACATCTTGAAGATTGAAAAAGTCCTTATCATTTTCGCTTGCAACAGGATAAACAGTTTTGTCAGGATAGGTCATTGCATTTAAAAAAGTTTGAAGACTTGACGCAATCATATCCATAAAAGGCTCTTTGGTTCTATATTTTTTTGAGCCATTTAAAACAGAATGTTCCAAAATGTGAGAAATTCCCTTGGAAGATTCTGGTGGAGTTTTAAAAGCAATTGCAAAAGTTTTGTTTTTATCATCAGTTTTTATATAATTAATTCTTGCTCCAGATTTTTTGTGTTCATACAAAAAAACATCCAGACCAAGTTTTTCATATTTTTTATTTTTTATTAAAATATATTTTTCCATTAATAAATCCTTTCTTTATATTTATTACTACAACTATACTCTTAAATAAATTTCATCTCATTAATAGGAAAAAATTAATTTTTAAAAAAATATTTAAAAAATTTCTTGATATAGTGTAAAATAAAAATAGGTTTATTTAATAAATCAATTTAATTTAAGGAGGGAAGTAAATGATAGGTATTATACTGGCAAGTCACGGCGAATTTGCTCAAGGTATAAGACAATCTGGGGAAATGATTTTTGGAGAACAAGAAAAATTAGAAACAGCTGTTCTCTTACCTTCAATGGGTCCTGATGATTTAAGAAAAGATCTTGAAGAAAAAATCAAAAAACTTGATTGTGAAGAAATTCTTTTCTTAGTAGACCTTTGGGGTGGAACACCTTTTAACCAAGTTTCAGCTCTAATGGATGGAAATGAAGAAAAGTGGGCAGTTCTTACCGGACTTAATTTACCCATGCTAATTGAGGCACTTGGCTCAAGACTTATGGAAGAAAGATCACATGATCTCGCGAAATTATTATTAGAGCCTGCCAAAGAAGGAGTAAAAACTAAACCAGAATCCTTGATGGACGATTACAATAAATCTAATGCAAAAGATAAGTCACAAGAAAATCTTCCAAAACATACTGGAGCGATTCCAGAAGGAACTGTAATTGGAGATGGAAAAATTGACGTTGTTCTTGCAAGGATTGATACAAGATTACTTCATGGACAAGTTGCTACAAGTTGGACAAAATCTACAAATCCAACAAGAATTATTGTCGTAAGTGACAATGTAAGTGAAGATGCTTTGCGTAAGTCAATGATAATGGAGGCTGCTCCTCCAGGAGTTAAGGCTCACGTTGTGCCAATTTGGAAAATGGCAGAAATTTTTGAAGATCCACGTTTTGGAGATACAAGAGCAATGCTATTATTTGAAACACCACAAGATGCTTTAGCTCTTATCGAAAAAGGCGCAGATTTAAAAGAAATAAATCTTGGCTCTATGGCTCACTCACAAGGAAAGGCTTATGTAACTTCTACCGTTTCTATGGGAAAAGAAGATGTTGAAACTTTTGAAAAATTACTTGATAAGGGAATAAAAATCGATGTAAGAAAAGTTCCAGCAAATCAGCCTGAAAACTTTACAAATATTATGAAAAAAGCAAAATCAGAACTTGGTTTGGCTTAAGGAGGAATTATGTCAGCAATTAGTATTATTTTAATTGTTATAGTTGCTCTACTTGCGGGTATGGAAGGAATCTTAGACCAATTCCAATTCCATCAACCAATCGTTGCTTGTACTTTGATTGGACTTGTAAGTGGACATTTAAAAGAAGGAATTATGCTTGGTGGTGCTCTTCAAATGATTGCTCTTGGTTGGGCAAATGTTGGAGCAGCAGTAGCTCCAGATGCGGCTTTGGCATCAGTTGCAAGTGCTATTATCATGGTTTTAGCTCTACAAGATGGCTCAGGAAATGTAGATAATGCAATAAACACATCAATAGCTGTTGCTATACCACTTTCAGTAGCAGGTCTATTTTTGACAATGATAGCAAGAACTTTATCAATTCCAATAGTTCACGGAATGGATGCAGCAGCAGAAGAAGGAAATTTCAGAAAAATTGAAGTTCTTCATATACTTGCAGTTTTGATGCAAGGACTTAGAATTGCAGTTCCTGCAGCAGCACTTTGTTTTGTTTCACCAAAAGTTGTAACAGGCGTTTTAAATTCTATGCCAGGTTGGTTAACTCATGGTATGGAAGTAGGTGGTGGAATGGTTGCAGCAGTAGGTTATGCGATGGTAATTAATATGATGAGTACAAAAGAAACTTGGCCATTTTTTGCAATTGGTTTTGCAGTAGCAGCAATCCCACAACTAACTCTAATCGGACTTGGTGTAGTAGGATTTTCACTTGCACTTATCTATTTAAAACTTAAAGAATCATCTTCATCAAATGGATCAGCTAATACTGGAGATCCACTTGGCGATATTATAAATGATTATTAGGAGGAAATATGACTGAAGTAAATGAAAAAAGAATAGAATTATCAAGATCTGATAGGATAAAAGTATTTAATCGTCATCAACTCCTACAAGGTTCTTGGAATTATGAACGTATGCAAAACGGTGGCTGGTGTTATTCAATAATTCCTGCTATCAAAAAATTATATAAAACAGATGAAGAAAGAAAATCTGCTTTAAAAAGACACTTAGAGTTTTATAATACTCACCCATATCTTTCAAGCCCAGTAATGGGAGTTACTCTTGCTATGGAAGAAGAAAAAGCAAATGGAGCTCCTATTGAAGATAAAACAATAAACTCTGTTAAAGTAGGAATGATGGGACCTTTGGCAGGTGTTGGTGATCCAGTTTTCTGGTTTACAGCAAGACCAATACTTGGAGCTCTTGGTGCATCAATGGCTTTAACAGGAAATATTATTGGACCAATAATATTTTTTGTATTTTGGAATATTATAAGAATGGCATTTGAGTGGAAAACTCAAGAATTTGGTTACAAAGTAGGAAATGAAATTACAAAAGATTTATCAGGTGGACTTTTAGGAAAAGTAAACTTGGTTGCATCAATTGTAGGTATGTTTATAGTTGGCGCTTTGGTACAAAGATGGGTAAATGTAACATTTACTGTAAACGTATCAGAAGTAACTCAACAAGCAGGATCATTTATTGATTGGAATTCTTTATCAAGCGGTAGCAAGGGACTTCAAGAAGCCTTTAAACTTTACGATCAATTAGGCTCAGCTGGACTTGATCAAGTTAAAGTTACAACCTTACAAGATAACTTAAACCAATTAATACCAGGACTTGTTCCAATGTTATTAACACTTGGAATTTGTAAATTATTAAAGAAAAATGTATCTCCAATTGTTATAATAGTTGCTTTATTTATAATAGGAATAATAGCATCTGTACTTGGAATCATGTAATGGTTCAAAGTCAAAATAAAAATGTAGACTTATCCATTAAGGGAAGATGCCTTAATGGATTTACCTCTGATGGAAATATAATGGTAGGCGATAAGGCCTTTGAATTTTATAATGAAAAAAATGTAGAAGATTATATACAAATTCCTTACAAGGAAATTTCTTTTGTGAGTGCGTCAGTTTTATTTGGCAAAAAAATAAATAGATTTGCGATTCATACAAAAGAAAGTGGCAATTTTATTTTTACAACAAAGGATAATAAAAAAACTTTGAGAGCTTTAAATAATTATATTGAGTCAGATAAGTTGAGAAGGTCTCTATCATTTTTTGAGGTAATAAAAAGAGGTATTAAAAATTTAATTAAAAAATAGGCTTGGATTTTTTTCTAAGTCAGATTGTAAACAGTCTGGCTTGGATATTTCCAAGTCTTTTTTTATTGTAATTTGATATTTTAATAATAAGTTTATCTTTGTTTTTTACAATGAAAATATTTGCAAAAATAAATTATTTAATTTTGTTAAAAATTTTTTAGTTAATTTAATAAAATGGGTATATAAATATACATAGAATGAAAAAATGTTTTCATCGACAAAACGGAGGTTATTTTATTATGAAAGATTATAAAACAAACAAATTAAGGAATTTAGCTTTAGTAGGGCATTCAGGAGCAGGAAAAACTTCCTTGACTGAATCTTTGCTATATTTTACAAAGGCTATTAACAGGGTTGGAAAAGTAGCGGACGGTAATACTGTATCTGACTATGAAAAACAAGAAATTAAAAGAAAAATTTCAATCCAAACCTCAATAATTCCTGTTGAATATAAGGACTACAAGGTAAACTTTATCGATGCTCCTGGATTTTTTGATTTTGAAGGAGAAGTATTAAATGCTCTTAGAGCAAGTGAGTCAGCTTTGTTTGTAATTGATGGAGAAAATGGAATCGAAGTAGGAACTGAAAAATATTGGAAATATACAGAAAATATTTCTTTGCCAAGAATTATTTTTGTAAATAAATTGGATAAAGAAAATGCCAAATTCAATCAAGTAGTTAGTGACCTACACATAGATTTCTCCAAAAAAATAATCCCACTAACCTTAACCCTTGGTGAAGGCGAAAATTTTGAAGGTTTGATCGATGTTATAGATAAAAAAGCTTTTAAATATGTTGATGGCAAGGTAGAAGAGGTTGAAATACCTGAAATTAGAGTTGAAGAAGTAAATGCTGTTTATGAAGAAATTCAAGAAGTTGTTGCTGAAAGTGATGATGAATTGATGGATAAATATTTTTCAGGCGAAAGTTTTACTGAAGAAGAATTTAAAGAAGGTTTTAGGAAGGCAATTATAAATGGTAATGCTGTTCCTTTAGTTGCTGGTAGCTTGGAGAAAAATATTGGTCTTGATTTGTTGATGGATGTTATTACAAAATATATGCCATCTCCTGACCACAAGGCTGCAAACATTGGATTTAGAGTTACTGATGATTATGAAGAATTTGAAGTTAGCGAAGATAGTCCTTTTTCTGCTGTTGTATTTAAAACAATTGCTGATCCATTTTTGGGTAAGATTTCAATATTTAAGGTTTTATCTGGAGCTATTAAAAAAGATCAAAATTTCTATGATATAAGTAAAGATAAGGAATTAAAGGCTTCAAATATTTTCTATTTAAGAGGAAAAGAACAATATAAAACAGAAAAAATTGTTGCTGGAGATATTGGAGCATTTTCTAAACAAGATATTCTTCAAACTGGAGATTCTTTATGCACAAAAGACAATCCTATAGAATATAAGAAAATTAAATATCCAAGACCAGTTTTATATTATGCAATTGAGGCTGAAAGTAAAAATGATGAGGATAAAATCTCGGCCGCTTTGAAAAAATTATCAGAAGAAGATCCTACTTTTGAAGATAGAAGAGATGCTGAAACTCACCAAGAAGTTTTGGCAGGACTTGGTAATGTTCAACTTGAAGTTTTGATGGATAAATTAAAAGAAAATTATTCTGTTAATACAAAAATTGTTGATTTAAAAATCCCTTACAGAGAAACTATCAAGGGAAAATCTGATGTTCAAGGTAAACACAAAAAACAATCTGGTGGTGCTGGTCAATATGGAGATGTATTTATTAGATTTGAACCATGCGATGAAGAATTCGTTTTTGATGAGGAAGTATTTGGTGGAGCAGTTCCTAAAAATTATTTCCCAGCTGTAGAAAAAGGACTTCGTGATTCAATGGATGAAGGTCCTCTTGCAGGTTATAAGGTTGTTGGAATAAAGGCTACTTTATATGATGGATCTTACCACCCAGTAGATTCAAACGAACAAGCCTTCAAATCAGCAGCAAGGCTTGCTTTCAAAAAAGGAATCGTTGAAGCAAAACCAATTTTGCTTGAGCCTATAATGAAACTTGAAATTAAAGTTGATGAGAAGTACATGGGCGATGTAATGGGAGATATGAACAAAAGACGTGGAAAGATTTTGGGCATGGAACCACAAGAAGATGGCTCACAAATCATTTCAGCTCTTGCGCCAGAAAGTGAAGTTTTAAAATATTCAATAGATTTAAGATCAATGACACAGGCTCGTGGATCATTCTCAATGGAATTTGATAAATATGAAGAAGTTCCAAAAGAAATAACAGAAAAAATTATTGAGGAAAATAAAAAAGAATAAAAAAATAGTATAGAAAAGGGGCAAATAATGAAAGATTGGAAGATTTTGGAAATTGATCCTTGGATCAAGGATTATAAAAATGATATAAATCTGAGAATGGATGAATATGAAAAACAAAAGGCTAGACTTTTGAAAAAAGGCGAAAAATTAAAAGATTTTGCCAATGCCCACAATTATTATGGCTTTCACAAGGTAAAAACTGGATGGATTTATAGAGAATGGGCTCCAAATGCCAAGGGGCTTTATCTAATTGGAGATTTTAACGATTGGGATAGACACTCCCATCCTCTAAAGAAAATTAATGACGAAGATTGGGAGATTTTTGTTAAAGGAATTAGGACTATTCCACACAAATCCAGAGTGAAAGTTATGGTTGACTATGGAGAAAGCATCCAAGATAGGATTCCTCTTTTTGCAAGAAGGGTTGAAAGAGATGAAAATTTAGATTTTTCTGCAATTGTAGAAAATCCTAGGAAAAAATTTAAATGGACAGATGATAAATTTAAAATTAAAAACCACGATCTTCTAATCTATGAAGCCCACATTGGTATGGCTTGTGAAAGAGAGGGTGTTGGAACTTACAAAGAATTTGAAAAAAATATTTTGCCAAGAATTAAAAAAGAAGGCTACAATACAGTCCAACTTATGGCTATAGCTGAACATCCATATTATGGATCTTTTGGCTACCAAGTTTCAAATTTTTTCGCTCCTTCTTCTTGGTATGGAGAAAATGATGATTTAAAATCTTTAATAAATACTGCCCACGAAATGGGTTTAAATGTGATAATGGATTTGGTTCATTCCCATGCTGTAAAAAATACTATTGAGGGAATAAATCTTTTTGATGGAACAGACTACCAATTTTTCCATGAAGGCGATGAGGGAAATCATCCTGATTGGGATTCTAAATTATTTGATTATCACAAACCTGGAGTATGCCATTTTCTTCTTTCAAATATAAAATATTGGCTTGAGGAATTTCATTTTGATGGTTTTAGATTTGATGGAGTTACATCAATGATTTATAAAAACCACGGTAGGGGAGAAAATTTTGATAATTATTCAAAATATTTTTCTATGAATACCGATATTGAAGCTTTAAATTATCTTCAACTTGCCAATGAACTTATAAGAGAAGTTAAGAAAAATGCCATAACAATTGCTGAAGATATGTCAGCTATGCCTGGAATGTGCCTACCAATTAAAGATGGAGGAATTGGTTTTGACTATAGACTTTCTATGGGAATGCCAGATTTTTGGGAAAAGGCACTAGAAAAACGAGATGAAGATTGGGACATGGGAAAAATGTGGTACGAGCTTTCAACTTCTAGACCATCTGAAGCTAGAATTTCTTATGTAGAAAGCCACGACCAAGCTCTCGTCGGTTCAAAAACTACGATTTTTAGACTTGCAGATTCTTCTATGTATTGGGATATGGAAAAAACAACCCACAATATCATAATTGATAGGGCGATTGCTCTTCACAAAATGATAAGATGGATTACAATATCTATGGGCGCTGAATCTTATTTGAATTTTATGGGAAATGAATTTGGTCATCCTGAATGGATAGATTTTCCAAGAGAAGGCAATAATTATTCTTTCCATTACGCAAGACGTCTTTGGTCTTTGGCTGACAATGACCTATTAAAATACGATTGGCTTTTGAAATGGGATGAAAAAATGATTGACCAAATCAAAAAAAATAAGCAATTAGGAAATGATATTTTTAGGCTATGGCTTGATAATGATAGGAAAGTTATTGCCTACAGAAATGGGGATATAGTTTATATTTTCAATTTCCACCCACAAAATTCCTACGATTCTTTCCAAGTGCCAATCCACGATAAGGGAAAATTTAAAGTGATTTTGGACACTGACGATGAAGAATTTGGTGGACTTGGAAGAATTTCAAAAGATTTTATTTATGAATCCAAAAATTTAGAAAATACTGACTACGATGGAATTGAAATTTATATTCCATCAAGAACGGCCCTTGCCCTAAAGAAGGTAAAATAATGAGAATACTTGCTCTTGGAGATTCCTTTACCCAAGGTTATCTTGTAGAATGCAATAATTACACCCGCTTTTTAACTAAGGCGGGTTTTGAAATTATAAATTTTGGAATAAACGGTTCTACAAGTTCTGATATGGTTAAAAGGTATAAAAAAATCAAAAATAAATACAAAAATGTAGATTATCTGATAATTTTTGGTGGCTCAAATGACTTTTTGAATGGGCAAAGTGTGAATCTTGCATATTCAAATGTCAAAAGTATATTAAATTTATCTACTGCCAGAAAAAATATTATAATTATACCGCCTTTAATAGAGGAGGAAGATTCTTATCCAATTTATGGATATGTAAATGAAAAAATAAATGAATTTGCAAAAAAACTTTTGGACTTTGATTGTTTGAAAGTTGATTCGAGAAAAATCAAGCCCTATTACCTTGACGGTTTGCACATGGGGAAAATTTTTCACGAAAAGCTTGCTTGTGAAATTTTAAAAATTATAGAGGATGATATAAATGAATGAATTAGAAGATATAGAAAATATTGACAAGATGGTTGCAAAGAGCTCTCTTTTACCAGATTTTATGCGAAATAAAATTACTATAAATATTATTTCTGTCCTAATTGTTTTGTTATTGTGTTTTATTACATTAAAATTAGTTCATAAAATAATAAGAAAATTTTTTGAAAGAAATAAAAGCAAAGCAAAAAGAAATACAGCAAAACTTGAAACCCTATCAAGGATTTTTTATTCTATAATTAGGATACTTATAATTTTTATTGCCATAACTATGATTTTGGATATTTTTGGAGTAAACACATCAAGTCTTATAGCTACAGCAGGAATTGGTGGTATCGCCATAGCTCTTGGTGCTCAAACTCTTATTGCAGATTTTGTAAAGGGAGTTTTGATAATATTTGATGACAAGATAAGAGTTGGCGAATGGGTTTCATGCTCTGGAGTTGAGGGAACTGTCGAAGAGGTTAATCTTAGAATCACAAAAATCAGAGATTATAACGGATCCCTTCACATTATTCCAAATTCAAATATAACAAATGTCCAAAATTTTGATAGGGGAGCTCAAAAAAGTGAGGCATATTTTTGCGTATCTAATGATACAAAGCTTGATGAAGTAAAAGCGATGATAAAAAGCGTATCTCAACAAATAAAAACAACGCCAAAATACAAAAATGCTTTTGTAGAAGATTTGAGCTTTTTTGAAATACACGAATTTAAGGATTTCTCCTACACAGTAAGGGTGACATCCTTGGTAAAAGCAGGAATGCAATGGGAGATTTCAAGAAAAGTAAGAGAACTTATAAAAGAAGAGATGGAAAAAAGAAAAATAAAAAGTAGCTTATTAGAAGAGGAAATTTATGAAAAAATATAAATTAAACGATATAGTTAGCCTAAAAAAATCTCATCCGTGCGGAGAAAATAAATGGAAAATCGAAAGAATGGGTGCAGATATGAAGTTAAGATGTTTGGGTTGTGATAAATTAGTTTGGCTAAAAAGAACAGATTTCGACAAAAGAATTAGAAAAATTCAAGATAAAAACGGGAAATTTGTATCGATAGTAAATTACAATCCAGAAGATTAGAGGAGAAAAAAAGGAATTAATGATAAACGACAAAATAAAAGAAGATTATATAAAAATAATAAACGAAGATTATAAAGATTATAGAAAAGATTACCAAAATTTGCTAGAAAAAAGAAAAGAATATGGAGCAACCTACAAAGAAGAAGTTCTACCTACCTTGTATGATGCGTATTTTTACGACAAAAAAGATTTCAAACTCTATGATGAAATGATAAATATTTTTATGTCTATAGTAGAAAAAGTCACAAAAGAATACCTAGAAAACGAAAATTACAGAAAATTATTCGACCTAGATCCTTTGACAGAAAAATTGATCCTAAAAGATCCAGGCTATGACATTTCAACACCAATAGCAAGATTTGACGTAATGTATGATTGCAAAAAAGACTATAAATTTTGCGAGCTAAACACAGACGGCTCATCAGCTATGCTAGAAGATAAGTCTTTGGCAGATTTGATGAAAGATTCTAAAGCCATAAAAAAACTAGAAGAAAAATATCAAATAAATCATATAAACCTATTAGAAAATTTGGTAGATTCAATAGAAGATTTATATTTTTCAATAAAAGGCAAAAAAGAAAAAATAAACATAGCCATAGTCGACATAATAGAATTTGACAACATAGAATTTGAAACTATAAAAAATCTATTTCAAAAAAGAGGTCACAATTGTAAAATTGCAAACCTAAAAGATTTAAAAAGAAAAAATAATGGCTTATATATAGAAGATATGAAAATCGATCTAGTTTACAGAAGACTTGTAACAAGCGATTTAATAGAAAACAAAGATTTAGGAAAAAATTTAATAGATGCCTATTTAAATGACGAAATAATAAGTATAGGCTCATTTAGGTCCACACTTTTTTACACAAAAGATATATTTAGAATCTTAAGGCTAGAAGAAAGCCAAAAAATTCTATCAGAAGAAGAAAATGAATTTATAAAAAATCACATACCATATACAGAAAAATTAAATTACGAAAAAGACAAAGAAAAATTGGTAGCAAACAAGGACAAATATATACTAAAACCAATCCAAGGCTACGCATCACACGGAATCTACGTAGGAAAAGAACACACAAAAAAAGAATTTGAAAAAATCTTAGAAGAAATAAAAAATAAAAATTACATTTACCAAGAATATTACACAGTAAGCCCAATGAAATTTATAAAAATGGGAAAAGAAAATGCAAAATTAGAAAATTTTTCATACGTAACAGGTCTATTTGCCTACAATAAAAAATTCATAGCACCATACATGAGAATAGGAAACGCAGCAATGATAAGCTCAGCAAGAGAGTATTACGTAGTAAGTTCCCTAAAAATAAAAGAAAAATAAATTAAGAAAAAAATATTTGACAATAGAAAAAAATAATAATATACTAATATAGCTGTTAACCAACAGCTATATTTTTTTTATCACGTTTAAAAAAGCAAGAAAAAAAGTCTTGACAAGAAAAATAAACGCGATATAATAAAAAAGTCGACATCAAAAAAAGCAGTCGAGAAAAGTAAAAAAATACAAAAAAAGAAAGAAAAAAACTTGACAAGCTAAAAAAAAGATGGTAGACTAAAATAGTCAGTTAAAACTGGCGGATGAACCTTTAAAACAAAATAAAATTACAAAGTTAATACTTTGAGACAAACGAAAAATGACAAAAGTCAAGATCAAACAATAATTGAGAGTTTGATCCTGGCTCAGGATAAACGCTGGCGGCGT
>OIFQ01000061.1_pt1 | contig 69758 bp, 62 predicted proteins | sample 1582051 | NCBI WGS metagenome assembly OIFQ01 (sample SAMN07501058, study PRJEB24779) | human gut metagenome | isolation source: stool | host: human infant | place: USA: Pittsburgh, PA | reverse complement strand
ATCTCGCCCGGCGGCGCTGCGCTTGCGCGGGCCTACGGAGTGTGAGCCTGTGAGAGGATCCTGTAGGCCGGGTAAGGCGCAGCCGCCACCCGGCAAAATCAAGGGTACCGTGCCTGAAATCTCGCCCGGCGGCGCTGCGCTTGCGCGGGCCTACGGAGTGTGAGCCTGTGAGAGGATCCTGTAGGCCGGGTAAGGCGCTGCCGCCACCCGGCAATACCGCGGGTATCGTGCCTGATATCTCGCCCGGCGGCGCTGCGCTTGCCGGGCGTTCGGAGATGCAACCCCTTGATATAAAGAGGTTAGCGGCGGTTGCCCATAATACGCAGCAGCATCAGGAACAGGTTGATGAAGTCCAGATACAGCGTTAAGGCGCCGAGGATCGAGTATTTACGCAGCGTTGCGCTGTCGCGGGTATCAATCTGCTCGCCGATGTTTTTCAGCTTCTGGGTGTCATACGCCGTCAGACCGACAAACAGCACCACCCCAATATAGGTCACGGCCCACATCAGCGCCTCGCTCTTCAGCCACAGGTTGACCAGCGACGCCAGCACGATGCCAATCAGCCCCATAAACAGCATGCTGCCGAAGCCGCTCAGATCGCGCTTCGTGGTGTAACCATACAGGCTCATCGCCCCAAACATCCCGCCGGTGACCACAAAGGTGCTGGCGATCGATGAATAGGTATAGGCGATAAAAATGCTCGATAGCGTCAGTCCGGTCAGCGCCGAATAGAGCATAAACAGCGTGGTGGCCATCCCGGCGCTCAGCCGCTGCACCATTCCCGACAGCACAAACACCAGCGCCAGCTGGGCAATAATCAGCCCGAAGAAAGTGATTTTGCTCGAAAAGACGAACATCATCACCGCCGGAGTATTCGCTGCAAACCACGCGATAAACGCCGTCAGCAGCAGGCCGACCGTCATCCAGCCGTACACCTGCGCCATGTAAGTCTGCAGGCCGGTACGGCCCTGCACTATTGAATCGGAACGCGGATATCTGTCCATGACTCTCTCCTGATAAACAAAGTTTCACCCTGTAAGCGTATCACACTACCAGCGCTCTGCCGCCTGGCGATCGCTGTCGCGGGCGTCGACCCAGCGTTCGCCATCCGGCGTCGCTTCACGCTTCCAGAACGGCGCGCGGGTTTTCAGGTAATCCATAATAAACTCGCCGGCGGCGAAGGCGCTGCCGCGGTGAGCGCTGGTGACGCCGACAAACACAATCTCTTCCCCCGGCCACATTTCGCCGATGCGATGGATAACCGTCACCCGGCCCAGCGGCCAGCGCTCGCGCGCCAGCTCGACAATTTCCGCCAGCGATTTTTCAGTCATCCCCGGATAGTGCTCGAGGGTCAGCGCCTTCACACTGTCGCCGAGGTTGTGGTTACGCACTTTACCGGTGAAGGTGACCACCGCGCCGTCTTCATCGCGTTCCGCCAGCCAGGGATATTCCTCACTGACGCTAAAGCGCGCCGGGCTGACCACGATACGGGTTTGCGTCATGTCAGCCCCCCGTTACCGGTGGGAAGAACGCCACTTCGTCGCCGCTGGCCACTGGATGTTCGAAAGAGGTTAGCGTCTGGTTAACCGCCGCCAGCAGCTTGCCCTCCTCCAGGGCCAGCGCCCAGCGATCGCCGCGGGCGGCAAGCTGCTGACGAACCGCTTCGACAGTCGCCAGTTCGCTGGCATCAAGGGTCAGCGAATCGGTACCGACCAGCTCGCGCACCTGGGCAAAAAACAGAACCTTAATCATGGCATTCACCCACCTTAAAATCGCCGGACTTGCCGCCGCTTTTCGCCAGCAGGCGCACCGGGCCAATCACCATATCCTTCTGCACCGCTTTGCACATATCGTAAATGGTCAGCGCGGCAACCGAGGCGGCGGTCAATGCTTCCATCTCGACGCCGGTTTTCCCGGTGAGTCGGCAGAGCGATTCAATGCGCACCCGGTTATGTTCCGGCTGCGCCTGCAAATTGACTTCCACTTTGCTGAGCATCAGCGGATGACACAGCGGGATCAGCTCCCAGGTGCGTTTGGCCGCCTGGATCCCGGCGATACGCGCGGTGGCAAACACGTCGCCTTTGTGGTGGCTGCCGTCGATAATCATCGCCAGGGTCGTCGCCTGCATTTCGACATAAGCCTCGGCGCGCGCTTCGCGCACCGTTTCCGCTTTGCCGGAGACATCGACCATATGGGCTTCACCCGCGGCGTTAATATGGGTCAGTTGTGACATAGATTATTTCTTCAGGTGTGGAATGAAGTTACACGGACGGGTGCGGGCATCAAGCTGCGGGGCGATGATGTTGTCCCACGCCGTACGGCAGGCTTTGGTTGAGCCCGGCATGGCGAAAATCAGCGTGCGGTTGGCGACGCCGGCCACGGCCCGGGACTGCAGCGTCGAGGTGCCGATCTCTTCGAACGACAGCATGCGGAACACTTCGCCAAAGCCTTCGACCTCACGATCAAACAGCGGCAGCAGCGCTTCCGGCGCCTGATCGCCGTCGGTAAAACCGGTGCCGCCGGTGATCAGCACCACCTGCACGTTATCGCTGGCTATCCACGCCGATACCTGAGCGCGGATGGCGTAGCGATTCTCTTTGACGATCGCCTTCTCGACGACTTGGTGCCCCGCCTCCTGCGCCGCCTCGCGCAGCCAGTGACCGGAAGTGTCGTCCTCTTCGCCGCGACGGCTGGAAACGGTAAGAATAGCAATACGGGTCGGGATAAACTCAGCGCTAGCCTGGCTCATCTGAATGCTCCTTTCGAAAACGATTAACCGCCAATATAGGACAGGTTCTGCGTAATACCGGTGTTGCCCTGATGCAGGAAATGGGTCTGCTTTTTATGGGTTAAGGCTTCGGCGATCCGCGCCTCCAGCGCGGCCTGCTGCTGGTCTTCGGCCATCAGGTCGCGCAGGTCGACGCCGCCTTCGCCAAACAGGCACAGGTGCAGTTTGCCAACGGACGAGACGCGCAGCCGATTGCAGGTGGCGCAGAAGTCTTTTTCATACGGCATGATGAGGCCGATCTCGCCGGCGTAGTCCGGGTGACAAAAGACCTGCGCCGGGCCATCGCTGCGCTGGCGGATCTGATGGATCCAGCCGCGGCGCAGCAGTTCATCGCGCAGCACCATGCCGGAGAGATGGTGACGGCGGAACAGGTCGCTGCCTTCACCGGTTTCCATCAGCTCAATAAAGCGCAGCTGGATACGGCGGGGTTGGATCCACGCGAGGAAGGTATCGAGCTGGTGATGGTTAACATCACGCATCAGCACGGTATTCACCTTTACCTTGTCAAAGCCGGCGGCGAAGGCGGCGTCAATGCCGTCCATCACCTGGTGGAACTTATCCTGGCCGGTGATGGCATGGAACTGGCGGGCGTCGAGGCTATCAACGCTGACGTTAATCGCCGTCAGGCCGGCATCGCGCCAGCGTTCGACATCGCGCGCCAGGCGGTAACCGTTGGTAGTGACCGCAATCTGACGGATCGCCGGGTTTTCACGCACGGCGGCAATAATCTCGGTGAAGTCGCGGCGCAGGGAGGGTTCCCCACCGGTGAGGCGAACTTTTTCGGTGCCCAGCGCAGAGAAAGCGCGCGTAACCCGGCGTACTTCGTCTACGCTGAGAAAGCCATTGTTATTGACGGCGCCGGGCTTATAACCGTTCGGCAGGCAGTAGGTGCAACGGAAGTTGCACACATCGGTAATCGACAGACGCAGGTAATAAAACTTACGCGCGAATGCATCGGTAAGCTGTGAGGCCATATACACCTTTCCAAATACGGGAGACGCGGTCATTTCTTTCCACGCCCTGGCGACAACCGGCGGCGTCGCGGCCAAATCGCCATATCTTTTGACACAGGCGAAGAGGCTAGAGTGTTAACAGGTTATGTCGATAGTAGCGCGTTACAGGCAGTTTCGCCATTGGCGATTTCGCTATATAATCTTATACATATCGCTATCTTCGTGCATTTTCGCTACAGAATAGCCATAAATCATTTTTTTGCCTTGATGTCGGTCAGTTTGTCGGGCTCCTCCCATCGTCTTTTAGGGGTAGATCGGGTAGTGTGTGGCCGTTTATGTGAAATAAGGAATTTCTATGCGCAATCGTACATTCGCTGACCTCGATCGGGTGGTCGCGCTCGGCGGCGGGCATGGTTTGGGCCGGGTGATGTCCTCCCTCTCCTCGCTCGGCTCACGGCTGACCGGCATTGTCACCACCACCGATAACGGGGGTTCCACCGGGCGGATCCGTCGTTCGGAAGGTGGCATTGCCTGGGGCGATATGCGCAATTGCATCAATCAGTTAATTGCCGAGCCGAGCGTAGCGTCGGCGATGTTTGAGTATCGTTTTGGCGGTAACGGCGAGCTTTCCGGGCATAACCTCGGAAATTTGATGTTAAAGGCGCTGGATCACCTGAGCGTGCGGCCGTTAGAGGCGATCAATTTGATCAGAAACCTGCTGAAAGTGGACGCTTTCCTGATCCCGATGTCAGAACAACCGGTGGATTTGATGGCGCTCGATCATGAAGGCCATGAAGTTTATGGCGAAGTGAATATTGATCAGCTTGATAATGTGCCGCAGGAGCTGATGCTCACCCCGCCGGTACCGGCCACCCGCGAGGCGGTGGAGGCTATCGCCGAAGCCGATTTGATCCTCATTGGGCCGGGCAGTTTTTACACCAGCCTGCTGCCGATCCTGTTGCTCGACGAGATGGCCCAGGCGTTGCGCCGCACCCCGGCGCCGATGGTTTTTATCGATAACCTCGGCAAAGAGCATAGCCCGGCCGCGAGGCTGTCGCTGGCGGAGCGCATCGCGATTATGGAGCGCTATGTAGGCAAGCGGGTGGTGGATGCGGTGATCGCCGGTCCAAAAGCCGATATCAGCGGCATTGACGACCGGTTGGTGATCCAGACGCCGCTGGAGGCCAGCGACGTTCCCTATCGTCATGACCGGGCGCTGCTCCGCGGGGCGCTGGAGAAAGCGATCCAGCTGCCGGGCTGATCCTGCGCGCCGGAGGCGGCCCTCTTCGGCGCACCTTAAAATCTTAAGGTTGTCTTAAAATAGGGCTGGCACTATACCCTCATCTTTTTCTGTGGGTGTGCATTATGTCGTTATTGCCTCTGCGTCGGCCGGTGGTCAGTCGCACGACTTATCTGATTCTCTTTGCTTGCTATATCGGCATCTTTCTCAACCTGGCTTTTTATCGCCAGGTTTTCCCGTTACTGCCGGTAAATAGCCTGCATAACTGGCTGGTATTTCTCAGTATGCCGATCGTGGCCATTAGCGTGATGAATATCCTCACCACTCTCGCCTCGTTCCTGAAGCTGGACCGGCTGGTGATTAGCCTGTTCATTCTGCTCAGCGCCTCGGCGCAATACTTCATCTGGAACTTTGGCGTGGTGATCGACCGCAGCATGATCACCAATATCCTCGACACCACTCCGGCGGAAAGCTTTGCTCTACTCTCCGGCGAAATGATTGCCGTCCTCGGCCTTTCCGGGGTTTTGGCGGTATTCGTCGCCTGGTGGGTGAAAATCCGTAAGCCCGCCACGCGGTGGCGCGGCGCGGCGATGCGCCTGCTCAATATCGCCGTTTCGGCGCTGCTGATTATTCTGGTGGCCGCGCTGTTCTACAAAGATTACGCCTCGGTGTTCCGTAACAACAAAGAGCTGGTGAAATCCCTGAGCCCTTCCAACAGCATTGTGGCCGTGAACTCCTGGTATGCTCATCATCGGATGGACAACCTGCCGCTGGTGAAGATTGGCGAAGATGCCACGCAGAAAGCGGTGATGCATAACGCTCCCCGTAAGAACCTGACGATCGTCGTGCTCGGCGAGACTTCGCGAGCGGATAACTTCTCACTGGGCGGCTATTCGCGCGACACCAACCCGCTGATGCGGCAGGACGGCGTGATCTATTTTCCGCATACCACTTCCTGCGGCACGGCAACCGCAGTTTCCGTGCCGTGCATGTTCTCCAATATGCCGCGCGCACATTATGATGAAGAGCTGGCGCACCATCAGGAAGGCGTCCTGGATATTCTACAGCGCGCAGGGATCCGGGTGCTGTGGAACGATAATGACGGCGGCTGCAAAGGCGCCTGCGACCGGGTACCACACCAGAACGTCACCGACCTGAAGCTCACCGGGCAGTGCATCGATGACGAGTGCTACGATGACGTCCTGTTCCATAATCTCGACAGCTATATCGATAACCTGCAACAGGATGGCATTATTGTGCTGCATACCATCGGCAGCCACGGTCCGACGTACTACAATCGCTATCCAGCGGCGTTTCGCAAATTCACGCCGACCTGCGACACCAATGAGATCCAGGGCTGTACCCGGGAGCAGTTGACCAATACCTATGACAACACCATCCTTTATGTCGACTATGTCGTTGATAAAGCGATAAAACTACTGCAATCTAAACAGGATAAATTTACCACTAGCCTGGTTTATTTGTCCGACCACGGCGAATCGCTGGGAGAAGATGGCGTCTATTTGCATGGTCTACCGTATTCCATCGCGCCGGATACGCAGAAACATGTGCCGATGGCGCTGTGGCTCTCCGCCGACTACCAGCAGCGCTACGGCATTTCCGCGCACTGTCTGCAGCAGCGGGCGCAAAAAGAGAATTACTCGCAGGATAATCTGTTCTCCACCCTGCTCGGCCTGCTCGGCGTCAGCACCCGCGAGTACCAGGCGGCAGATGATATCTTAACGCCATGTAGAGAGGCTGGTTGATGAAAATCTTAGTCATTGAAGACGATGCGCTGCTGTTGCAGGGGTTAATTCTGGCGATGCAAAGTGAAGGATACGTGTGCGACGGCGTCTCCACCGCGCACGAAGCCGCGCTATCGCTGGCCAGCAATCATTACAGCCTGATCGTGCTGGATCTCGGCCTGCCGGATGAAGACGGGCTGCATTTTCTCTCCCGCATGCGGCGGGAGAAAATGACCCAGCCGGTGCTGATCCTCACCGCCCGCGATACGCTTGAGGATCGCATTAGCGGTCTCGATACCGGGGCGGATGACTACCTGGTAAAACCCTTTGCCCTGGAGGAACTCAATGCGCGCATTCGCGCCCTGCTCCGCCGGCATAACAACCAGGGCGATAATGAAATCAGCGTCGGCAATCTGCGCCTTAACGTCACTCGCCGCCTGGTGTGGCTGGGTGAAACGGCGCTGGATCTTACGCCGAAAGAGTATGCCCTGCTGTCGCGGCTGATGATGAAAGCCGGTAGCCCGGTGCATCGCGAGATCCTCTACAACGACATTTACAGCTGGGACAACGAGCCGGCGACCAATACCCTGGAAGTGCATATTCACAACCTACGCGAAAAGATTGGCAAATCGCGGATCCGCACCGTCCGGGGCTTTGGCTATATGCTGGCTAACAACATCGACACGGAATAGACCATGGCTCTGTTTGCAACTGAAACCTGGACCATGCGCCACCGGCTGCTGCTGACCATCGGCGCCATCCTGGTGGTCTGCCAGCTGATAAGCGTCTTCTGGCTATGGCATGAGAGCAAAGAGCAGATCCAGCTGCTGGTGGCCAGCGCCATCGAAGGGCACAACAACCAGAAACATGTGGAGCATGAGGTACGGGAAGCGGTTGCCAGCCTGCTGGTGCCGAGCCTGCTGATCGTTGGCCTGGCGCTGTATATCAGCATGCTGGCGGTGCGCAAGATCACCCGCCCGCTTTCACGACTGCAAAGCGAACTGGAGAACCGCACGCCGGACAACCTCACTCCTATCGTACTCAGCGAATCGGTGCCCGAAGTCACGGCGGTGACCACCGCCCTGAATCAGTTGGTTTCCCGCCTCAATCTGACCCTCGACCGCGAGCGGCTGTTTACCGCCGACGTGGCGCATGAGCTACGCACCCCGCTGGCCGGGCTGCGGCTGCACCTTGAGCTGCTGGCGAAAGTGCATGGCATGGGCGTCGACCCGCTGATCCAGCGTCTCGATCAGATGACCACCAGCATTTCCCAGCTGCTGCAGCTGGCGCGCGTCGGCCAGTCCTTCTCCGCCGGCAGCTACCAGCAGGTGCTGTTGCTGGATGACGTGGTAAAACCGCTGCAGGACGAACTGGAGGCTATGCTGGCGCAGCGTCAGCAGCGGCTGCTGCTGACGGATATCGAAAACGAGGCCGTCGTCTCTGGCGATGCGACGTTAATCGGCGTGATCCTGCGCAATCTGGTGGAGAATGCTCACCGCTACAGCCCTGAAGGGTCGACGATCCGCGTGTCGGTGAAAGCGGGCCTGATGCCGGTGATGGCGGTGGAAGATGAAGGGCCGGGGATCGATGAGGCGAAAAGCGGCGAACTCAGTAAAGCCTTCGTGCGCATGGACAGTCGCTACGGCGGCATTGGCCTCGGACTGAGCATCGTCACGCGCATCGCTCAGCTGCATGACGCCCAGTTTTTTTTGCATAACCGACAGCCAGGGCCAGGGGTCCGCGCGTGGGTGCTATTCCCGCAGCGCGGGGGTCAGAACGTCAGCACCCATTGATGGAAGAAGGCAACAATAATGACCAGGGCGGTGGCGACCGCCAGATATTCACGGAAGTTAATTTTTTGCATGGGCGCTATCCTCATCAGGTTGAAGATAGTGTCGCCTGGCGAGATTAAGCAAACATTAAGAAGGCCGCAACGCGGCCTTTTTTCTTCTCAAATGTTTGTTATCTGGCAAGCAGGACGATAAGAGAAGCGCGCCTTCACTATACCCCGCACGTCCACTCCGCCAGTCTGCGCCCAGAATCAGGAGGCGGCGATAAACAGCTCGCGTAGCTGATGCAGCTGGTCGCGTATTTGCGCCGCCTCCTCAAACTCGAGGTTCTGCGCGTGCTGCATCATCTGCCCTTCCAGCTCGTGGATTTTCTGCTGCAGCGCTTTTGGCGTCATATCCACAGCGCTAAGCCCGGCAGGCTCAACGGCCTTCGCTTTACCGCGCCCTTTGGCTTTGGTTTTCGCCAGGCCCTGGCCCAGCTGCAGGATATCCACCACTTTCTTATTGAGCCCCTGCGGCACGATGCCGTGCTCTTCGTTGTAGCGCTGCTGTTTCTCCCGTCGACGCTCGGTCTCGCCAATGGCTTTGGCCATGGAGGGGGTGATCTTATCGCCGTAGAGGATGGCCTTGCCGTTGACGTTGCGCGCCGCGCGGCCGATGGTCTGGATCAGCGAGCGTTCAGAACGCAGGAAGCCCTCTTTATCCGCATCCAGGATCGCCACCAACGACACCTCAGGCATATCCAGCCCCTCACGCAGCAGGTTGATCCCCACCAGCACGTCAAACTCGCCAAGACGCAGGTCGCGGATGATTTCCATGCGCTCGACGGTGTCGATATCCGAGTGCAGATAGCGCACGCGCTCGCCGTGCTCCTCAAGGTACTCGGTTAAGTCCTCCGCCATCCGCTTGGTGAGAGTGGTGACCAGCACGCGCTCGTTGATGGCCGTGCGCAGGCGGATCTCTGACAGCAGATCGTCGACCTGAGTCGCCACCGGGCGCACTTCGATGATTGGGTCAAGCAGACCGGTCGGCCGCACCACCTGATCCACAACCTCGCCGCCGGATTTATCCAGCTCATAGGCGCCCGGAGTCGCCGACACATAGATGGTTTGCGGCGCCAGCGCTTCGAATTCTTCAAACTTCATCGGCCGGTTATCCAGCGCCGACGGCAGGCGGAAACCGTATTCCACCAGCGTCTCTTTGCGCGCCCGGTCGCCCCGGTACATACCGCCGATCTGCGGCACCGTGACGTGGGATTCGTCAATCACCAGCAGGCCATCCGCCGGCAGATAGTCGAACAGGGTCGGCGGCGGCTCGCCGGGTCCGCGCCCGGAGAGAAAGCGCGAGTAGTTTTCAATGCCCGAGCAGTAACCCAGCTCGTTCATCATTTCGAGGTCAAACTGGGTACGCTGGGTTAAGCGCTGCTCTTCCAGCAGCTTGTTGTTGGCCAGCAGCACCTTGCGCCGCTCCGCCAGCTCAAGCTTGATCTCTTCCATCGCCTGGACGATGCGCTCCCGCGGCGTTACGTAGTGGGTCTTGGGATAAATGGTATAGCGCGGCACCGTCCCTTCGACGTGGCCGGTGAGCGGGTCGAATAGCGACAGACGCTCGACCTCTTCGTCAAACAGCTCAATGCGCAGGGCGATATCGTCGGATTCCGCCGGGAAGACGTCGATCACCTCGCCGCGCACGCGAAAAGTGCCGCGCTGGAAGGCCTGATCGTTGCGGGTATACTGCAGTTCGGCCAGACGACGCAGGATCGCCCGCTGGTCAATCAGCATACCGACCGTCAGATGCAACATCATTTTCAGATACAGGTCCGGGTCGCCGAGGCCGTAGATCGCCGAGACTGACGCCACCACCACTACGTCGCGCCGCTCGAGCAGCGCTTTGGTGGCCGACAGACGCATCTGCTCAATATGTTCGTTTACCGAGGCGTCCTTCTCAATGAAGGTATCTGAGCTGGGAACGTAGGCTTCCGGCTGATAGTAATCGTAGTAGGAGACGAAATACTCGACGGCATTCTCCGGGAAAAACTCTTTCATCTCGCCGTAGAGCTGAGCCGCCAGGGTTTTGTTTGGCGCCAGCACCATCGTCGGCCGCTGTAGGTCGGCAATCACGTTGGCGATGGTAAAGGTTTTACCGGAGCCGGTAACCCCCAGTAGCGTCTGATGCGCAAGCCCATCCTCCAGCCCCTCTTCCAGGCGGCGGATGGCTTCCGGTTGGTCTCCGGAGGGGCGAAAGGCGGAATGCAGTACAAACGATTTACTCATCAATCAGAACCTGAAAAAAGAATTAGCGGCCGGTGTTTAATTCTACCCCCCGGACCGTTTTTTGCCAATAAATTATACTGGATATTTAAACAGTACGTACTTATGATAACGCCACAAAAGGGTCTTATTGGCTAGCAAGCTGGGTGCAAAACGCGCGTCAGACGGAATAATCCTCCGGCCGCCAGGGTTATCCCCAGAAAATTTTACCTTTTAACATTTGTCAAGCGGACGGATTAAACTTTTATGGCAGCAGATGACGCTTTTCTTACACCCATTGATTTTATCTAACAAGCTGATATTTAAGATCTTTAAAGAAAAGACGCCTTTCGCGCCAATTCAGCCGCAAGCCGCGTACGCTCTAGCTTGCCGCAGGTTTTCTAACTCTAATACACAAGGTTATCCACAGGAATAGTGGATAACTGTCCGCAGCCCAAGACCACCGCCGCCCGGCGCCTGTCGCCTTTTGCGGTCAACCGCGTGGCGAAAAATTTTTATCGAACTATTTTTGATAACTATCCGCTTAAAGCCGCTCGATTTTTGCTGCTTTTTGCACCACCCTTTAGCGTCGGGCACCGGAAAAGTGCAGCCCCGGCGCTGACGAGGCCCGATGGTATCGGCGTTTAGCGCTTTTTTCCGAGCGTTCTTTTTCCTGGCAAGAGTTTTGCAGCATCTTTCTGTCGCCCTGACGCCAGGATAAGGAGAAAACGTCCATGTTGAATTTACAGGCAGTAAATCACTTTTACGGCAACCAGCATTCGCTGTGGAATGTCGATCTAGTACTACGCCCGGGAGAGTGCATTGGCGTACTGGGACGCGAGGGCATGGGAAAAACCACCCTGGTTAACTGCATTGCTGGCCACCTGCCGGTGGCTAGCGGCCGGATGACCTGGCATGACATTGGCGCCCCGCCGCAGGATCTCACCCCCCTGTCCGCTCAATCGCGCAGCGCCATTGGTATCGGCTACGTGCCACAAGATAAACGCATTTTTTCCCAACTCAGCGTGGAAGAGAACCTGCACATCGCCCTGGCGGCCGGGAAACCCGGGGCTAACGCCAGCGGCGGCGAGATTTATGAGTATTTTCCCGAGCTCTATGCCCTACGGCAGCGCAAAGGCGCCTCGCTGAGCGACGACGATCAGTACCAGCTGGCGCTGGCCAGGGCGCTGATCGTCCAGCCGCGGCTGCTGATCCTTGATGAACCCTCGCGCGGCAGAGGGCCGCGCTGCCTGCAAAAGCTGGCGGATCTGCTGCTGCGGTTAAATCGCGATATCGGCCTGACGGTGCTGCTCGCCGAGCAGCACCTGCCCTTTATCCGCCGGGTGGCGGATCGCTTCTGTGTCTTGCACCGGGGCCGTAACGTCGCCGAAGGCGATATTATGGCGCTGAATGAGCCGCTGCTGGCGCAGTGGATAACGCCGGATCCAGCGCCCTGAGGTCAAGATACTGGCCGAGATCGTCGCGCTGCGCGATATCGGCAAGCCACGGTATTTCGCCGAGGAACGGCGCGGCCAGTCGGTTTTTCAGCGTCGCCAGATATTCGGCGTGGCGCTTGCCCGGCGGCTGTACGTCATTGGCGATCCACCCCGCCAGCGGTAGTCCCGCCTGGCGTACCGCCTGAGCGGTAAGCATTGCGTGGTTGATACAGCCGAGCTTAACGCCCACCACCAGAATGACCGGCAGCTGTTCCGCCTGCGCCCAGTCGGCGAAGGTCAGGGAATCCGAGAGCGGCGTAAACCAGCCGCCGGCGCCTTCCACCAACACCCAGTCGGCGAGACCTTCCAGCTCACGCAGCCCGCTGGAGAGCCTGGCCGCGGCGATCGGCCGCCCTTCGTCGGCGCTGATGATGTGCGGGGAGGTCGGCTCGGCGAAGGTATAGGGGTTCACCTGGTCGTAACGCAATGCGACCCGACTATGACGCTGCAGCGCCAGCGCATCTTCATTACGCAGCCCATCGCCGGTAAGCTCGCTACCGGAGGCCACCGGCTTATAGCCGGCAGTGTGAAAACCCAGCAGATTCGCCGCCTGCAGCAGGGCGCTGCTGGCGATGGTTTTACCGACTTCAGTATCGGTCCCGGTGACAAAAAAACGTTTAGTCACGCTCAATGACTCCTGTAAAAAGAGAATACGTCAGCGGGCAGATGCCCTGCCGCTGCGGCCAGGCCAGCTGCAGCTCGCGCAGTTTGCCGCGGCCAAGCGGGGCGGCGGTCCGCCCCTGGTGCAAATGGGTGGCGCCGATGCCCTTCAGCGAGCGCATAGCGCTCAGCGCATCGGCGAACGGCAGGCTAATCTGATGAACCTCGCCGGTCGCGCGCAGGCCGCTAAGCGCCGCGCGCACCGCCGCTTCGCTAAGGAAACGGTTGGCATGCGGCCGGTCGTCGATGGCCTGCCACGCCTGATTGAGCTCCGGCAGCGAGTCGGCGAGCAGCGTGCTAAACGCCACTCTGCCGCCGGGACGCGCCACCCGGTACAGCTCGCCAATTGCCGCCCGTAGATCGTCGCACCACTGCACCGCCAGATTGCTCCACGCCAGATCGACGCAGGCGTCCGGCAGCGGCAGCGCCTCAATATCTCCCAGCAGATAATGCTGCGCGGCGTCGTTACGCTGCGCCTGGGCGAGCATCCCGGCGGAGAGATCCAGCGCGGTCACCACGCTGCCCGCCTCACGCCAATAGCGACTCATACTGCCGGGGCCGCAGCCGGCATCCAGCACCTGCGCAAAATCGCGGCGCGCCAGCTGGCGCAGCAGTAGATCGGCGCAGCGCCGCTGCAGTTCATCATGTTGCGTATAGCCGCTGGCCGCCCGGCCAAACGCCGCGGCCACCGCCTGCTTATTCACTGTGGCCATGCAGCACCTCCAGTAAACGGTTAATGTCTTCAGCATGATGGGCGGCTGTCAGGGTCAGGCGCAAACGCGCGCTGCCGACCGGCACCGTCGGTGGACGGATCGCCGTTGCCCAGCAGCCCGCGTCGCGTAGACGGCAGGCCAGGTTCAGCGCCCGGGCGTTGTCGCCGACGATCAGCGGCTGGATCGCGCTGACGGAGTCGGTCAACCCCAGAGACACCTCGCCCATCCCCTCACGGAACTGACGGATGCGGGCGGCCAGGATGTCGCGACGCTGCCGCCCTTCATCGCTGCGAATGATCCCCAGGGCAGCGCTCAGCGCCACCGCCTGGGCGGGCGGCATCGCGGTGCTGTAGATCAGATGACGGGCAAACTGCAGCAGATAATCGGCCATTGCTTCGTCGCACAGCACCGCCGCGCCGCTGACGCCGAAGGCCTTGCCGAAGGTAACCACCAGCAGCTCAGGGCGCACCGCCTGCGCGGCGCAGCTCCCGCGTCCTTCGTCGCCGACCACGCCAACACCGTGGGCGTCATCCACCAGCAACACTGCCCCTGCGGCCTGCGTCGCGGCGTGAATGGCCGCCAGCGGCGCGCTGTCGCCGTCCATGCTGAAAATGCCTTCAGTGACCGCCAACTGTTCGCCCGCCAGCGGCTTAGCCAGCAGTTGCGCGAGCTGCTGCGGATCGTTGTGGGTAAAGCGCCGCAGCTGCGCCGGGCTGAGGCTCGCGGCCTCCAGCAGAGAGGCGTGGCTCAGGCGGTCGGCGACAATCCGATCGTCTTTCTCCACCAGGGCGGCGATCAGCGCCTGATTCGCGGCAAAGCCGGAGATAAACAGCAATGCGCGCGGATAGCCCAGCCAGTCGGCGAGCGCCTCTTCCAGCGCGCGGTGGGCTTCGCTATAGCCGCTCACGTGGCCCGAGCCGCCGGCGCCGACGCCATAGCGCGTGGCCCCCTGTTGCCAGGCGGCGATAATCGCCGGATGCTGACTCAGGCCCAGATAGTCATTGCTGGAGAAGTTAAGCCAGCGCTCCCCTTCCCGCTCCAGCCAGCGCCCGGCGCCGTGCGTCACCGGCAGGCGGCGGCGAAAAGCTTCCGCCGCCCGCCGCTCGTCCAGCGCCCGATCGATTCGCTGCTGCCAGCTCATAGCGCCGCCGCGTTGTAATATTCCTCAGTGTCCGGGGTGAGTAAGGCCTGCTCCAGACGTTGCTGCTGCTCATTGTCGCCTTCCAGCACCGCCGTCTGCTGCGGGTTGATCCCCAGCTTGCGGAACAGCTGCAGGTCTTTGTCCTCTTCCGGGTTCGGCGTGGTCAGCAGCTTGCAGCCGTAGAAAATCGAGTTCGCCCCGGCCATAAAGCACATCGCCTGGGTCTGCTCGTTCATCTGCTCGCGGCCGGCGGAGAGACGCACGTAGGAGGTGGGCATCATGATGCGCGCGATGGCGATAGTGCGGATGAAATCGAAAGCGTCGACGTCGTCGTTATCCGCCAGCGGCGTGCCCTTGACCTTCACCAACATGTTGATCGGTACGCTCTCCGGCGGCGTCGGCAGATTAGCCAGTTGCAGCAGCAGTCCGGCGCGATCTTTTACGCTCTCTCCCAGCCCGACGATGCCGCCGGAGCAGACTTTGATCCCAGCATCACGCACTTTATCCAGCGTATCCAGGCGCTCCTGGTAGGTGCGGGTGGTGATGATGTTGCCGTAAAATTCCGGCGAGGTATCAAGGTTGTGGTTGTAGTAATCGAGGCCCGCTTCGGCCAGGCGCTGCGCCTGACTGTCGGTCAGGGTGCCGAGCGTCATACAGGACTCCAGCCCCAGCGCCTTCACCCCTTTCACCATCTGCTCCAGATAAGGCATATCGCGGTCATTGGGGTTTTTCCACGCCGCGCCCATACAGAAGCGGGTGGAGCCGGCGTTTTTCGCCTGGCGCGCTGATTCCAGCACCTGCTCAACCTCCATCAGGCGCTCGGCTTCGAGGCCGGTTTTGTAGCGTGCGCTCTGCGGGCAATATTTACAATCTTCCGGGCAGGCGCCGGTTTTGATCGACAGCAGGGTGCTGACCTGCACCTGGCGCGGATCAAAGTGTTGACGATGGATTTGCTGCGCTTCGAATAGCAGATCGATCAGCGGTTTATTAAATAATTCCGTTACTTGCGACATTGTCCAGCGAGGTTGGTGAGCCATTTTCCTCTCCAAAAGGTCGTACACTTCCTATTTCACACAGCCTCTTTGTTGGCGGCACTCGCGCACCCGAGTCACATAGTGAACTATGCTCCTGGGGATGTTCTCGCTTGCCGCCTCGATGCTGCGCGAAATATTTTGTGTACGTTTCATTGTAAGTAAGTTCAGTGTAGACTTGTAAACCTAAATGTTTTCAAAATGGTTTACAAGTCGCTTATGACACTGGACGATCTCGCTTTCGATCGGCGCCACATCTGGCACCCCTACACCTCTATGACTTCCCCCCTGCCGGTCTACCCGGTGGTGTCCGCCCACGGTTGCGAGCTGTCCCTCGCCGGCGGCGAACAGTTGGTTGACGGTATGTCTTCCTGGTGGGCGGCGATCCACGGCTACAATCACCCACGCCTCAATGCGGCGCTGAAGGGGCAAATTGACCAAATGTCGCACGTGATGTTCGGCGGGATCACCCATCCGCCGGCAGTTGCGCTATGCCGTCAGCTGGTGGCGATGACCCCGGCCTCGCTGGAGTGCGTTTTCCTCGCCGACTCCGGTTCAGTGGCGGTAGAGGTGGCGATGAAAATGGCGCTGCAGTACTGGCAGGCTAAAGGCGAACCACGTCGTCGTTTTCTGACCTTCCGCAACGGCTATCACGGGGATACCTTCGGAGCGATGTCGGTCTGCGATCCGCAGAACTCGATGCACAGCCTGTGGCAGGGCTACCTGCCGGATAACCTGTTCGCCCCCGCGCCGCAAAGCCGCTTTGACGGCGAGTGGGACGAGATGGATATGGTACCGTTTGCCCGCCTGATGGCCGCGCATCGTCACGAAATCGCCGCGGTGATCCTCGAACCTATCGTCCAGGGGGCGGGCGGCATGCGGATGTACCATCCGGAGTGGCTGAAGCGGGTGCGTAAAATGTGCGACCGGGAAGGGATACTGCTGATCGCCGATGAGATTGCCACCGGCTTTGGCCGCACCGGCAAGCTGTTCGCTTGTGAACACGCCGGGATTACCGCCGACATTCTGTGTCTGGGCAAAGCGCTGACCGGCGGCACCATGACCCTTTCCGCCGCCATCACTACCCGAACGGTTGCTGAAACTATTAGCAATGGCGAAGCCGGTTGCTTTATGCACGGCCCCACCTTTATGGGCAATCCGCTGGCCTGCGCGGTGGCCAGCGAAAGCCTGCGCCTGCTGGAGAGCGGCGAATGGCAGCCGCAGGTGGCGGCGATTGAAGCCCAGCTGCAGGCCGAGCTGGCCCCGGCGCGGGGATCTGCGCTGGTCGCGGACGTCCGCTTGCTGGGCGCTATTGGCGTGGTTGAAACCCGTCGCCCGGTCAACATGGCCGCCCTGCAGCGCTTTTTCGTCGAGCAGGGAGTCTGGATCCGTCCGTTTGGCCGGCTGATTTATCTGATGCCGCCGTACATCATCACGCCCGAGCAGCTGACCCGCCTGACCCGTGCGGTCAACCAGGCAGTGCAGGACGAAACATTTTTTAGCGAATAAATAGCGGAATTGCGTCGTCGGGAAGGCTACACTTCTTTGTTAATCAGCGCATTATCAATGAGGATGAAGCATGAAACTGATCAGTCACGATCTCCAGGACGGCGGTAAGCTGCCTAATCGTCACGTCTTCAACGGCATGGGCTACGATGGCGACAATATTTCGCCGCATCTGATGTGGGATGATGTGCCCGCGGGAACCAAAAGCTTTGTGGTGACCTGCTACGATCCGGATGCGCCGACCGGCTCCGGCTGGTGGCACTGGGTGGTCGCTAACCTGCCGGCCGATACCCGCGTCCTGCCGCAAGGGGCCGGTTCCGGTCAGGCGGAGCTGCCGGAAGAGGCCGTTCAGACCCGCACCGATTTTGGTAAGGCAGGCTACGGCGGCGCGGCGCCGCCGAAGGGCGAAACCCACCGCTATATCTTCACCGTCCACGCCCTGGACGTCGAGAAAATTGAGGTGGATGCTGAGGCCAGCGGCGCGATGGTCGGCTTTAACGTCCATTTCCATTCCCTCGCCAGCGCCTCCATCACCGCCCTGTTCAGTTAATCTTCCCCCCGGATAGCGGCTTGCGCCTTATCCGGGGTACCCGCGGCGCCATTTGTTTTTCGGGTGGCGCTGCGCTTACCCGACCTACACTACCCCCAGGCCCACGCAAGCGCAGCGCCGCCGGGCGATTGCCGCGGGCACGGAGCCGCTTTTATGCCGGGCGGCGGCTGACGCCTTACCCGGCCTACGGGGTCCAGACCCAGTATGTGAATCGCCGCCGAACATGGGGCCGCTGAAACTGCCGGTGTTGCGGCCTCAACATCGCTGAGACGTTCCCGGAAGGCCGGGGCAGCCCGCATGGATGCGGGCTGAGGGCCGTGTTTTGCAAGGACGCTGCCTCGGCCCGACCCGAAGCCTGCAGGGATAAGTCGAAGGCACCACGCAGTGGCGATGTTGCTGGCCGAAGCCCGAGGGTACAGGGGGCGGCGGCGACTGGCCGCCCCCTGTGCGCTCCCTGCGCCATGAGTAACATAACGTAGAAGACATTTCGGGAGCGCAATGTGCTCGGAATTAATACAAAACAACTGTTTTTACCGGATTAAAACCGTTACAAGCCGATAGCAGTATCTACAATACCCCCAGGCCCGCGCAAGCGCAGCGCCGCCGGGCGATTGCCGCGGGCACGGAGCCGCTTTTATGCCGGGCGGCGGCTGACGCCTTGCCCGGCCTACGGTCCGTGCCATTTGTAGCCCCGGTAAGCGCAGCGCCACCGGGGAAATTGATCTTACTGTTCAGTGGCTACCTGCAGCGCAGTTTTACGCACCCGCGCATACCACACCACCGTCAGCAGCCCGAGCCAGACCAGGCCGGCGATCAGCGCCATCCGCGTTTCGGCAAACATCCCTAATACGGCGATGACCAGCCCCATAAACAGCAGCGTCAACAGCGGCGCAACCGGCCAGAACGGAATGGGAAAGGCGATCTGGCTGCGCTCTTCGGCAGACAAACCGCGGCGCATGGCAAAATGGGATAGCAGAATCATCAGCCACACCCATACCGTGGCGAATGCCGCCAGCGAAGCAATTAGCACAAATACCTGCTCGGGGATCAGATAGTTCAATACCACCGCCGCCAGCAGCGCGCCGCCCATGACCACCACCGTCATCCAGGGCACACCGTTGCTGGCGATGCGCTGGAAGCTTTTCGGCGCCAGCCCCTCTTTCGACATGCCGTACATCATGCGTCCGGCGCCAAAAATATCGCTGTTAATCGCCGAGATGCTGGCGCTGATCACGATGATGTTAAGGATGGTCGCCGCCGCCGGGATCCCCAGACCGTCGAAAATAAGCACAAACGGACTCCCCTGTTCGCCAAAGCTGTTCCACGGGAAGATCGCCATCAGTACCGCCAGGGTGCAGACGTAGAACAGGATAATGCGCAGCGGAATGGTATTGATGGCCTGCGGGATCACCTTCTTAGGATCCTTCGCTTCCGCGGCGGTGACGCCGATAATCTCCACCCCGCCGAAGGCGAACATCACGATGCCAAGCGAGGCGATAACGCCCTGCCAGCCGTTAGGGGCAAAGCCGCCGTGGCTCCAGAGGTTTTCCAGCCCGGTGGCCGGGAAGCTGTGGCCAAAGCCAAAGAAGATGATCCCCGCCCCCGCCAGCATCATGGCGATAATCGCCACCACCTTCACCAGAGACAGCCAGAACTCCATCTCGCCAAATACCCGCACGTTGCACAGGTTCATCGCGCCGATAAAGAAGATGATGCTGAGGATCCAGATCCAGCGCGGCACATCGGGGTACCACAATCCCATATAGATGCCGAAGGCGGTGACGTCGGCCAGGGCGACGATCACCATTTCAAAGGTGTAGGTCCAGCCGGTAATAAACCCGGCCAGTGGCCCGAGATACTGGCGGGCATAGCTGCCGAAGGAGCCGGAAACCGGGTTGCGCACCGCCATCTCGCCCAGCGCGCGCATGACGATAAACACCGCCGCGCCGCCAATCAGATAGGCCAGCAGCACCGCCGGGCCCGCCGCTTTGATGGCTGAGGCCGAGCCATAGAACAGCCCGGTGCCGATAGCGGAGCCGAGCGCAATAAACCGAATGTGTCGGGCATTGAGCCCGCGCAGCAGATGTGGCTTGTGTTGTTGTTGCATATACAGGTGTCCTGATTTTTTTATATGACGACAAATATGCGGTGTAGGGCGGTCGGGGGAATGACTTCCCCCGACGCGGGTACAGAGAACAACGGTGATTAATGCAGTACGGCAGGCAGCAGACGCGTCAGGTGACGGGCCGCCAGAAGCGCAATGGCGTTATCGATATCCGGGGCGAAGTAGCGATCCTGCGTATAGTGCGGCACGCGTTCGCGCAGCAAGTGACGCGCCTCTTCCAGCAGCGGACTGGTGGTCAGTCCTTCGCGCATATCCAGCCCCTGCGCCGCCGCCAGCCACTCAACGGCCAGCACCCCGCGGGTGTTCTCGGCCATCGCCCACAGGCGGCGACCGGCAGCCGGCGCCATGGAAACATGGTCTTCCTGGTTCGCGGAGGTGGGCAGGCTGTCAACGCTATGCGGGTGCGACAGCGCTTTGTTTTCACTGGCTAAGGCCGCCGCCGTGACCTGGGCAATCATAAACCCGGAGTTGACGCCGCCATTTTTGACGAGGAACGGCGGCAGCTGCGACATATGGCTGTCCATCATCAGCGCGATGCGGCGCTCGGAGAGCGAGCCGATTTCGGCGATCGCCAGCGCGATATTATCCGCGGCCATCGCCACCGGTTCGGCATGGAAGTTACCGCCGGAGATGACGTCATTTTCGGCGGCAAAGACCAGCGGGTTATCGGAGACCGCGTTGGCTTCAGCCAGCAGCACCTCAGCCGCCTGGCGGATCTGCGTCAGGCAGGCGCCCATCACCTGCGGCTGGCAGCGCAGGGAGTACGGGTCCTGCACCTTGCTGCAGTTATGGTGCGACTGCGAGATCGCGCTATCGTCGGTCAGCAGGTGGCGATACAGCGCCGCCGCATCAATCTGCCCGCGCTGGCCGCGCACTTCATGGATGCGCGCATCAAACGGACGACGTGAGCCCAGCGCCGCTTCGGTGGTTAACGCCCCGCAGACGACCGCGGAGGCGAACAGATCCTCGGCTTCGAACAGACCGCGCAGGGCAAAAGCGGTCGAGGCCTGGGTGCCGTTGAGTAGCGCCAGCCCCTCTTTCGCCGCCAGGGTAATCGGCTCCAGCCCCACCTGACGCAGCGCTTCGGTGGCCGGCAGCCATTCGCCGCCGCGTACCCGCGCTTTACCTTCTCCGAGCAGGGTTAACGACATATGCGCCAGTGGCGCGAGGTCGCCGGAAGCGCCGACGGAGCCTTTGGCCGGGATCCACGGCGTCACGCCGGCATTCACCAGGCCAATCAGCGCCTGGATCACGCTCAGGCGGATCCCGGAGAAACCGCGGGACAGGCTGTTAATCTTCAGCACCATAATCAGCCGCGTCAGATCATCGTCCAGCGGCTCGCCAACGCCCGCCGCATGGGACAGCACCAGCGAACGCTGCAGGTTCTCCAGATCTTCCGTCGAGATACGGGTTTGCGCCAGCAGGCCAAAACCGGTGTTGATGCCGTAGGCGGTACGCCCTTCGGCAAGGATGGCGTTGACGCAGGCCACGCTCTCGTCAATGGCGGCAAACGCGCCGCTGTCGAGGGTAATATTTACCGGGTGGCTGTAAACGTCGCGGAGCTGCGACAGGCTGAGTTGACCCGGGATCAAAGTTAAAGATTTCATTTAGCGTTCCCCTGCGTTGCCGCCACCATCGGAAGATTCAGACCCTGTTCTGCTGCGCATTCAATGGCAATCTCATACCCCGCGTCGGCATGACGCATTACGCCGGTCGCCGGGTCGTTGTGCAGGACGCGGGCGATACGCGCCGCCGCTTCATCGGTACCATCGCAGACGATAACCATCCCGGAGTGTTGCGAGAAGCCCATGCCTACCCCGCCGCCGTGGTGCAGCGACACCCAGGTCGCGCCGCTGGCGGTATTGAGCAGGGCGTTGAGCAGCGGCCAGTCGGAGACCGCATCAGAACCATCGCGCATCGCTTCGGTTTCGCGGTTCGGGCTGGCGACGGAGCCGGAGTCAAGGTGATCCCGGCCAATGACGATCGGCGCGGAGACTTCGCCGCTGCGCACCATTTCGTTAAACGCCAGACCGAGTTTTTGCCGCCACTCCAGACCGACCCAGCAGATACGCGCCGGCAGTCCCTGGAAGCTGATGCGCTCGCGCGCCATATCCAGCCAGTGGTGCAGATGCTGATCATCTTTGATGATCTCTTTCACTTTCGCGTCGGTTTTGTAGATATCCTGCGGATCGCCGGACAGCGCTACCCAGCGGAACGGGCCGATACCGCGGCAGAACAGCGGGCGGATATAGGCCGGCACGAAGCCCGGGAAATCGAAGGCGTTGCTGACGCCCACTTCCTGCGCCATCTGGCGGATGTTGTTGCCGTAGTCGAAGGTTGGGACCCCCATCTCATGGAAGGCCAGCATCGCCTGCACGTGATCGGCCATCGAGCGTTTCGCCGCCAGAATAGTGCCCTGCGGGTCGGATTCGGCTTTCTGCTGATACTCTTCCCAGCTCCAGCCTTTCGGCAGATAGCCATGCAGCGGGTCGTGGGCGCTGGTCTGGTCGGTGACCATATCCGGGCGCACGCCGCGCTTCACCAGCTCCGGTACGATCTCCGCGGCGTTGCCGCACAGCGCGATAGAGATGGCCCGCCCTTCGGCGGTGTATTTTTTGATGCGCGCCAGGGCGTCATCCAGCGAGGTGGCTTGCTCATCCACGTAGCGGGTACGCAGACGGAAATCGATGCGGCTCTGCTGACATTCGATGTTCAGCGAGCAGGCGCCGGCCAGCGTCGCGGCCAGCGGCTGCGCGCCGCCCATGCCGCCCAGACCGGCGGTTAATACCCAGCGGCCTTTCAGGCTGCCCTGGTAGTGCTGGCGACCGGCTTCGACGAAGGTTTCGTAGGTACCCTGCACGATGCCCTGGCTGCCGATGTAGATCCAGCTGCCGGCGGTCATCTGGCCGTACATCGCCAGCCCTTTGGCATCCAGCTCGTTAAAGTGTTCCCAGGTGGCCCAGTGCGGGACCAGGTTGGAGTTGGCGATCAGCACACGCGGTGAGTTTTCATGGGTTTTGAATACGCCCACCGGCTTCCCGGACTGCACCAGCAGGGTTTCATCGCTTTCCAGGTTCTTCAGCGCCTTCACGATAGCGTCATAGCATTCCCAGTTGCGCGCTGCGCGACCAATACCGCCATAGACCACCAGCTCGTGCGGGTTTTCGGCGACATCGGGATCAAGGTTATTCATTAACATACGCAGCGGGGCTTCGGTCAGCCAGCTCTTCGCGGTCAGCGTCGTGCCTCTTGGCGCACGGACGTCCAGCTGGCGATATTTGCTTTGCGACATCGGGGTTTCTCCTGACAATGAACGTTGTTTACGTAGATACATATACTTGTCTATACAAGCATGCGCAAGCCAGGATTTAACAGAAATGATACAATTTTGTTATATTGCGTCAGCAATCACGTTTTGCTGACGCCAGCGTGGATCAGGAGCCAAAGCGCCCCTGCAGACGATATCGGCTACCGGGGAACAGCAGGCGCGCGTGGGAGACGATGTGGGTTGTCGACCAGGTGCGACGACGGATCAGCAGGCACGGATCGTGGGCGTGAATATGCAGCAGCGCGCACTCTTCCGCCGTGGCCTGCACCGCTTCAACAATATGTTCACCTTCGGTTAACGGTGCGATCAGCGACAGGTAATCATGGGGCGTGGTGGCGGTGTAGTCCTGATGCAGATAGTCCGGTACCACTGCGGCATTGACGCAGCGATCTTCGATTTGCACCGGCACCTCGTTTTCGTAATGCACCATCAGCGAGTGAAAGATGCGGGTGCCTTCCGGGACGCTGAGCGCCGTCGCCTGAATATGATCCGCCCGGGTCTCCTCAAGCAGGAGTACCTCACAGCGGTGCTGATGGTGACGGGCGACAATTTCTGCGGCAATACTGCGCACCTCGAACAGCGCCGACTGCCCTTTCGGCTCGGCGACAAAGGTTCCCACCCCTTGCAACCTGACCAGCAGGCCTTCGTCCGTCAGCTCGCGCAGCGCGCGATTGATGGTCATCCGGCTGAAGCCGAACTGGGCCACCAGCTCAGCTTCCGACGGGATACGGTCATGCGGTCGCCAGACGCCGCTGTGGATCTTTTCGCTGATCGCCTGCTTCACCTTTTCATAGAAAGGCGCGGGCGCGGAACGAGGTTGTTGTGCAAACATGGCCTGGCTTTCCTTATGCGTAATAAGCGGAGCGGCGAAACGAAAATAATAGCGCGGATCGCTAGCGCCACCAATGGGCGATTTGCCATGCCACACGGGCCGCCGCGCGAGCGCCCTGACCGTCAATGTCAAACAGCGGGTTAAACTCCACCAGATCCACCGCCTGCAGCTTACCGCTGCGGCACAGCGGCTCAACGATGCGCAGCAGCGTGCCCAGCGGCACGCCCAGCGCCGCCGGGGCCGATACCGCCGGCATTTCTCGCGCCGGCAGCACGTCGAGATCGATAGTCATATACAGGCGGTCGAATTGCGCGATATTGCGCTCAAGCTCCGGCAACACGCGAGTTTCGAAGGCTGTCAGCACCTCCAGATCTTCAACGATAGCCACCTGGCGGCGCGCCGCTTCATCCCATAGCGCCTGGGTGTTCGCCGCCCGGCTAACCCCGATGCAGGTATAGTGAAAACCGCGCTGCTGCGCGTCACACTCCAGCGCCAACTGGCGGAACGGCGTCCCGGAGCTGGCGCAGTCGGCAAAGCGCAGATCCAGATGCGCATCGAGATTAATAATGCCCACTTTTTCGCCTGGGAAGGCATCCAGTACCCCAGCGCCGTGGCCGAAGGCCGTCTCGTGGCCGCCGCCCAGGACCAGCGTGCGTTTACCCGCCCGCTGACAGTCGGCCACCGCCTCGCGCAGCGCCTGATGCGCGGCTTCTAACTGCTCGCCGTCGACGCTGATGGTGCCCATATCCACGCAGCGGTCATGACCCTGATGGCTGGCCATATTGGCCAACGCCCGGCGCAGGGTCGCCGGGCCGTCCGCTGCCCCGGTACGCCCCTTGTTACGCCGGACCCCTTCGTCACAGGCGAAGCCGAGCAGCGCGATATCGCCGGGCATCTCCTGCGGCGCGAAGCGTTCCGCGCGGGCGATGGTCTGGAACAGGCGCAGCGCATTGGGCGCTTCCGCGCTGTCGTCGCGTCCCTGCCAGAGACTGGCTGGCGTAGCTTGCCACAGCATCATTGCAATTCTCCTTGAACAACGCGATGCCAGAGCGGACTGCGCCCCGGCTCATACACCATCTCGACGGGATGCTCAGCATCCCAGATGGCGAAGTTAGCGACAAAGCCCGGCGCCAGCTGGCCGTGGCTGGCCTGGCGCCCCAGCGCCCGCGCGGCATGGCGCGTCACCCCGGCCCACGCCTCCTCCGGCGTCAGGCCAAACTTGACGCAGGCCATGTTCATCGCCAGATGCAGGCTGGCGAAGGGGCTGGTGCCGGGGTTGAAATCGGTCGCCACCGCCATCGGCACCTGGTACTTGCGCAGCAGCTCGACCGGCGGTTTACGGGTTTCATTAAGGAAGTAGAACGCGCCGGGGAGCAGGGCTGCCACGGTGCCGCTTTCGCGCATCGCCGCCACGCCCTCTTCCGTCAGATACTCGATATGGTCGGCGGAAAGCCCATGATAGCGGCTCACCAGCTGCGCGCCGCCCAGCGACGAGAGCTGCTCAACGTGGCCTTTTACCGGAATGCCCAGCGCCTGCGCCGCCTGAAAGACGCGCTCAGTTTGCTGCGGGCTGAAGCCGACGTTTTCGCAGAAGACGTCAACGCTTTCAAACAGTCCCTCCTGCCACAGCGTCGGCAAAATGGTCTCGCAGACCAGCGTAATATAGCCGTCAGCATCGCCTTGATATTCCGGCGGCGTGGCGTGGGCGGAGAGCAGCGTCGCCGACAGTTCCACGCCATTATGATCGGCCAGTTGTCGGGCGACCCGCAGCATTTTGCGTTCGTTTGGCAGGTCGAGGCCGTAGCCGGATTTGATCTCCAGGGTGGTCACCCCTTCACGCAGCAGGCGTTCCAGACGCGGCTGGGCCAGCGCCAGTAGTTCAGCTTCGCTGCTGTCGCGCGTGGCGCGCACGGTGGAGTTAATGCCGCCGCCGCTGGCGCTGATGGTTTGATACGACACGCCGTTCAGCCGCTGCTCCCACTCCTGGGCCCGGCTGCCGCCGAAGACGAGATGGGTGTGGCAGTCGATTAATCCCGGCGTTACCAACCGGCCTTCAAGATCGATACTGCGCCCGCTGGGGACGTCATCTTCGGCGACAATCGCCGCGATGCGGCCGTCGCGCACCAGCAGCGCGTGGCGCTCCAGCAGGCCGTAAGGTTGAGCGTGATCGGGGTTCAGGGTGGCGAGACGCCCGTTTCGCCAGATAACGAGTTCGGAAGTGGCTTCAGTCATAGCGCTTAACTTGTCATGGGTTGTATAGACATTTATTTTCATAACGCCGGTAAAGTCAACAATAGCGCAGGGAAATGTTATTTTTTTGTGACTAAAGACCATCCGGCAGGGCTGCGCGTTGCGTAAAGACGGTAAGTTTTTCCGTCCACGTCTTCCCGTTTCGTTCAAGTTAGTATAAAACAGCAGGTTTTAAAGGACTTATACCCTGGCGTCTCAGCCGGGGTATTTCACTACGCTTAATTTTGCCCGGAGCAACATGAACACATATTCCGTTTCCCGTCTGGCGCTGGCGCTGGCCTTCGGCGTGACGCTGTCCGCCTGTAGCTCGACGCCTGCCGATCAACAGCCCTCAACGCAGACTGCACCGGGCACTACCGCGCGTCCCATACTCAACGCCGAAGAAGCGAAAAACTTCACGCCGGCGGCCTATTTCCAGTCGCTGGCTCCCAACGCCGCCGCCTGGACGCCGTCTGCCATCAGCCTGCCGGCGCAGCCTGACTTTATCGTCGGCCCTGCGGGAACCCAGGGCGTAACCCATACCACCATTCAGGCGGCGGTGGATGCGGCAATTGCCCGTCACTCTAACCGTCGTCTGTATATCGCGATTATGCCGGGCGAGTACCCTGGAACCGTCTACGTTCCGGCGGCGCCGGGCGCCCTGACCCTGTATGGTACTGGCGATAAGCCAATCGACGTGAAAATCAGCGAAGCCATTGATTCCGAGATGGATCGCAACACCTGGCGTCGTCTGGTCAATCCAGGCGGTAAATATATGCCGGGTAAACCGGCGTGGTATATGTTCGACAGTTGCCAAAGCAAATCCGCGGCGACCGTCGGCGTAATGTGTTCCGCAGTCTTCTGGTCACAGAATAATGGTCTGCAGCTGCAGAACCTGACCATCGCCAACAACCTCGGCGACAGCGTTGACGCCGGTACCCACCAGGCGGTGGCATTGCGCAGCGATGGCGACCAGGTGCAGATCAATAAGGTCAATATTCTTGGCCGTCAGAACACCTTCTTCGTGACCAACAGCGGCGTGCAAAACCGTCTGCAGGACAACCGTCAGACCCGCACCCTGGTGACCAACAGCTACATTGAAGGCGATGTGGATATCGTTTCCGGCCGCGGCGCGGTGGTGTTTGATAACACCGATTTCCGCGTGGTGAATTCCCGTACCCAGAAAGAGGCCTACGTCTTCGCGCCGGCTACTCTGAAGAGCGTGACCTACGGCTTCCTGGCGACCAACAGCCGCTTCACCGCCTCCGGGGATAACGTCGCGCAGCTCGGCCGCGCGCTGGATGTCGATGGCAATAGCAACGGCCAGGTGGTGATCCGCGACAGCGCTATCAATGAAGGCTTTAATATTGCCCAGCCGTGGGCGGCGGCGGTAGGCTCCGGCCGCCCGTTCAGCGGCAACACCGGCAGCGCCGATGACAAAGGCAATCTGCAGCGCAACCTCAACGACAACGGCTTCAACCGCATGTGGGAGTACAATAACCGCGGCGTGGGAAGCACCGTGGTCGCCGAGCCGAAACAGTAAAGCGCAACAAGCGTGAACCATAATAAAAGAGAGGGCGATGCCCTCTCTCAAACTGCTGACAACGTGCAATCTTCAGGAATTGCCCGGCGGCGCTGCGCTTGCGCGGCCCTACAGATAACTGCATAACGGTTTGATATTGAAGTCTTTCGTAGGCCGGGTAAGGCGAAAGTCGCCACCCGGCAGAAATGCGAGCACAATGACGAAACAGGTTTGTCGTCAGCCAGAGAGGGGGCGATGCCCCCTCTTTTCTTTTTCGTTCAGCGCTTCACGCCGTCAGGCGGAACGCCATTTGCGGGTCAGCGGTTTTTCCAGTTCCACGATCAGGAACATGGCGAAGCCGATGATAAAGGTGATCACCCAGTAGCGGAACGGCAGCCCGGTGGTGCCGAACAGCATCTGCATAAAAGGCGCGTAGATAATCAGCAGCTGTAGCACCAGCAGTACGCCGCTGACGATCCAGATCCCTTTGTTGGCCAGCAGACCTTTGGTTAACGAGAATCCATCCGATACGCGGCAGTTCAGCATATAGAACCACTGGGCGGTGACCAGAGTCTGCAACAGCACGGTACGAATAAACTCCGGCGAATAGCCGCGCGGCTGCAGCCAGGCTTCGAGAATAAAGGCGCTGACCGCAATCATTGACCCCACAAACGCTACGCGCCAGATGGCAAAGCCGTCCATCACGTGAATTTTCGGATCGCGCGGCGGCCGCCGCATAATATTTTTCTCACCGGCTTCAAACGCCAGGCCAAACGACAGCGTGGCGGAGGTGGCCATGTTCATCCACAGGATCAACACCGGCGTGAGCGGCAGTACGTTGCCCGCCAGCAGCGCGATCACGATCAGTAACCCCTGGGCAAGGTTGGTCGGCATGACGAAGAGAATGGTTTTCTTCAGGTTGTCATACACCCGGCGCCCCTCGCGGACTGCGCTGGCGATGGTGGCGAAGTTATCATCGGTCAGCACCATATCGGCGGCCTCCTTGGTCACCTCGGTCCCCTTGATCCCCATCGCCACGCCGACGTCAGCCTGCTTCAACGCCGGGGCATCGTTCACCCCATCGCCGGTCATTCCGACAATTTCTTTCTTACTCTGCAGAGCCTGCACCAGGCGGAACTTATCTTCCGGGCTGGTGCGGGCGAAGATATCAAACTGCTGCGCGGCTACGCTCAGCTGCGCGTCGTCCATCACCTCCAGCTCGCGTCCGGTAATGGCATTTCCCGCATTGCCAATCCCCAGCATCTTGCCGATGCTCATCGCCGTTTGCGGGTGGTCGCCGGTGATCATCTTCACGCGGATCCCGGCCTGCAGGCAGTCGGCAATCGCCGTGATGGCCTCCGGACGCGGCGGATCCATCATCCCGGCGACCCCTAGCAAAATCACCCCTTGCTGCAGATCCTGATGGGTCAGTTCGGTCTGGCCTGCGGCAGCCGGCTTCCAGGCTGCGGCCACCATCCGTAGCCCTTCCCGGGCGTACTCTTCAATTTTGCCTTCCCAGTACGGGAGATCCAGCGGCTGCAATCCGCTGTCGCTCTGCTGATACTGGCACAGGCGGAACAGGACATCCGGCGCGCCAGTGACCAGCACTACCTCCTCTTCACCCAGCCGGTAGAGGGTCGACATGTATTTATATTGCGAATCAAAAGGAATTTTACTGCGCAGTTCGCTGGTCAGCGGCGGCAGAGTGACCTTCGCCGCCAGCACCTTCAGCGCCCCCTCGGTCGGGCCGCCGGTGATTTTCCACAGCCCGCTCTCCTCTTTGATAAGCTGGCTGTCGTTACACAGATCGATGGTGCGCAGATAGCGCTCGAACAGCGAGCCGGGCGCGATCGTGACCGGCGTCGGATCGTCAATGGCGTGGATCTTACCGACCGGCTCATAGCTATCCCCTTCCACCCGATAGACGCTGTCGGCAGTGATCACCGCCTTCACCGTCATTTCGTTCATGGTCAGGGTCCCGGTTTTATCCGAGCAGATAACCGTCATCGCGCCGAGGGTTTCCACCGTCGGCAGCTTGCGGATAATCGCTTTCTGACGGGCCATCGCCTGTACGCCGAGCGACAGAATAATCGAGATAATCGCCGGCAACCCTTCCGGGACCGATGCCACCGCGAGGCTAATCAACGACAGCATCAGTTCGGAGACCGGCATATCGCGGAACAGCAGGCTAAAGACGAACAGCGCCGCCATCATCACCAGAATAAGGATAAAGATGGCTTTGCCTAGCTTGTCCATTTGCACCAGCAGCGGCGTGCGGTGTTTCTCAATGCCCGCCATCATTTGGTTGATATGGCCCAGCTCGGTATTGCCGCCGGTGGCCACCACGATCCCTTTTCCCGCCCCTGAGCTAACGGTGGTCCCGGAAAACAACAGGTTGCTGCGATCGCCGAGCGGTAAATCGCCGCTTAGCGGCTCGGTGGTTTTTTCCACCACCGTCGACTCGCCGGTGAGGATCGCCTCTTCCACCCGCAGGTTGTGCGCCTCAATCACCCGTAGATCGGCGGGGATACGGTCGCCGGCGCGGATCACCACGATATCGCCAGGTACCAGCGAGGTGGTGGGGATGGTTTCATGGTTGCCCTGACGGATCGCCACCGCCTCGCTGGACAGCATATTGCGGATACTCTGCAGCGATTTTTCCGCATTACTCTCCTGAATGAAGCCGATCAGCGCATTGACCACAGCCACGGCGAGGATCACCGCCATGTCGATCCAATGGCCCATCACCGCCTTGAGCAACGCTGCCGCCAGAAGGACGTAGATCAGCACATCGTTAAAATGCGCAATAAAACGCAGCCAGGCGGGTTTACCCGGCTTCTGCGGCAGGGCGTTTTCGCCATACTGCTGCAGGCGCGTAGCCGCCTCTGTTCCGCTAATCCCTTCCGGCGAACTCTGCACGCTGGCGAGAGTCTCCTCGACGGAGCGCTGATAATAGGGCGCCCCCGGTTTATCTGTATTCATACTCTTTCCCTCGATTTCTGAAGCGGAAGTCAGGGCGACATCCCGCCATCATCAGCGCACAACGAACACTGGTACATGGGCATAGCGCACGATATTGGCCGCTTCCGAGCCCAGCAGATGAGTCTGGATCCCCGGATTGCGCGAACCGACAATCACCACATCCGCTTTCAGCTCATCGGCCAGGGCAATCACTTGATCGCGAACATTGCCACTGCGCACATAAAGATGGCTGGCGTCTTCCGCAAGCCCATTTTTCTTCACCAGCTCGCTCAGCTTTTCCTTAGCGGTATTAAGCAAATGGTCTTCCATCTTTCGGGCATCAGAGATAAATCCGCGGGTTAATACAGGAGAAAAGGCCGGAATAACATGGATAAGATGAATTTGCCCGGCAGAATGTTGGGCGAGGAATTTCGCATGAGAGAGCGCTTTGTCGGCCAGGCCCGCATCAAACACGTCAACGGGAACAACGATATTTTTATACATGAGATAATCCTTTTATTACCAATACAATGCGTAGTGATGAATAGCCCCTTACTTGGGGAGGAACGAAATCTCAACAACAGAAGCGGCGAGCGGAATAGATGTTATTAAACGTAGCACAGGAAAATTAACATTAGAAAATGGCGGATTAATAGACTGAAAAATATTATAAAAACCGCATATTCCCTGCGGATCTCCTGCGCTTTCCCCTCAATGCCGCCAACGCTCGCGGCATTCTCTTTTTTAACACTTCATATTTTCTCCGACTATGCTGATTACAAGCAGGCATGCCGCTCCGAATGTCCGGTGGTCACAGTGGGGGCCGAATTAAATGACATTCACGGTTCGGGTGGGAGTAAAGGGAGGAAATTATGTTGGGTTATAGCCTGTTACGCCTGGGTTTGTTTGTCGCGCTGGCCATTGTCGCCTGCACAGCGGTGGGGCTCTTCACTTATCTGGTCGTCGCCGCTCTCGCAGAATAAGCAGGCGCCATGTAATAAAAATGTAAAATAAATCCTGAATCTGAGGGGAATATTGTGAATCGTTATTTTTCTCTCATCCCGGTTGTTATTATATTTACAACCGCTTGCGATCAGAAAGCACCCACCGTCGAGTCCGCCCCGCGCATGGTTAAAGTGGCGCAGGTGACCGCCGTGGGCAATACCCAGCAGCGAACGTTTCCGGCACGCATTGAGTCTGGCGATTCCACCGAACTGTCGTTTAAGCGGGGTGGCCAGGTGGAGTCGCTAGATATTCGTCAGGGGGCAAGCGTCGCCCAGGGGCAAACGCTGGCGCGCCTGAATGCCCGCGAGGCCCAGCAACGGGTCAATGAGCGGCAAACGGCGGCCACTCTCGCCCAGCGTCAGTTCGACCGCTTCCAGACTCTGGCCGGGCGCCAGGCGATTTCCCAGGCGGAGATGGACGTGCAGCGCGCCAATCGCGATGCCGCCAATGCGGCCTTAAAAATCGCTCGCGAAGAGCTGGCGCAAATGAGCCTCATCGCGCCCTTTAGCGGGATTGCCGCCGGCGTGCATATCCGCAACCATCAGGTGGTCGCCGCCGGCCAACCGGTGATCACCCTGACGCGGACCGACCTGCTGGATGTGGTCTTCAGCATTCCCGAAAATCTGTTCACCTCCCTGGATATCCGCAATACCGCCTACCGTCCCGTCGTCAGGATCAATACCCTGCCGGGCCGCGAGTTTACCGCGGAATACAAAGAGCATACCGGCAGCAGCGACAATAGCACCCTCACCTGGCAGATCGTGTTAACCATGCCGCGGCCAGATGATTTTCCCGCCGTCGGCGGGGTCAGCGGCACCGTGACGGTCAATCTCGGCAATTTACCGGCCAGCGCCGGACGGGAAACCCTCATTGTGCCAGCGGAGGCGGTGTTTAACCCCGATAACCGGCCAAAGAACGAGCCGGTAGTCTGGGTGGTGAAAGGCGATAACGCGCATCGATATCTTGAGGAGCGTAAGGTCACCGTCGGCGAGGTGACTTCGCAGGGAGTGGCGATCACCGACGGTCTCCGCGCGGGTGAACAGGTGGTTGCGGCGGGCGTGAGCGAGCTGCATGCCGGGCAGCCGGTGCGGGTCTGGACGCGTGAACGAGGATTATAAATGGATATTTCCCGTCAGTTTATTAACAACCCGACCCGCGTCTGGTTAGTCATTTTGCTGTTAGGGGTGGGTGGCCTGCTCGCCCTGCTCAATATCGGCCGCCTGGAAGATCCCGCCTTCACCATCAAAACGGCGGTGATCGTCACCCACTACCCTGGCGCGTCCGCTCAGCAGGTGGAAGAGGAGGTTACCCTGCCGCTGGAAAACGCGATTCAGCAGCTTCCCTCGCTGGATAACGTCAGCTCCATCTCCTCGAATGGCTTATCGCAAATTACGGTGAATATTGCTTCGCAGTACCATTCCAGCGAGCTGCCGCAAATCTGGGATGAGCTACGTCGCCGGGTCGGTGACGCCAGCCGCCTTTTCCCCCCTGGCGTAGTCCCCCCTTTCGTCAACGATGACTTTGGCGATGTGTTTGGCTTTTTCTTCGCTATCTCGGGCGACAGTTTTACCAACCCGGAGCTGGTGCGCTATGCCGAACAGTTGCGCCGGGAGCTGGTGCTGGTGCCGGGGGTCGGTAAAGTCGCTATCGGCGGCGTCATTCCGCAGCAGATCAATGTGGATATCTCGCTGGCGAAGATGGCGGCGCGCGGGATCACCCTCAACCAGCTCGCCGCAATCCTGACCCGACTCAACGTGGTGTCCAGCGCCGGGGAAATCCGCGTTGGCAGCGAATCGATCCGCCTCCACCCCACCGGTGAGTTTCAGAGCATCGATGAGCTGGGAGATCTACTGGTCAGCCCTCACGGCGCCAGCGCCACCACCCGACTGCGGGATATTGCTACGCTGTCGCGCGGGCTAACCGACTCGCCGGCCAGTATCTATCATGCCAACGGGCGCCAGGCGGTGACCATGGGAGTTTCTTTTATCCCTGGCGTCAACGTTATTGACGTCGGCCACGCTCTCGAGGCCCGCCTCCAGCAGATGGCCGCCGACAAACCGGCGGGCATCGACATCGCTATTTTTTACGATCAGGCAGCTGAGGTCGCCCACTCGGTCAATGGCTTTATTACCAATTTTCTGATGGCCCTGGCGATTGTCGTCGGCGTGCTGCTGGTATTTATGGGGGTGCGCAGCGGGATTATTATTGCTCTGTCGCTGGCGCTCAACGTTCTCGGCACCCTGCTTATTATGTATATCTGGGGGATCGAACTACAACGGATCTCCCTCGGAGCGCTAATCATTGCCCTGAGTATGTTGGTGGACAATGCCATTGTGATTGTCGAAGGGGTGCTCATCGCCCGTCAGCAAGGCTCTCCGCTGCTGGGCGCGATTAACTATGTGATCCGTCGCTCTGCCCTGCCGCTGCTTGGCGCGACGATCATCGCCATCCTCGCCTTCGCGCCGATTGGCCTCTCCCAGGACTCTACCGGGGAGTATTGCAAATCGCTGTTCCAGGTGCTGCTGATCTCCCTGATGCTGAGCTGGTTTTCCGCTCTGACCATCACCCCGGTGCTTATTAAGTGGTGGCTGTTTAAAAACGCCCCGTCGGCCGCCGCCGCGGAGGAAAAGGCCGATCCTTACCGCGGCAGCTTTTACCGTGGCTATCAGCAGGCGCTGCGAATACTGCTGCAGCAAAAGACCCTGACCCTGGTGCTGATGGGTGCGCTGTTAGCCGGAGCGATCTGGGGCTTTACCTTTGTTCGGCAGAATTTTTTTCCGTCATCGAATACGCCTATATTCTTTGTCGACCTGTGGCTACCCTACGGTACCGATATAAACGCCACGGAGAAGATGACCCGGGATATCGAGCGGTCGATAGCCGGTCAGCCGGGGGTGGTCACCACCGTCTCCACCATCGGCCAGGGCAGTATGCGTTTCATTCTCACCTACAGCGGGCAGCGCCAGTACAGCAACTACGCGCAGATTATGGTGCGGATGGATGATCAACGCGGCATCGCCCCTGTCACCCGCCACGTGGAGGACTGGATTGCCAGAAACTACCCGCAGGTTAACGCCAGCACCAAACGCATTATGTTCGGCCCCTCCGGAGATAGCGCGATTGAGGTGCGCATTAAGGGCCCAGACCCGGATACGCTGCGCGCGCTGGCGAGTCAGGTAGGCGATATCCTCGCCGCGGACCCGGCGACCGACAGCGTGCGTAATGACTGGCAGAACCGCAGCAAAGTGATCCGCCCGCAGTATTCCCCGGCGCTGGGACGCGAGCTGGGGGTGGATAAACAGGATATTGATAACGCGCTGGAGATGAATTTCTCCGGGAGTCGCGCCGGGTTATATCGTGAAGGGGCCGATCTGCTGCCAGTGATCGTCCGGCCGCCGGAAGCAGAACGTCAGGATGCCAACCATCTGAATAATGTGCTGGTCTGGAGCCAGAGTCGCCAGCAATATATCCCGCTGAGTAACGTCATCAATGGTTTCGCCCTGGAGTGGGAAGATCCGTTGATCCTCCGCCGGGATCGTACCCGGGTGCTGACGGTCCAGACCGACCCCAGCCCGCTAAGCGGCCAAACCTCGGGTGATATTCTCGCGCGGGTGAAACCGCGCATTGACGCACTGCCGCTGCCCCACGGCTACCGTATCGAATGGGGCGGCGATGCCGAGAACTCCAGTGAGGCGCAGCAGGGACTGTTTACAACCCTGCCGCTTGGCTATCTGGTGATGTTTATCATAACGGTGCTGATGTTCAGTTCGCTGAAAAACGCCGTCGCCATCTGGCTGACCGTTCCGCTGGCGCTGATCGGGGTCACACCCGGCTTTCTGCTTACCGGCATCCCCTTCGGCTTTATGGCCTTAATCGGCTTGCTCAGCCTGAGCGGTATGCTGATCCGTAACGGCATTGTGCTGGTAGAAGAGATAGAGCAACAAAAACAGGAGAAAGATCAACGACAAGCTATTATTGATGCGGCAACCTCTCGTCTGCGGCCGATCCTGCTGACCGCCTTCACCACCGTACTTGGCCTGGCCCCGCTGCTGCGCGATGTCTTTTTCCAGAGTATGGCGGTGGTGATCATGTTCGGCCTCGCCTTTGCCACCGTGCTGACGCTGCTGGTTCTGCCGGTGATTTACGCCTGCTTTCACCATAAGGATATGACGCCTCAACGATGAACAGTACCGGTCTGAGCATTATCAAGACATTAGGCTGTATGACAGCGGTGACCTTTTTCACCATCTATAACACCTGGGATCGCTTTGATTATGACTATCACTGGATCCTCGGGCTGCTGACATTTATCTCGACCATCGCGACGCCGCTGTTTTTTGTCGTGGCCGGCTATCTTGATGCGCAGACGCGCCACGATGCCAACTGGCAAATTGGTAAAATTAAAAGCGTGGTCATCGTCTTTCTGTTTTGGGTGACGGTCTATTATGTCTGGGAGCCTTACCAGCGCGGCTACCTGATCCAGCCCTGGTTTATTTTCGCCCTGATTGTCATCTATACCTTTCATCCTTTGATCGCCTGGCTCAGCCAGCGGCGCGGGCTCTTTTTCGCCGTGCTCCTGACGCTGCTGTGCTGCTCCTACGGTTACGACCTGCTCTCGGTGATCTACCCGGACAGACATCTTTTCAGTTTGCCGCCGCAGTATCGCCTGTGGACATGGCTACTATTTTATTTAACCGGGCAGTTGTTTAACGATCCAAAGGTCGCGGAGTGGATACGCAACCCACAGGTGATTAAAGGGTCGATTATCGCCCTGCCCTTTGTCTATTTATTTACCTGGTTTTATGAACGCCATTTCTTCTTCGCCCTGTTTAAAGCAGATCGTAATGCGTTCATTCTCACGGGATCGCAAATTTATATCCTGATCGTCCTGCTGGTGATCGCCGCTAACGCCGTGCAGTTTAAAAAGAACCGCGAGTGGAAAGAGGCCGTGCTGGCGACGGTCAGTAAAGCGATGACCGGGGTTTATATCCTCCACTATTCCGTGTTTCACCTGCTGGTGATGCTCATCCCTGTGCACTCGCTAGCCACCAAGTTGGGGGTAATAGCGCTGACCTTTGTCCTGTCGGTGCTCATTTCCCTTGCCGCGCTCTCCAGTACGCTGCTCAGGAAGGTGATTACCTTGTAACCGACAACGGGACGATTTAGCGGAAGCTCCACTGGATACTGATCACAAACACGCTGGGAATAATAATGCCGCTTTCAACGGCGAAATAATCGGTGAAGTTATACTGGATAGCGTGGTAGATATAGGGTGAAAAGCCGATCCCCGTGGCGTCCTTAAAGTCTTTATAGGAGCCATGATCGCCGCAATGCTCGAAGGCGTCGAAGAAGAATTCGCCGGTATAGCCGTAAACGCCTTTGAAGGTCCACCCGCTGCCGCTGTGGTACCAGTCTCTTCTCACCCCCAGCGCCAGGCAGCGATCGTTGAAGCTGTTATTCATAGTGCCAAGCAGAAGGCTGTATTTGGAGTCTGCAGAGAATTTCCGCTCCACTGAGAAAAAATGATTTTCGAAATTCTCTGTATATTGTCCGTGATTATTGGTCAGATGGTAAACATAGGAACCGGTATTCACAGAATAGAGGTTAAGTTCGTTCGCCTGCGCGAGAGAGGCTAACCCGGCCAGGAGCATCACGCTTTTGCCGCGCATTTTCCCTCCTCAGTCCTCAAGGCCTGTCCAGGGACAGAAAGCTTTTGCCGTATTTACCGGTCGTGACAGGGGTATAAGACTCGACAGGGAAATGGGGGAAAAATAACGATGCCAAACCGCCGCGTCGTTACCAAAAAGCGTAGCACAGCCCTTATTCGCCAACAAATCGAATGGGCCGTTTACGACATGGCAGACGTTACCCCTTTACCTTACTGTGCAAAAAGCAGACAAAGCCTCATCATATTTTCCGCTATGCTCAGACTCCGACGCGGAAGAAAGCCACCTGTCGACGACAGCGTTGCTGTTTACCCCTTCGCGCGTCGGCGCAATTTCATGCATTTCGCCAGCCATGACAGAATTTTCACAATTGGCTTTCTTCTACCATCATCAGCTTCTTCCCGCTGGTTTTACAGCTAAATCCTGCACAACCCGACTTTTCTGTACAAGTTATCACTTAATAAAATTATTATAAATCAACAAATTAAAACACACACAAAAAATAAGCCGTTACGTTGTACATATAGTAATGAAAAAAGTTGTACATAGTGAAATCAGCGTCTATAGTTTTGGAGTGTTAACTGCTTGTTGCGCAACAAAGCGGGGAAGCTTGACGATTGCGCAGCGAGTCGGACGGTGGTTCCTGGTTATACATTTCCTGTTCGTGACTTGGCGCGTACCAACGGTACGCTGCGACTTTTATTGTCTGTTTGCTTTATACGTGGGAGAGTTCGAGCTATGCATATTAAAAATACCATTCCAGCAGAGTTTGTCTTCAATTCGGCCCTGATGAAGAATATTGAGAATACGCTCATTAAGCAGCACAGAACGGTAAATAATGAGCGGATGATTACGGAAATCCAGCATCGTCTGCAAACGGAAAGTAACGAAATACTTTCCGATCTCTATCTGCAGGCGCTGGATATGCTGTACAGCAAACCTCATCATTAAATAAACCCACTGTGCTGGCAGCAGGCTTCGACCTGCTGTACCGGCGCGCCTGGGTCTCTATCGGCTAACTGAGGCAAAAAAATGTCACACCATAATACTTGCTATCGTTCTGAGCATTACGATCTGTGGTTTGATAATGGTTTTCTTCTCTATGGGATGTCGCTGATCCTGAATAGCCTGCCGGCATCTTACTTCCGCAAAAAACATGTTTTCTTCACCAGCGACAATTATTTCGCGGTACTGCAGCACAACTATAATCGGCGGGATACATTATTTATTCTGTTAACCGAAGGCAACGATCTTAATTTTCTTAGTGAACTGCCTATGCTGCGCTTACCGGCCAACTCGACGCCGGAAGAGTTAAAGATATTTCTGCATCAACCCACCCGCTATTACAAAACCCATCCGGCGCCAGGCGCCTCGGTGCAGTTTACCGAGCGGGAAAAGAAAGTTATTCAACTTATCAGCAATGGCGAAGCGGTCGCCAGCATTGGCCGGTCGCTAAACCTGCATATAAAAACCATTTATCAGATCCGGCTGAATCTGATTAAAAAGCTCGGCTGCAGCGGTAGAACCGATTTTTTTAATATCAGCCGCAGCGAAACGTTCAAATCCTGGAGCCAGATTCACCTGTAACCCAGCACTCAAGCCCTGATCCGCACCACGGATCGGGGCGCTTAATTTTGGCCGTGAAAATGGATGCTGAAGCCCTGCTCCTGCCAGTGGCTGAGCAACTCCTCCTGCAGAGGCGTGGCGGCACGTCCGGTCCAGACGAAAATATGCTGCCCGGGAAATAGCTCAGGCCGCGGCGACTCCAGCGGTTCGGCGAGAACGTTGACATGCCAGCCGCGTTGGGAAAGACGCCATGCCTCCAGCCACAGACGCGTCCTGTCCTCATTGCTCCAGCCCACCAGCAGCGTCTCTTTGCCATTTTTTTTACGCGCTTCGGCGAGAAACAACGCTACGCAGTCAATTAACAGGCCGTCCAGCATGCTGCTAATCACCAGCGAGGTATTCTGATCCAGCTTGAGACGCTGTCGTACCGGCACTAACAGGCTATCGATGAGGGTGTCGACGGGGTGTTGATGACTGAGCGCCATTAATTTGGCGCGGATTCTGGCGGGCTGCATATAACGCAGAATGGACATCATTTCTTCCTGAAGATGCGCGGATTCGTCGCGCGCCGCCGGCAGGTTATCCTCCAGCAGCGCTTTGACTTTCCCTACTGATACACCGCGCTCTATCCAGCGCTTGATCTCTTCGATACGCAGGATATCTTCTTCATCAAATTGTCGATGCCCGCCTTCGCTACGCTGCGGTTTCAGTAGACCGTAACGACGCTGCCAGGCGCGCAGTGTGACCGGATTGATTCCGCAACGTTCGGCGACTTCACCGATACTGTAAAACGCCATAGCAGCCTCACATCAACCTGATACCTTAATACCTAAACTAACGAATTCAGGCATCCTGTACAACTCTATTTTCTTGTACAGATAAAGATATCAGGTTGCGGCTCACAGCGCCCGGGAAAAAAGATGAAAAAATGTTTAGTTGATTTCGCGGTGGTTCATTTTTTCTCCGGCCATGCGACGGCGGGTAGGCCCCCCAGGCGCGCGCTGGCGAACAAATTGCCCTGAAACTGTGAAATACCGGCTGATTCCAGCCACATCCACTCTTCAGCACGCTCAACGCCGACGGCTGAGACCGCAATCTCCAGAGAAGTACAGCATTTGATAATCGCCTGTACAATCGACTGGCGCGGTCCGTCCTGGTGGATATTGCGTATCAGCTCATGGTCGATTTTAATTCTGTCGGGTTGGTATTGCGCCAGCAGCGATAGCCCGGCAAACCCGGCGCCGAAGTGATCGATGGCAAGATTAATTCCCGCGCCCTTCAGTTTGCGCACCGCATCGGTAAAATCGTCCATCCGCGAAATCACTTCCCGCTCAGTGAACTCGACAATAATCTGCTCCGGAATAAGGTCATTGCGACTAATTTCGTCGAGCAGGAAAGCCACCGCATTCGGCGCTTTGACCATGGTCATCGGCAGTAAATTAATGCTTAACGCCTTATTACGTAAACCTAATTTTCCCGCCAGCGACAACGCCACCCGTTTACTGTGCAGGTCGGCGAGATAAATATCGTCCCCGGTCAGCCCGGCAAAATAGGCGCCGGGGGATTGCCCGTCCGGTGTACGCAACAGCGCTTCCCACGAAATAATTTCGCAGGCGAAAGGGTCGACAATCGGCTGGAAGGCAAAGGAACAACCTTCCGTATTATCGATAATCGGGGTATCAGGATAGAACGTCTCCTTATCAGGAATAAAAACCCAACTATCTGCGGAAGGAATCTCAAAATAGTTCGCTTTTTCTGTGGCTTCGACAAAAGTACGGAAAAATTGCAGCGCCCGGTCATCATAGGTGAGCTGATATTTTGACGTCCCCCGGTCCATCACCGCCTGCAGAACTTCCTCGCGATCGTGTTCGCGTAAATCAAACAGTTCCATCCCGACCTTACCAAAACGACGGGACGGCGCATAATCGCAAAGCAACTCCACCAGATTATAGTGGCGAGGATCCTGGCAGATATGCTGATAAATATCCTGAACCTTTTCTTCAGGCCCCTCAATGAGTTGAAAAAAATGCGTCCCGTTAAAAAGTAAAATACCGGTGACGTCCGCCTGCCCATTTCTTTCGTTTGCCCTGGCGACCATGGCCTCGATCGATTTGAATGAGACATTGTCGCAGATATGGCTGCGATAAATGATGGTGGTTAGCATAGTGATTCCAGATGGGAGGGATAAGCATTCACAGTAGCAGTTATCAGGCTAAGGGTCTCGTAAAACTACGTTTTGTCTTAACAAAAAAGATACACTAAAAATCCCTTTTTTGTGCAAGGTTTTCCCTTTTTTTCTTTCCTTGTACAACATGCAACGCTAAACCCCACCTTTACAAGCCAGAACCGCGCCAGGCAAAAAAAAATTAAACAATTAAAAATCATATAGTTAAACTAACATGAATCATTATTGTGCAACTTTGTGTGTACAGGTTAATAATTATTGTATAAGTTTAATGGCAGTTAACAGATGAATGAAATGAAAGGAGCACATATGCAGCAGAATGGTTACATTCCAGATACAGCGAACGCAATTGCCCAGTATTTCAACAAAGCATCTTTGCCTTCCCAGCAGGAAACCCTGGGTCAGATCGTGATGGATATTCTTAACGAAGGGCGTCATCTCAACCGCAAAGCGCTATGCACCAAACTGTTGAGCCGCCTGGACCGCGCTCGCGCGCCGGAGGAAGAGAGCCACTATCAGACCTTAATTGGTCTGCTGTTTGCTGGCCAGGAATAACGTCATCGATCGTCGCCTGTTGCAGCGCCGCAGTAGCAGATGAGGGGCGATCGCTTCCACAAACCTGCTGCTGACCTGAATGCCCGTTCGCCTATTCAGGAAAAGGGTGGCATGCATAGAGACGGTTATGAATAACAGTGAAACTGAGGAAATAACCGATGAAATCATCGGCGAGGCGGTTCTAGCGCTTCTGAAAACGAATCGCCCGATTACCACCCCGACCCTGCTGGTTCGACTTCGGTTAATGCAGGCGACAGAACCAGATCGCCAGCGTAGAAAGATCATCGCTGCCGTGATCGAAGAAATTTGCGCGAAGCTTATCCGTCAGCGGAAGTACGCGCCTTTACAGGTAAAGAAAATCAATGGCCGTTGGGAAACCAGAGGTTCGCTGGCGCCAGACAGCATGCCGTCGGAAGCTAAAAAGATCCACTGATTATCCCAACCATGGTGAATTAAACAGAGTGAGAATGTGATGAGACAGACTATGCATCAGCAACCAGATATTTACGCAAGACTGCAGGACACCGCGCTCTCCGACTATTTCCGTAACGCCGGTGATAAACTGGTTGATGAGTCCGCCGTCATGTCGCTCGCCATCAACAGTATTCTCCAGTCCGAGGGTCACCTGAACAATAAGGCCATTATTTTATGGCTGATTCAGGCGCTGGAAACCACCGATGACGTGGTGACCGCGGACGTGATCCGAAAAACGTTGGAGATTGTCGTTGGCTACACCATGGACGATATCTAACGTCGCCACGCTTCTGGCCCGCCAGGACAACGCCTTCTCCGCAGAGCCTGTCCGCTCTGAGCAAAAAAAACCTCGCTAAGGCGAGGTTTTTTCTTTTACCTGATGGCGGTTCAGTGGGCGTTGACCACTACCCACATCGGCCCCTGCCCAACCGCATAGCGGCCTTTCTCCTGCAGCAGTCCCTGCTCACCGACGATGTCGTACACCGCGATATGGTGCGACTTCTGCCCGGCGGCAATGAGATATTTACCGCTGTGATCGAGGTTAAAGCCGCGCGGCTGGGTCTCGGTAGGCTGATAGCCTTCCACCGCCAGCACGCTACCATCTTCCGAAACGCTGAACACCGTGATGATGCTGGCGGTACGATCGCAGGCGTAAAGATGACCGCCATCCGGGGTGATATGAATATCCGCCGCCCAGCGCACGCCGCTAAAATCAGGCGGCATCATATCCAGGGTCTGTACACATTCGATGTTGCCCTTAGGATCTTTCAGCTCCCAGACGTCAATCGAGCTGTTTAGCTCATTGACGCAGTAACCATACTGCTGGTTGGGATGGAATACCATGTGACGCGGACCGGCGCCCTCGACGGTCGTCACTTCCGCGGGCTCCTGTGCCGAGAGGAAACCATCGTCGCTGAGGGTAAACAGGCAAATGCGATCCTGCTTCAGCGCCGGCACCCACAGGGTGCGATTATCCGGGGAGATATTGGCCGAGTGGCAGCCTTCCAGCCCTTCCACCACGGTGATGGTTTCGCCCGGCAGGCCATCGTGCAGCGGGGTCACGCTCACACAGCCCTGATTGTAGGAGGCGCTGAAGACAAAACGGCCATGGTGATCGGTAGAGATATGGGTCGGGCTGCCCGGCAGCGCAGCTTCGCCCGCAAAGGTTAACGCCCCGTTATCCGGCGTGATGCGATAGGCCAGCACGCGAAACTCCGGACGAACGCCAACGTACAGAAATTCCTTGTTGGGGCTGACCACCATCGGCTGGACCTGCCCTGGGGCATCAACCACCTGCACCAGCGTCAGTTTGCCGTCCGCTTCAAGACTCCAGACATGGATTTGTTGGCTTTCCGGGCTGGCGGTATAAACGGTTTGTTTCATGACTACTCCTTCCCTCACTGCACGTGGAATTTTCATTTTCAGGATAACAGCACCCTGAAAATTATAAGACATCCGCCCATGATACTCGCATCGTCCGCCGAATTTCCGCCGGACGGCGGCACAAAGGGCATACAGACATTCACGGCAGATGTGGAAAAATTGGTCCTGACGCCACGGCGGTGTACCATCATGGCCAGGTCACTTTTCAACATCAACCGGAAATAACACATGACAACACGCGTGATTGCCCTGGATTTAGACGGCACCCTGCTTACCAGCAAAAAAACCATTCTGCCCGCGTCGCTGGAGGCGCTGGCCCGCGCCAGAGAGGCAGGCTATCAGGTCATCGTCGTCACCGGACGTCATCACGTCGCTATCCATCCTTTTTATCAGGCACTGGCTCTCGATACACCTGCAATTTGTTGTAATGGCACCTATTTGTATGATTATCACGCAAAAAAGGTTTTGGCCGCCGATCCTATGCCGGTAGAGCAAGCGGTAAGCCTCACTGCCATGCTCGCCAAACAGCAGATCCACGGCCTGGCATATGTGGACGACGCGATGCTTTATGAACACCCCACCGGGCATGTGATCCGCACCCGCAACTGGGCGCAGGCGTTACCGGAAGATCAGCGTCCAGTTTTCGCTCAGGTCGATTCGCTGGCGCAGGCGGTTCGCGAAGTTAACGCGGTATGGAAATTCGCTCTCACCGATGACGACATTCCCCGCCTGCAGCGGTTTGCGCAGCAGGTTGGCGAGACGCTGGGCCTCGAGTGCGAATGGTCGTGGCACGATCAGGTGGATATCGCGCGCGCCGGCAACAGCAAAGGCAAACGCCTGGCGCAATGGGTGGCCGACCAGGGGCTGTCGATGCAGGATGTGGTGGCCTTCGGCGATAACTACAACGATCTTAGCATGCTGGAAGCGGCGGGCACCGGGGTGGCGATGGGCAACGCGGTGGACGAGGTGAAAGCCCGCGCCAACATAGTCATCGGCGACAATGAGTCCACCAGCATCGCCGAGTTTATCTACCGCCAACTGCTGTAATCAGGCGGCGATCGACACGCTTTTGATCTGGGCAAACACCTGCTGACCTGGCGCTATCGCCAGGTCGTCCCGCGCCCATGGGCTAATCCTGGCCCATAGCAGACGGCCACTCACTCTGAGCTGCACTTCAATCTGTCCGTTGACCTCCAGACACTGAGCCACCTCGGCGCGCAAGATATTGCGGATGCTGGTCCCGGACGGCTGGGCCAGTGTCAGCGAAACGTCCGACGCCTGAATGCGGATCCGTGCGGTGTCGCCTGCGGGACGTTCGAGCCGGTTGACCCACAGCAACTGGTCCCCCAGCGCCAGGGCCGTCATCGCATACTGCGGGTGCTGCGCGGCGACGGTGGCGCTAAGGATCGTACTCTGCTGTTCCGCCGGCAGCCAGGGGTGCATCACGCTGCTGCTCCAGACCTCCTCCAGCGGACCGAAAGCCTTCACCTTACCGGCCTCCAGCACCAGCACACGATCGGCCAGATGCTGGATCTCATCCAGCGAGTGGCTGACGTAGAGCATCGGAATATGAATCTCCTGCGCCAGCCGCTGCAGGTAGGGCAATAGCTCGCGTTTGCGCGGAATGTCCAGCGAGGCCAGCGGCTCATCCAGCAGCAGCAGCTCTGGCGCGGTCAGCAGGGCGCGGCCGATAGCCACTCGCTGCTTTTCGCCGCCGGATAACCGGCCCGGCAGACGATCCAGCAAGGGCGCAATCCCCAGCAGATCCACCAGCTTATCGAACTGGCTGACCATGGATTTCGCCATCCCATACTGCAGATTGCCGCGCACTTTATAATGGGGAAACAGGCGCGCATCCTGAAAGACATAGCCGATACGGCGCTGCTCCGGCGCCAGGCAGATACGCTGCGCGGTGTCGTTCAGCACCCGGCCATTGAGCACGATCCGCCCCGCCTGGGGTCGGGTCAGGCCGCTGATGGCGTTAATCAACGAGGTTTTGCCCGCGCCGGAGACGCCAAAGACGGCGGTGATCCCGCTGGCGGGCAGAGTTTCACGGATCTGCAGGCAGTGGCTACCGAGGGTCTGGGTAAAGTCCAGCTCCAGCATCATTATCCTCCCATGCGCTGGCGGCTCACGCGGGCCAGCCATTCCGAAATCAGCAGCGAAACCAGCGCCAGACCGATGGCGATGAGGCAGAGGCGGGCCGCCGCCCCCTCCCCGCCCGGGGTTTGAATCAAGGTGTACATAGCCGAAGGGAGGGTGCGCGTTTCACCGGGAATATTGGAAACGAACGTGATGGTCGCGCCAAATTCCCCTAACGAGCGGGCGAAGGCCAGCACCGTGCCGACAATAATCCCCGGCAGAGTCAACGGCAACGTAATGGTCAAAAATACCCGCCAGCGGCTGGCCCCGAGGGTTCTCGCCGCTTGCTCCAGTTTGACGTCCACCCCTTCCAGCGCCAGGCGAATGGCGCGCACCATCAGCGGGAAAGACATCACCGCCGCCGCCAGCACCGCCCCGCGCCAGCTAAAAGCAAAGCTGATGCCGAACCAGTCATACAGCCAGCTGCCAATAAACCCGCGCCGCCCCATGGCCACCAGCAGCAGGTACCCCACCACCACCGGAGGCAGCACCAGCGGCAGATGGAGAATACTGTCGAGCAGGGCCTTGCCGGGAAAGGTGCGCCGGACCAGCAGCCAGGAAAAAAAGATGCCAAAGGGCAGGCTCAAGGCCACCGCCAGGGAGGAGACTTTCAGGCTCAGCAGCACCGCCTGCCATTCGGGTTCGCTCAGAAACATCAGCGGGTGGTAAATCCGTAACGTTTAAAGATAGCGGACGCTTCCGGCCCTTTCAGGTAGTCATAGAAGGCGCTCACAGCCGCATTGCGGTGCCCATCGACAATCGCCAGCGGGTACTCGACTTTCTGATGCGAGGCTTCCGGGAAGGTGCCGACCACTTTCACCCCCTTGCTGGCCACGGCATCGGAGCCATAGACAATCCCCAGCGGCGCTTCGTTGCGCTCCACCAGCGCCAGCGCACCGCGCACGTCTTCAGCCGGGGCGAGCTTCGGCGACAACGTCTCCCAGGCACCGAGTTTCTGCAGTGCCTCTTTGGCATAGATACCGGCCGGGACATGCTGTGGATCGCCCACCGCCAGACGGCCTCCTTTCAGCAGGCTGGTCCAGTCGGTTTTCTCATCAATGGTTATCGCCCCCTGCGCACTGGCTTTCGGCGCGACCACTACCAGGCTGTTGCCAAGCAGAGTGGCGCGGGTTGCCGGATCGATGGCCTTTTTATCTGCCGCGTAATCCATCCATTTCTGATCGGCGGAGATAAACAGGTCCGCTGGCGCACCCGCTTCTATCTGCCGCGCCAGCGTCGAAGACGAGGCAAACGACGACACGACCTCGACGTTTTTTTCTTTCTTGTACGCCTGGGCAATATCCTGCATCGCGTTGGTTAACGATGCGGCGGCGAAAACGGTCACTTTACCCTCTGCCGCAAGCGCCTGACCCGCGACGCACAGCGTGAGTGATACCCCGACAACCCCGCGTAACCAAGAACCTGCCATCTTACTCTCCTGTCAATGCGTTATGTAGTCGATAATATAACGATATGCGAAGCGTTTTTATAGTGATACAGGACAATAAAACGAAGGGAAATGATACAGGAGGGAAATAGCACAGCGCCCGGTTAAACCGGGCGCCGGGAAATCAGTGATTTTGCTGGCTGCGATCTTTGTGGCCTACGCCGGAGAAGAGGTTGAACACTTCGCCAAGACCGTAAATCAGTCCCAGGATGACCGCCATCACCACCGGTACCATGATGACCGCAAAAACCAGACTTTTCAAAAGCTCTAACATGGTTCACTCCAGATAGTATGATTTCCTGATTGTAACGATTTCAGCCGAAAAAACACGTCCCATTTGTGCGGTGGGTAATGACCAACCGCGCAGAGAGGTTTTGCAAGTGGGCGACTATCGGTCACAATACCCTTTTTTGTCAGGAAACGATTATGCAGGCCGAAATTCTTCTTACCCTTAAGCTACAGCAGCGCCTGTTTGCCGATCCGCGGCGGATCGCCCTGCTCAAACAAATTGACCAGACCGGTTCGATAAGCCAGGGGGCGAAGCATGCGGGTATCAGCTATAAGAGCGCTTGGGATGCCATCAATGAGATGAACCAGCTCAGCGAACAGCCGCTGGTGGATCGCGCCACCGGCGGAAAGGGCGGCGGCGGCGCGGTGCTGACCCGCTACGGGCAGCGTCTGATCCAGCTGTACGATCTGCTGGCGCAGATCCAGCAGAAAGCGTTTGATGTACTCAGCGATGACGATGCCCTGCCGCTGGATAGCCTGCTGGCGGCCATCTCGCGCTTTTCCCTGCAGACCAGCGCCCGCAACCAGTGGTTCGGCACCATTACCGGCCGCGATCGCCAGCAGGTGCAGCAGCACGTGGAAGTACTGTTGGCTGACGGAAAAACCCGCCTGAATGTCGCCATCACCGCCCAAAGCGCTGAGAAGCTGGGACTCGATGAGGGCCAGGAGGTGCTGGTCCTGCTCAAAGCGCCATGGGTCGGCATCACCCTCGATCCCGCAGCAGCCCGCCAGGCCGATAACCAGCTGTCGGGACGTATCAGTCATATCGAATGCGGGTCCGGACAGTGCGAAGTACTGATGACCCTGGCGGACGGTCAAACCCTGTGCGCCACCCTGCCACAGGCGCAGGCCGCTGGCCTGGCGGAAGGAACGGAGGCGATCGCTTACTTCAATGCCGATCGCATCATTCTCGCGACGTTATGCTGACCCCATTGACATTACGCGCCTGAAGTCGTATCCCTGATGCACATCGCTGCAAAAAATGGGATACATCATGTCATCATTGCAAATTTCGCAAGGCACGTTTCGCCTGAGCGATACAAAGACCTTAAAAATAGACCACCTGAGCGTGGCGGCGGGTGAAAGCTGGGCGTTCGTCGGCAGCAACGGCAGCGGCAAATCCGCCCTCGCGCGGGCCCTGGCAGGCGACCTGACCCTGCTCAGCGGCCAGCGCGAAAGCCACTTCTCCCGCGTGACCCGCCTCTCCTTCGAACAGTTGCAGAAGCTGGTCAGCAACGAGTGGCAGCGCAATAACACCGACCTGCTCAGCCCAGGCGAAGAAGACACCGGCCGCACCACCGCGGAGATTATCCAGGATGAGGTGAAAGATCCTGCCCGCTGCGCGCGCCTGGCCGAACAGTTTGGCATCAGCGCCCTGCTGGACCGCCGGTTTAAATACCTGTCGACCGGGGAAACGCGTAAGACCCTGCTGTGTCAGGCCCTGATGACCGATCCGCAACTGCTGATCCTCGATGAACCTTTCGACGGTCTCGACGTCAACTCCCGCCAGCAGCTTGCTGCCCTGCTGGCCGACCTGCACAGCGCCGGCATCACCCTGGTGCTGGTGCTCAACCGTTTCGATGAGATCCCGGAGTTTGTGCAATTCGCCGGCGTGCTGGCTGACTGCACCCTCAGCGAGACCGGCGAGAAGTCTTCCCTGCTGCAGCAGGCGCTGGTCGCCCAGCTGGCGCACAGTGAAAAACTGGACGGCATCACCCTGCCGGAGCCGGATGTCCCACCGGCCCGTCATGCGCTGGCAGACTCGGCGCCGCGTATCGTGCTCAACGACGGCGTGGTCTCCTATAACGATCGCCCGGTCATCAATCACCTCTCATGGACCGTGAATCCAGGCGAACACTGGCAGATCGTCGGTCCCAACGGCGCCGGTAAATCTACGCTGCTGAGCCTGGTCACCGGGGATCATCCGCAGGGCTACAGCAACGATCTCACGCTCTTTGGCCGCCGGCGCGGCAGCGGTGAGACCATCTGGGATATTAAAAAGCATATCGGCTACGTCAGCAGCAGCCTGCATCTGGACTACCGGGTCAGCACCAACGTCCGCAACGTCATCCTGTCGGGCTATTTTGACTCGATCGGCATTTATCAGGCGGTCTCCGACAAGCAGCATAAGCTGGTGCAGCAATGGCTGGATATTCTCGGCATCGATAAGCGCACCGCCGACGCGCCGTTTCACAGTCTGTCGTGGGGCCAGCAGCGGCTGGCGCTTATCGTCCGCGCGCTGGTGAAGCATCCAACCCTGCTGATCCTCGATGAACCGCTGCAGGGGCTGGACCCCCTCAACCGCCAGCTGGTGCGCCGCTTTGTCGACGTGTTGATTGGCGAAGGGGCCACACAGCTGCTGTTTGTCTCGCACCATGCGGAAGATGCCCCGGACTGTATTACCCATCGCCTGGCGTTCGTTCCCAGTGGAGACGGTTACACTTATCAGCTCGGCCCCGTGGCCTGACACCCCCTGCCGGGGATCGAAAGATCCCTGGTATTTTTCAGAAAAATAGCGCCAAATTAATATAATGACATGTTTTTAAAGCAAAATATATTCAATGATATCATTTCGCCCTTGAGTGTAAACGATTCCACTAACTTGCCCTATGTCACACTTTTCACTTCTTTGATATGCTATCTTCCTCACAAACGATAAGCCGAATGGAGCGAATCATGAAAGTTCTGGTTACAGGTGGTAGCGGTTACATTGGAAGTCATACCTGCGTTCAACTGCTGCAGCAGGGACACGAGGTGGTGATCCTCGACAATCTCTGCAACAGCAAGCGCAGCGTACTGCCGGTGATTGAACGTCTCGGCGGCAAAGAAGCCACCTTTATTGAAGGCGATATTCGTAACGAAGCGCTGATGACGGAGATCCTCCACGATCACGCCATTGAGGCAGTGATCCACTTCGCCGGGCTGAAAGCCGTCGGGGAGTCCGTCGCCAAGCCGCTGGAATATTACGACAATAACGTCACCGGCACACTGAAATTAGTCTCTGCCATGCGCGCCGCTGGCGTGAAGAACTTTATCTTTAGCTCCTCCGCTACCGTCTACGGCGATCAGCCGAAAATCCCGTATGTCGAAAGCTTCCCGACCGGCACCCCGCAAAGCCCTTACGGCAAAAGCAAGCTGATGGTAGAGCAGATCCTGACCGACCTGCAGAAAGCCCAGCCGGAGTGGAGCATTGCCCTGCTGCGCTACTTCAACCCGGTCGGCGCCCACCCGTCGGGCGACATGGGGGAAGACCCGCAGGGGATCCCGAACAACCTGATGCCCTACATCGCCCAGGTCGCCGTTGGCCGTCGCGAATCGCTGGCCATTTTTGGTAACGACTATCCGACCGAAGATGGTACCGGCGTGCGCGATTACATCCATGTGATGGACCTCGCCGATGGCCACGTCGCGGCCATGGAAAAACTGGCTGACAAAGCCGGGGTGCATATTTACAACCTTGGCGCCGGCGTCGGCAGCAGCGTGCTCGACGTAGTCAATGCTTTCAGCAAGGCCTGCGGCAAACCCATTAACTACCATTTCGCGCCGCGCCGCGATGGCGACCTCCCGGCCTACTGGGCGGATGCTGCCAAGGCCGACCGCGAGCTGAACTGGCGCGTAACGCGCAACCTGGACGAAATGGCGCAGGACACCTGGCACTGGCAGTCCCGTCATCCGCAGGGTTATCCAGACTAAGGAACCTTCATGAGCGTATTTAACCCCGTTGACCATCCACATCGTCGTTATAACCCGTTAACCGGACAGTGGATTCTGGTTTCTCCGCATCGCGCCAAGCGCCCCTGGCAGGGGGCGCAGGAAACGCCGGCAAAACAGACCTTGCCGGCCCACGATCCGGACTGTTTCCTGTGCCCGGGCAACACCCGGGTGACCGGCGACACCAACCCGAATTACACTGGTACCTACGTATTTACCAACGACTTTGCGGCCCTGATGACCGACACCCCGGACGCACCGGAGAGTGACGATCCGCTGATGCGCTGCCAGAGCGCCCGCGGCACCAGTCGGGTGATCTGCTTCTCGCCAGACCACAGCAAAACGCTGCCGGAACTGAGCCTTGGAGCGCTGGAAGACGTGGTTAAAACGTGGCAGGAACAGACCGCGGACCTCGGGAAAAGCTACCCGTGGGTGCAGGTTTTTGAAAACAAAGGGGCAGCGATGGGCTGCTCCAACCCTCACCCGCATGGTCAGGTGTGGGCCAACAGTTTCCTGCCCAATGAAGCGGAACGGGAAGACCGTCTGCAGAAAGAGTATTACGCCGCACAGGGCCAGCCGATGCTGCTGGACTATGTGCAGCGCGAACTGGCCGACGGCAGCCGCACGGTGGTGGACACCGAGCACTGGCTGGCGGTGGTGCCCTACTGGGCCGCCTGGCCGTTCGAAACGCTGCTGTTGCCGAAAGCGCACGTGCAGCGCATAACCGATCTCACCGACGCCCAGCGCAGCGATCTGGCGCTGGCGTTGAAAAAGCTGACCAGCCGTTACGACAACCTGTTCCAGTGCTCATTCCCCTACTCCATGGGCTGGCACGGCGCGCCGTTTAACGACGAAGACCATAACCACTGGCAGCTTCATGCCCACTTTTATCCGCCGCTGCTGCGCTCCGCGACGGTCCGCAAGTTTATGGTTGGTTATGAGATGCTGGCCGAAACTCAGCGCGATCTGACCGCCGAGCAAGCTGCCGAACGACTGCGCGCCGTCAGCGACGTCCATTTTCGTGAATCCGGAGTGTAATGATGAGTCTGAAAGAGAAAACCCAAACCCTGTTCGCTGACGCCTTCGGCTACCCGGCCAGCCATGTCATTCAAGCGCCAGGCCGCGTCAACCTGATCGGCGAGCATACCGATTACAACGACGGTTTTGTGCTCCCCTGCGCTATCGACTACCAGACGGTGATCAGCTGTGCGCCGCGCGACGATCGTACGGTGCGGGTGATTGCCGCTGATTACGACAATCAGACCGATGAGTTCTCTCTCGACGCGCCGATTATCAGCCACGACACCCAGCAGTGGTCGAACTATGTCCGCGGCGTGGTAAAGCATCTGCAGCAGCGGAACAGCCACTTTGGCGGCGCGGATCTGGTGATCAGCGGCAATGTACCGCAGGGTGCGGGGTTAAGCTCCTCAGCCTCGCTGGAAGTCGCCGTCGGCACCGTGTTCCAACAGCTGTATCATCTGCCGCTGGATGGCGCGCAAATCGCCCTCAACGGCCAGGAGGCGGAAAACCAGTTCGTCGGCTGCAACTGCGGCATCATGGATCAGCTGATTTCAGCGCTGGGCAAAAAAGACCACGCGCTGCTGATCGACTGCCGTTCGCTAGGCACCAAAGCCGTCTCGATGCCGAAAGGCGTGGCGGTGGTGATCATCAACAGCAACTTTAAGCGCACTCTCGTCGGCAGCGAGTACAACACCCGTCGTGAACAGTGCGAAACCGGCGCGCGCTTCTTCCAGCAGCCCGCCCTGCGCGATGTCACCCTTGAGCAATTTAACGCCGTCGCCCATGAGCTGGATCCGGTCGTCGCGAAGCGCGTACGCCACGTGCTGACGGAGAATGCCCGCACTGTGGAAGCCGCCAGCGCCCTCGAAAAAGGCGACCTGAAGCGGATGGGTGAGCTGATGGCAGAGTCCCACGCCTCGATGCGTGATGATTTCGAGATCACCGTCCCGCAGATCGACACCCTGGTGGAGATCGTTAAGGCCGCGATCGGCGATAAGGGCGGCGTGCGCATGACCGGCGGCGGCTTTGGCGGCTGCGTGGTAGCGTTAATCCCGGAAGATCTGGTCGATACCGTTCAGCAGGCCGTTGCCAACGAGTATGAAGCGAAAACCGGTATTAAAGAGACATTCTATGTCTGCAAACCGTCACAGGGGGCCGGGCAATGCTAACGCAAACCACCGCGCTGGCCCCGGACGGCCGGCCATGGCAGCAGGTGACCCTGCGCAATAAGTCGGGGATGACCGTCACCGTGGCGGACTGGGGCGCGACGCTGCTCAGCGCCGAGGTGCCGCTGGCCGATGGCAGCCTGCGCCGACCGCTGCTGGGCTGCGCAAAGCTGGAAGACTATGCTCGCCAGGCCGCATTTCTTGGCGCCTCGGTAGGCCGCTACGCCAACCGTATCGGCCACAGCCGCTTCCCGCTTGACGGCCAGGTCGTCAACGTCACGCCGTCAAACGACGCGGGCCACCAGCTCCACGGCGGCCCGGAAGGGTTTGATAAGCGCCGCTGGCGCATTGTCCGCGCCGACGAGCAGGAAGTGCTGTTCGCCCTGACCTCGCCCGATGGCGATCAAGGCTTTCCGGGCACCCTGCAGGCCACCGCGCACTATCGTCTGAGCGACGATAACCGCATCGCGATTACCTATCGCGCCACCGTGGACCAACCCTGCCCGGTGAATATGACCAATCACGTCTATTTCAACCTCGACGGTGAGCAGGGCGATGTGCGCCAGCATCAGCTCCAGATCCTCGCCCAGAGGTATCTGCCGGTGGAAAGCGACGGTATCCCGGGTGGCGAACTGAAAGATGTTGCTAACACCAGCTTTGATTTCCGCCAGCCGAAAACCATCGCCGCCGACTTCCTCGCGGATGCCGATCAGCAAAAGGTGAAGGGATACGATCATGCCTTCCTGCTGGATGCCAAAGGCGACGCCAGCCAGCCTGCGGCACAGGTCTGGTCGCAGGATGGCAAGCTGCAGATGACGGTCTATACCTCCGCTCCGGCGCTGCAGTTTTACTCCGGCAACTATCTCGGCGGCACCCCGTCGCAGACGACGGAGCCCTACGCCGACTGGCAGGGGCTGGCGCTGGAGAGCGAATTCCTGCCGGATTCGCCGAACCATCCGCAATGGCCGCAGCCGGACTGTGTATTACGTCCGGGCCAGGAGTACGTCAGCCTGACGGAATATCAGTTTATCGCCCGATAATCGCCAGCGCCCTCCATCAGGGGGCGCTGCTTTTCGTCCCCGCCCTCCTCTCTGCCGCCTCTTTTTTCAGCAACCTGCTCTATTTTCCGTCACCAAAGGACAAAAAAATAACCTGTGTATTACAAGCACCTTACACTGCGCCACTATTTTCGCTATGGTTAGGGATAAGCATTGCCGTGCGCCAAATCACGGCAATATAATGAGAATAGTTATCAATCAATAACACATACACCATCACATTCAGCGCACCGTTCGCGGCGCGAGGGATGGCGTGTAGAGAGGAGTGAGAGAATGGCTGTAACTAAGCTGGTACTGGTTCGTCATGGCGAAAGCCAGTGGAACAACGAAAACCGCTTCACCGGTTGGTACGACGTGGATCTGTCCGAGAAAGGCGTTAGCGAAGCGAAAGCAGCGGGTAAACTGCTGAAGGCTGAAGGCTTCAGCTTTGATTTTGCTTATACCTCCGTGCTGAAACGTGCCATCCACACCCTGTGGAACGTGCTGGACGAATTGGATCAGGCCTGGCTGCCGGTTGAGAAATCCTGGAAGCTGAACGAGCGTCATTACGGCGCGCTGCAGGGCCTGAACAAAGCGGAAACCGCTGAAAAATACGGTGACGAGCAGGTTAAACAGTGGCGTCGCGGCTTCGCTGTCACTCCGCCGGAGCTGACCAAAGACGACGAGCGCTACCCGGGCCACGATCCGCGCTATGCAAAACTGACCGACGCCGAACTGCCGACCACTGAAAGCCTGGCGCTGACTATCGACCGCGTCGTGCCTTACTGGAACGAAACCATTCTGCCGCGCCTGAAAAGCGGTGAGCGCGTGATCATCGCCGCTCACGGTAACTCCCTGCGCGCGCTGGTGAAATACCTCGACAACATGGGCGAAGACGAGATCCTCGAACTGAACATCCCGACCGGCGTACCGCTGGTGTATGAGTTCGATGAAAACTTCAAGCCGATCAAACATTACTATCTGGGCAATGCGGAAGAGATCGCGGCGAAAGCGGCTGCCGTCGCCAACCAGGGTAAAGCGAAGTAATTTTTTACGATAGCGCTCCCCGTTTGGGGAGCCACGTTAATCGCTAAATACCGGACCGGCCGGGAATCTGACCAGAAACCCGGTCACCGCCAGCAGCGATCTCAGCCCGGGCCAGACTATCTGTCGCTCACGAAGCTCATCATCCAGCGTCAGTAGCGCAAATTCCCCCTTCTCACCCAGCACGCCACCCTGCCAGAGCAGGCGCTGCGCCTGCTGCCGCGCCCAGGGCGACTCACTCTTCCAGGCCAGCAAATGCAGCAGCGCCTGCTGCAGACAGACGCTGTGAGAATGGTTATCCCGCCGCAGCCGCCGGTAGACGGGCAGGGACACGCTGCGCACGGTATAAAATCCACTGCCCGCCTCTTCATCGCCTTCAGGGATAGCGCGGGCGAACTGCCCCGCCACGTCACACAGCCGGTTGTGCGTCAGTGGAAGTTGCCGGGCGCTGAGCGCCCCGGCCGCCATGCACAGCAGACCGCTGCGCTGCAGCGAGGGCGTCGCAGAGCGCACGACCGCCGCCGGTAAGGCGCTCACCGCCCGTGTTGCCTCGTCAGCGTTGTGGTCAGCGCCGGCCTCATAACAGCTGGCCAGCAGCGCTTCACCAGGCGTGGCGTTCAGCGGGGGCGAAAGCAGGTTCAGCGCCGGCTGCAGTTGTGCAAGTTCATCGCCTGACGCCAGCATGGCGTCAACCACCGCCTCCCGTGTTGATGTCCGGTTTTCCGGACAGCATGCTATGCCTTCATTCATCACCGTCTCCTTATGAGAAATCTCCGCGGCCGGCTTGCCAGCCGCGGGAACAGGCTGGCCTACATCGCCAGCACGTACTTGAGCATCACCCCGGCGGCGATCGCCGAGCCGATCACCCCCGCCACGTTCGGGCCCATCGCGTGCATCAGCAGGAAGTTCTGCCCGTCCGCTTCCAGACCCACCTTGTTCGACACCCGCGCCGCCATCGGCACCGCCGACACCCCCGCGGAACCAATCAGCGGGTTGATTTTGTGCCGGCTGAACACGTTCATCAGCTTCGCCATCAGCACCCCGGCCGCGGTCCCCACGCAGAAGGCGATCACCCCCAGCACCAGGATCCCCAGCGTCTGCGGCTGCAGGAACTTGTCCGCCACCAGCTTGGCCCCCACCGACAGTCCGAGGAAGATGGTCACGATGTTGATCAGCGCGTTCTGCACCGTATCGCTCAGCCGCTCCACCACCCCGCTCTCGCGCATCAGGTTGCCGAAGCAGAACATCCCCAGCAGCGGCGCGGCGTCCGGCAGCAGGAGCGCCACCAGCAGCAACAGCACCGCCGGGAAGAGGATCTTCTCCCGCTTACTTACCGTGCGCAGCTGCACCATGCGAATTTTCCGCTCCTTATCCGTGGTCAGCGCCTTCATGATCGGCGGCTGGATCAGCGGCACCAGCGCCATATAGGAGTACGCCGCCACCGCAATGGCCCCCAGCAGCTCCGGCGCCAGCTTGCCCGACAGGTAAATCGCCGTCGGGCCGTCGGCGCCGCCGATGATGCCGATGGCCGCCGCCTGCGGCAGGGTGAAGCTGATGATGCCGAAGTAGTTCAGCGTCAGCGCCCCGAGCACGGTGGCGAAGATCCCGAACTGCGCCGCCGCCCCCAGCAGCAGGGTGCGCGGGTTAGCCAGCAGCGGGCCGAAATCGGTCATCGCTCCGACGCCCATAAAGATGACCAGCGGCGCGATGCCCGAGCCAATCGCCACCTTATAGAAGATGGCCAGCACCCCGGCGGAGTAGCCCATGTCCACCGCGAGGCTCTCCATCTGCCCCTGTACCGACGGCAGGGCCAGCGCCAGTGCCTCTTTGATGGCGTGGACGCCCGGCGCGCAGTGGAGCTTCGCGGCAATCACCGCCAGCTGCGCCGGGTCGTGGTGAGCCAGCAGGCTCTCCAGGGCGGTGAGCGCCAGCCCGGCCTCCGGGATATTGGAGAGCAGGCCGCCGAAGCCAATCGGCAGCAGCAGTAACGGCTCGAACTTCTTCGCAATCGCCAGCCACAGCAGCAGCAGGCTGACCAGCAGCATCACCGCCTGGCCGGCGCCGAGGTGCATCAGCCCCATGCCCTGAATCAGGGCGTTCAGACTTTCCATTTCCGCTCCTCATCCTTACGCCAGAGTCATCAGGGTATCGCCGACCGCCACCGCGTCGCCGGCTTTCACCGCGATACCGCGCACGGTCCCGGCCTGCGCGGCACGGATTTCGGTTTCCATCTTCATGGCTTCCAGAATCAGCAGCACCTCGCCTGCGGCCACCGTCTGGCCTTCGCTGGCCAGCACCTTCCAGATAGTGCCCGCCAGCGGGGCGGTCACCGGGGTGCCGGCGCCGGCCGGAGCGGCGGGTGCAGAGCCAGGAGCAGGAGCAGCCGCCGTCAGCTGGCTGACGTCGCCGCCGTCGCTGACTTTGACCACGAAGGCTTTGCCTTCCACCTCCACGGTGTAGACGCCGGAGGCGGCAGGTTTTTCTGCTTTTGCCACTGGCTGCGCGGCTTCCGCCTGCGGTACCGGCTCAAAGGCCGCCGGGTTGTGGCGGTTTTCGAGGAACTTCAGGCCGATTTGCGGGAACAGCGCCACGGTGAGCACGTCGTCGATGGCGTTTTCGGCAAGCGTGATGCCCTTCTCCTGCGCCTGGCGTCTGACGTCGGCTTCCAGCGCGGCCAGCTCCGGCTTGAGTAAATCCGCCGGGCGGCAGGTCACCGGGTCGGCGCCGTTGAGCACCCGCGCCTGCAGGGCGGCGTTCACCGGGGCCGGGGTGCGGCCGTACTCGCCCTTCAGGATACCGGCAGTCTCCTTCGCAATGGTTTTGTAGCGCTCGCCGCCCAGCACGTTGAGCACCGCCTGGGTGCCGACAATCTGCGAGGTCGGGGTCACCAGCGGGATGAAGCCGAGGTCCTCGCGCACGCGGGGGATTTCCGCCAGCACTTCATCCAGACGGTGGGCGGCGCTCTGCTGCTTCAGCTGGCCTTCGAGGTTGGTGAGCATCCCGCCCGGCACCTGGGCCACCAGGATACGGCTGTCGGTGCCCTTCAGCTGGCCTTCGAAGGCGTGGTATTTTTTGCGCACCTCGCGAAAGTACGCGGCGATGCTCTCCAGCCTGTGGATATCCAGCCCGGTGTCATATTGCGTGCCGGCGAGGGTGGCGACCAGCGCCTCGGTGGCCGGGTGGCCATAGGTGGCGCTCATCGAGGAGATGGCGGTGTCGACGCCGTCGACCCCGGCTTCAATGGCCTTCAGCAGGGCCATCTCCGCCATCCCGGTGGTGGCGTGGCAGTGCAGGTGCAGGGTGACGTCGTAGCGCTTCTTGATTTCGCTGACCAGCTCAAAGGCGGCATGCGGCGTCAGAATGCCGGACATGTCCTTGATGGCGACGGAGTCAACGCCGGTCTCCAGCAACTGTTCGGTGAGGTCGAGCCAGGTCTGCAGGGTGTGGGCCGGGCTGGTGGTGTACGAAAGCGTACCCTGGGCGTGGGCGCCGTGGCGGCGGACCGCCTGCAGGGCGGCCTGCATGTTGCGCGGGTCGTTCATGGCATCGAAGACGCGGAAGACGTCCATGCCGTTTTTGACGGCGCGCTCGACGAAGCGCTCCACCACGTCGTCGGCGTAGTGGCGGTAGCCGAGCAGGTTCTGGCCGCGGAGCAGCATCTGCAGCGGGGTCTTGGGCATCGCCTTTTTCAGCTCGCGCAGGCGGACCCACGGGTCCTCGCCGAGGAAGCGGATGCAGGCGTCAAAGGTGGCGCCGCCCCAGCACTCCAGCGAGCGGTAGCCGACGTCGTCCAGCTGAGCGGCAACGGGCAGCATATCGTCGAGACTCAGACGGGTGGCGAACAGGGACTGGTGGGCGTCGCGCAGGACGACATCGGTAATGGCAACGGTCATGAATTCCTCCGTGAATTAAGGGTGAAGACGGCGATGGTGGTGAATGGCGGCGACAATCGCCGGCTTCAGGCGGGCGAAATCGTCGGCGGGCGCGACGGCGGCCGGCGCCGGTTTGGGGGCGGCAGGCGGCTCGGGAAACAGGCGGTTGACGGCGAGGGACATTCCCCGGATGGCGAAAATGAGCAGCAGCAGGAACACCAGCACAAAGCCCATGCCGAGAAACATCAGGGTGAAGCCTTCGCCTAACAGAGTGGAGCTATGCAAAATTAAGCCTCAATTAGTAAGAAGAATATTATTAATAAATCGCTTTACGCTTAATAGAACGGATAAAAAACAGGTAACAAAATCATGCTAACGATAAAACAGACGAAACTTATCGCTAAGCCTGGCTTTAAAAAATCCTTAAACTTCACATTACCAGGACCGATAATCATCGAATTGGCTGGAATGGCCATGGGTGTACACACTGCTACGCTACTGGCAATAAAAATGGCAATAACGACAGCCCGTGGATCAGCACCGATAGATTGTGCAATTGTCCATCCAACAGGACATAACAACGTACAAGCAGCAGTATTACTCATCACCTGAGTGAGAGCCCAGGTCAGTATCCATAGTGAAGCCATGATGACTATGACGCCAGAGTTCCCTGTTACAGAAATTACCGCTCTTGCTATCATCTCACCTGCTCCAGTTGAATTTAAAGCGGCACCAAGTGGCATCATGAATGCAAGCATAAAAACAGTTAATGTCTCAAAGGAATTAAACGTTTCTTTTTGATTTAATACACCGGTCAATACCAAAACGATAGCGGCGCAGCAAGCAATGATATGAATAGGTGGAAGAAATTTAACATAGTCTGTTGCAACCATTCCCAAAATTGCTAATACGAAAACAATCAAGGTTAAAAGCTTGTGCCACTCAGGAATGTGGCTATAATCCATTTGTACATCAGATTGCTCATGCCCATCACGATCCGGAATTAACCTGGAACCAAAGAAGAAAAGTAACAATGCACACGCTATCATCAATGGGATGCCAATTTTGGCATACTCAAAAAATGGTACCGATAAGTTCCCTTTACTAAAAGTTTCAATTGTATTTTTAGCAATCAGGTTTCCAGGCGAACCGATAATTGATATATCTGCACCAATTGTCGCGCCAAACACCAAGGGCATGAGTAGTTTAATGGGTTTGATTTGACTAGTCCCGGCGATACCTAAAACAATGGGAATAAGCACAGCAACAGTGCCACTATTAGAAACAAATGCCGACATAACGCCGCTAATCATAAAAATTAAAACGCTAAGGCTTCTCTCCGTCTTTGCATACTTCAATAAAATTTTACTGGATTGCCATGCTAGCCCTGTTTTGAAAAAGGCCGCGCCCAACACGCACATGGCAATGATAAGGATAACATTTTCATTAACAATTGACGCAAAGATATCTTTGACACCAATAACCCCAAAAAAATACAATGCCATCGGGACCATAAAAGCCACCAATCCCATAGGCAAGCGATCGCTAATAAAGATTATTATTGCAACAACCAAAATCAACAAAGTGATAATAGCTGGTGACATATACACATCCTTATAAAAATGGGTGAAATAACAACCATAGGCCAATAACGCAAGTTCTATCGTTAACTTGTCAAAGCATTAATGAATCCATTAGCTTTGTTGCCATGGCAGGCTCAATAAACTTTTAAAACTATTATCAACAACACTATTCAGACAAATAAACACATGGCATTAACATATTTTTATTATCCTTTTCCAAAATTCCCTCTTGAAAACGTTGTGTGTATAATGCTACTTGTAGAATTAAAACTCATCCAATGCAAATAAGGTTGTGGCTTATGCAATATCGGCATCACCTGGAACTAACATGGCTTGAAGACTGCGTAGCACTGAAAGAAACATTGAATTTTTCAAAAGCATCTGCGGCAAGATATGTGACGCAACCCGCATTTAGCCGTAGAATACAGTCTCTGGAAGAATGGGTTGGCACACCACTCTTTGAAAGGAGTAAAAGAGGTGTATCGCTGACCAAAGCTGGCGAGGTTTTTATTGAACAATTACCAGAACTAATACACGATTTATATTCATTAAAAAACAATGCGCTGGATGCAGCTGGCAATAAGCAACCACATTTGGTTTTCTCAGCAACCCATGCATTATCCTTTTCATTTGTTCCAAGCATGTTAAAACAAAGTGAAAAAATAGCTAAATTTGGCTCATGTCGTCTGCTCTCTGATTCGTTGAACTCATGCGAAAAAATGATGCGTCAAGGCGATGCCCAATTTCTGCTATGTCACTACCACCCTCATATGCACCTCAATCTAAATGAAAGCCATTTTATGAGCATCCGCTTAGGAATGGATATACTCATCCCTTTTAGTAAACCAAATAGTATGACCATGAAGCCGTTATGGTGTATTGAGAATAGGTCCAATTTTCCCTATCTTTCTTTTTCATCACAATCTGGATTAGGTAGGATAATATCAAATACAACTTCAATTAACAGAATCACACATAACATGAAAATTGCATTTGTTGCCGATCTGGCGGCCACTTTGCTGGCAATGGTGAGATCGGGTGATGGTGTAGCCTGGTTGCCACAAACGCTTGCGGCACATGATGTTGCCTCTAAAACCATTGTGGCGGCAGCAGATCAAGAAAGCAATTTATGGGTACCAATCGAAATAAGGCTTTATCGACCGGCAAAAAAAATGCCACCAGATGCTGAAGAATTATGGGAGTTATTTGTTGAGGAACAAATATAAATAAACTATTGGAAATTGTCTTTAATATACTGTTCCAGGAATGCAATTAATGCTCTTGATGCGTATGATAAATACTTATCCTTTTTCCATGCCAGGCCTATCTCGACATAGACAGGTTCTGTCATCGCTCTTGTTGTTACACCATCACATTTTAGCCCTACCGCATCGAGAATAAATGATATACCCTCATTTTTTGCCACCAAATCAATATTATTCTTTACACTATTGGAAGATAAGAAGATATGAGTATTAACACCCCTCTTTTCACATTCATTTAGAATAGCTTTACGATGCCATGAATCTTTTTTCATAACAATTAATGGTTCATTTTGCAAATCCTCCCAGTCGATAGTTTTCTTCTTCGCCAAAGGGTGCTTATCGGATATACATACAACATGCTGCTGAGTCATTAATGGTACAGTTACTAACTCTTCTGGTGCATCATTGATAATGACAATCGCCAAATCAATATCGCCATGAGAAAGTTTTTGATGCAACCCAAAGGTACCTTCCTCAACTAATGAAAGTTCCATTTCTGAATATAATTCGCGAAAATGTTTAAATAGTGGTGTAAACAAAAAAAGGCTAATCATAGGAGGAATCCCTAATGTTACCACTCCACTGTTTTTATTATGATAATCTTTAATTTCAGCAACACTATTCTTCAATGCAATAATGAGAGGTTTGACTTTTAATAAGAAGAATTCCCCTTCTTCCGTTAACACCAACTTATTTTTCCTTCTCTCAAACAGATTAACACCTAACTCAGACTCTAGCTTTTTTATAGCAACTGTTATATTTGGTTGCGAAACATAATGACGTTCTGCAACCTTGGTAAGGTTGCCTAATGCAGATGCGCTAATAAAATATTCCAGCTGTCTAATTTCCATGCATTCCTCTTAACTATAAATAAAATTTATTGTCTGATAAACATAACATATTTCCTTCATGGAAAAAATAATCATAACATAAAAATGTGAACCATAAGCAAAACAAAAGTTCTGGAGGAAGCATGAGTAGAATACTGAATACAGAGGTCATCGTTCCAGTTATTGAAGAACTGGTAAAAAAAGCCTGTTATGAGCTTGATGATAATCTGATGTGTGCTTTTCGTAAAGCATATGAGAAAGAAGAGTCTAAACTTGGTAAAGAGACAATTAAAATATTAATTGATAACGGTGAGTATGCCAAAAAAGAGCAACTCGCATGTTGCCATGATACTGGCACCTGCATTGTCATCATGGAAATAGGCCAGGAAGTATGTTGGGAAGGATTTTCTCTTCAGCAGCAGGTCAATCAGGGTGTACGGCAAGGCTATGAAAAGGGTTATTTAAGAAAATCAATGGTTGCAGATCCCCTCGATCGTATCAATACTAATGATAATACTCCGGCAGTATTACATACTGAAATTGTTGAGGGTGATCGCGTGACAATTACCGTCATGCCTAAAGGCGGCGGCAGTGAAAACATGGGCACATTTAAAACATTATTGCCTGGAGATGATATTGAAGGCGTAAAAAGATTCGTTCTTGAAACCGTTCGCCATGTAGGCGGAAATCCGTGTCCTCCATATATTATTGGTATTGGAATAGGCGGTACAATGGATCATTGTGCGTGGATGGCTAAAAAAGCATTATTACGCCCTATTGGCGAATATAATGCAAAACCGCTTTATGCAAAATTAGAAGCTGAACTATTAGATGAGGTCAATAATACTGGGATTGGCCCATTAGGCATGGGGGGACGTGTTACCGCTCTTGGCGTACATATTGATTATTATCCATGCCATATTACTGCTCTGCCCGTAGCAATTAATTTCCAGTGCAATGCTAGTCGTCATGCTAGCAAAACTATTTAATAGCAGGAGGCTTGCTAATGGAATTAACATTACCTTTAACAAAAGAAATAGCCAAAACCCTTAAAGTTGGTGATATTATCTATCTCACTGGCTTTGTTTATACCTGTCGAGATGCGGCCCATAAAAAAATTGAAATCGCTTTGAAACATGGTGAAAAACCACCGGTCGATCTTAAAAACCAGATCATTTACTATGCAGGACCGTGTCCGGCAAGGCCTGGCCTACCGATTGGTTCGAATGGCCCAACCACTGCAGCTCGAATGGATCCCTTTGTAGAAATGATGTTTCAGCAAGGCGTAACCGCTTTTCTAGGAAAAGGTGACCGTGCCGATTATGTTGCAGACCTCTGCAAAAAATATGGTGGCGTCTCCCTATTGGGGATTGGTGGAGCTTCTGCCATCAATACGAAACATGTCAAATCAGTTGAAATTCTTGCCTATGGTGAACTGGGCACCGAATCCATAAAAAAAATCTATTTTGATCGCTATCGCGTAATAGTGGGAATCGATACTGAAGGAAATACACTACAGAAGCAGGAAGTGAGAAAATATGCTCGGTAACGCCCTATCGCGTCAGGTGAGCAGCACGAATTGATATCTTCAATAAACGTTGTTTGAACCTGTGGTCAGGTAGTGTGCTTTTAACATTCTGTAGCTGAAAGCACGGTACACATGACCACAGGTTTTTATAACGCTAAGGCTTAGCCGCGGCGGGTTTTCACCGCTTCCGCCAGCTGACGCAGGATCGTTTCGGTATCCTCCCAGCCGATGCAGGCGTCGGTGACGCTCTTGCCGTAGGTCAGCGGTTCACCGCTCTCGAGGCTCTGGTTGCCTTCCACCAGATGGCTTTCAATCATCACGCCCATAATGGCGCGCTCGCCGCCGGCGATCTGCTGGCATACGTCGGCGCCCACTTCCATCTGCTTCTTGAACTGCTTGCTGGAGTTGGCATGGCTGAAGTCGATCATCACCTGGGCCGGAAGACCCGCTTTCGCCAGACCGATTTTCACCTCCGCCACGTGCTTCGCGCTGTAGTTAGGCTCTTTGCCGCCGCGCAAAATAATATGGCAGTCGCCGTTACCGCTGGTATTCACGATGGCGGAGTGGCCCCACTTGGTGACCGACAGGAAACAGTGCGGCGCGCCGGCGGCGTTAATCGCATCGATAGCCACCTTGATGGTGCCATCGGTACCGTTTTTAAAGCCCACCGGGCAGGAGAGTCCGGAGGCGAGCTCACGGTGCACCTGGGATTCGGTGGTTCGCGCGCCAATGGCGCCCCAGCTCATCAGATCGGCGACATACTGCGGGGTGATCATATCGAGGAATTCCCCCGCCGCCGGCAGGCCGCTGTCGTTAATATCCAGCAGCAGTTTGCGCGCGATGCGCAACCCGTCGTTGATGCGGAAGCTGTTATCCATATGGGGATCGTTGATGAGCCCTTTCCAGCCGACGGTGGTGCGCGGTTTTTCAAAATAGACCCGCATGACGATCTCGAGCTCGCCCTTCAGCGCCTCGCGCAGGGTCAGCAGGCGGGCGGCATACTCTTTCGCCGCTGCCGGATCGTGAATAGAACAAGGCCCAATCACCACCAGCAGACGGTCATCGTCGCCTTTGAGGATCTGATGGATCGCTTTGCGAGCATGTGCAACGGTGTTTGCAGCATTTTCGGTAGCAGGGAATTTTTCCAGGAGCGCAACGGGAGGTAATAATTCGTTGATCTCTTTAATGCGTAAATCGTCGTTCTGATAATTCATCTTCTTTCCAGCGTTGCCATACTTATTCAATGAAATGCAATCCCTCCAATCTATCTCTTCGCTGAAATAGTGTAAACGTGATTTTACAGTAGTGATGGAATAATCCTGGAAATAGGCAAAAATACGCCATAAAGTAGCGAAACCAGGCTCATGAACTACAATATTTAACTGTTAAAGCTAATTAAGTCTTACGTTTCAGGATTATATAGTGACACTGCGATCGTCTGCGGAGTCTTAAACCATAGCGAGTCAGATCCCTGGCACACTCACCGCGGGAAGCGCATTTCCCCTTCCCGGCTTAACAGGAGTATCCGATGAATATGAAAAAACTGACGACCCTTTTGCTCACCGCCACCTTAGGTCTTGCCAGCGGCGCGGCCCTGGCGGCAGACACCGGCGCCCAGTCCAATAATGGCCAGGCCAACTCTTCCGCGGATGCCGGTCAGGTGGCGCCGGATGCCCGTGAGAACGTGGCGCCGAACAACGTGGACAATAGTCAGATCAACTCTGGCTCTGGGGGCACCACGGGCTCGACGATGACCCAGGATAATATGTCGAGCGATGAGGTACATAAAAACTCGATGTGTAAAGACGGCCGCTGTCCGGACACCGGTAAAAAACTGGACAACGGCGGCAATACGACCCAAGACAACAGCAAAACCGACGGCACCACCCAGTAACACATGAGGTGGGCAGATCGAAGAAAAGGCGAGCCGGTCTCGCCTTTTCTTCGTTTTTTATCGCTCTCTGTTTATGATGTCATAGCGTAATAATGATAACTATTAAGGGACGACACTATGGCGCACTCGCATTCGCACTCCTCTGTCCAGGCTCCGGATAACAGCAACGCCCGCCGGCTGCTATGGGCGTTTATCGTCACCGCCGGCTTTATGCTGATTGAAGCCGTCGGCGGCGCGATCTCCGGCTCGCTGGCCCTGCTGGCGGATGCCGGCCATATGCTCACCGACTCCGCCGCTCTGCTGTTTGCGCTGCTGGCGGTTCGCTTCGCCAGCCGCCCACCAAATGCCCGCCATACCTTTGGCTGGTTGCGTTTAACCACCCTGGCGGCGTTTCTCAATGCTATTGCTCTGGTGGTGATCACCATGCTGATTGTCTGGGAGGCGATTCAGCGCTTCCAGCATCCGCAGCCGGTAGCCGGCGTGACGATGATGGTCATTGCAGTCGCCGGTCTGCTGGCCAACGTGCTGGCGTTTTGGATCCTACATCGGGGTAGCGAGGAGCGGAATCTTAACGTACGCGCCGCAGCGCTACACGTGCTTGGCGACCTGCTGGGCTCGGTCGGCGCGATCGTGGCGGCCGTGGTGATCCTCACCACCGGCTGGACGCCTGTCGACCCGATTCTTTCCGTGCTGGTTTCCTGCCTGGTATTACGTAGTGCCTGGCGATTACTGAAAGAGAGTCTGAATGAATTGCTGGAAGGCGCGCCGCGTTCGCTGGATGTGGCGGCCCTGCAGCGGGATATCCGTCGCTCTATCCCGGAGGTACGCGATGTTCACCACGTCCACGTCTGGCTGGTGGGGGAAAAACCGGTGATGACGCTCCATGTACAGGTCGTTCCACCGCACGACCATGACGCGTTACTCAACCGCATCCTGCATTTCCTGGAACATAAATATGAAATTGCGCATGCCACGGTGCAGATGGAGTACCAGCCCTGCAGCGGCCCGGAGTGCCATCTCAACACGATGCACGCCGGGCACGATCATCACCACCACCATTAGCCAGAAAACGCGTGAGAACCTCAGCCAGAAAACGCGTGAGAACCTCGCTCACGCGCGCTGTTTATCCACATCCGGCTGCCGTTCAACGCAATGAACGTCAGCAAGAGGTATTCCAGCGACATGGCATAGACGCCCTGACGGGCAAAAATCACCACGCTTATCACGTTGACGATCACCCACAGCAGCCAGTTTTCAACATACTTGCGGGTCATTAAGATCATCGCCACCACCGACAGCACCGTCATGCAGGAGTCCCAGAACGGGAAAGCATCCGGCTGCAGTTCCGGCATAGTGACCTGCAAACCGAGCGCTTGCATCAGGCTGACCGCGATCCGCGTCAGGAAAGCAAAGAACGGGTTGATAAACAGGGTCAGCAAGCCGATCGCTACCACGCAGGCCGCCAGCCAGCCCAGCGCTTTGCTGCGCGGCAGCCAGCGGATCTGCAGCTCAGCCTCATGGTTGCTGCTTTGTCGCGACCATGCATACCAGCCGTAAACGTTAGCGGCAAAAAAGAACAGCTGCAGCAGCAGGCTGGCGTACAGCTGGATCTGAAAGAAGATGATGGCGAACAGCGTGACGTTGACCAGCCCGAAAGCATAGTTACTGATCTTCTCCAGGCTCGCCAGCCAGATACACAACAGCCCGGCAATCGTCCCCACGGCCTCTATCCAGGAGAGATCGTACCCCCCAGCGCCGATGGGTATATTTACTAAAATATTCTGCGTGCTAAAAAAATCCATTTCCTCCCCTCAGCGTCTGGCGACGCGACAATAGGTTATCCCCGTAGTGTAGCCGCAAAATCCAGCATCCGGTTAAGGGGAATTAATGCGCCGGTTCGCAGCGCTTCGTCGACATGGATTTCATGTTCAGCGCCGCCCTGCTCGAGACCCTCGGCAATGGCTTTCAGGCCATTCATCGCCATCCACGGACAATGCGCGCAGCTGCGGCAGGTCGCCCCTTCGCCGGCGGTGGGCGCTTCCAGCAGCGTTTTCTCCGGCACCGCCTGCTGCATTTTATAGAAAATACCGCGATCGGTGGCCACGATCAGCTGGCGCTGGGGCAGGCTTTTCGCCGCCGCAATCAGCTGGCTGGTGGAGCCTACGGAATCGGCCATCTCAACGATCGCCTGCGGCGACTCGGGATGGACCAGCACGGCGGCTTCGGGATGCAGAGCCTTCATCCGCATCAACGCCTGGGTTTTAAACTCGTCGTGCACGATGCACGCCCCCTGCCAGCACAGCACGTCTGCGCCGGTCTGACGCTGAACGTAGCGCCCAAGGTGGCGGTCCGGCGCCCAGAGGATCTTTTGACCAAGACTATCCAGATGGTCAATGAGTTCCACGGCGATGCTGGAGGTCACCACCCAGTCGGCGCGGGCCTTCACCGCGGCGGACGTATTGGCATAGACCACTACGGTGCGGTCAGGATGGGCGTCGCAAAAGGCGTTGAATTCCTCAATCGGACAGCCCAGATCCAATGAACACTCGGCGTTCAGGGTCGGCATCAAAATGGTCTTTTCCGGGCTGAGGATTTTGGCGGTTTCCCCCATAAAACGCACCCCGGCGACCAGCAGCGTGGAGGCCGAATGGCGGGCGCCAAAGCGCGCCATCTCCAGCGAGTCGGCGATACAGCCGCCGGTCTCTTCCGCCAGCTGTTGAATTTCAGGATCGGTGTAGTAATGCGCCACCATCACGGCATCGCGCTCGCGCAGCAGGCGCTTGATTTTTTCGCGGTAAAACTGCTTTTCGTCGACGGTCAGCGGCTGCGGTTTAGCAGGGAAAGGATAAATCGCCGTTTCAGGATCAAACATTACGCTCATCATGCAATCTCGTTTTACTGGCTTAACTCTACAACCGTCAGTATGGCCTGTCGGCGGCTTAACACGGTCATGGTGTTTTATATGCTAAACAAGATAGCCGATTACGAGCTAAAAGTCGTGATGAATTTTGTACATCAGACCCTTTTCCCGGGGACGGTGCTGCGCATCTGCCCGAACGACCGGTTCGTATCCTGTGCAGGCACGGTAAGCGCAGCGTGACCGTGGGAAAATGATGAATTAAGAAATTATTAACATTGATGAGTGGCAGGGAAATGCAGATAGCAAAAAGGCGCCTTTAGGGCGCCTTTTTACATTGGTGGGTCGTGCAGGATTCGAACCTGCGACCAATTGATTAAA
>OIFQ01000016.1_pt1 | contig 182758 bp, 173 predicted proteins | sample 1582051 | NCBI WGS metagenome assembly OIFQ01 (sample SAMN07501058, study PRJEB24779) | human gut metagenome | isolation source: stool | host: human infant | place: USA: Pittsburgh, PA | reverse complement strand
AGTAGCAGATACAGAAAACGATGGAACATGGAAATTCGAAGGCTACAAAGACCAAGATAAAGAAACTCCAGAAGTAGATGCCAAAGTAAACGGAGCCGATGTAAAATTCGAAGGCGAATGGAAATTCAAACCAAACGAACACAAAGTAATATACGAATACGAAAGTGGAACAAAAGGCGTAAACTTACCAGCCGAATTAAAAGCAAAAGCACCAAAAGAAGTAACCGGCAAAGTAAAAGGCGATAAAGTAACATCCCCAGTTCCAGAAGGAAAAGACGCTATATTTAGAGATGATGAAAACAAAGGAACATGGAAATTTAAAGAATATGACAAAAATTCAGTAACAATTTCTAACCAAGACGAAAAAGTCACAGGAACATGGGAATTCACACCAGATCCAGAACCAGGAAAACACAATGTAAAACACGAATTTGTATCCGCAACCCAAGGCAAAGACCTTCCACAAGCCGTAAAAGATCTAATACCAAAAGATCAAACAGGCAAAGCAGATGGAAGTACAGTAAAACCAACTGAGCCAGAAAAAACAAAAGTAGCAGATACAGAAAACGATGGAACATGGAAATTCGAAGGCTACAAAGACCAAGATAAAGAAACTCCAGAAGTAGATGCCAAAGTAAACGGAGCCGATGTAAAATTCGAAGGCGAATGGAAATTCACACCGAACAAACACAAAGTAACATACGAATACGTAAGTGGAACAGAAGGTAAAGAATTACCAGAAGCATTAAAAAATAAAGCGCCAGAAGAAGTAACAGGCAAAGTCAAAGGCGATAAAGTAACATCCCCAGTTCCAACAGGCGATGAAGCTACATTTAGAGATGAAGCAAACAAAGGAACTTGGAAATTCAAATCATACGATAATAATGAAGTAGAAATTACAAACAAAGACGAAAACGTAAAAGGAACATGGGAATTCACACCAGATCCAGAGCCAGGAAAATACAATGTAACACACAAATTTGTAAGTAAAGATCCAAAGAAAGAACTTCCTAAAGAAGTACTTGCTCTTGTACCAGCAAAACAAACTGGCAAAGTTAAAGGCGATGTAGTAAAACCAACAGAACCACAAACAAAAACAGTTAATGTTGAAGATGGTACTTGGACCTTTGTAGAATATGACAAAAATCAAGAAACTATCGATAACAAGGATGTTGAGTTTACAGGAACATGGGAATTTACTCCAAAAACTACTCCTACTGATTACAATGTAACACACGAATTTAAAGTTTCAGAAGATTCTCTAATAAAAGAAATGCCAGCTGAAGTTAAAAAAGCAGTTGATTCCCAACTTCCAGAAGATAAAAAAGCAGAAGATGGCAAAACAACAACCCCAGGAGAATTAAAAGATCCAAAAGACGTAGAAGACAAAACAAATGACGGAGTTTGGAAATTCGAAGGATTCAAAGACCAAGATCCAGATACAAAAGATGTTGACGCAAAAGTAAACGGAGCTGACGTAAAATTCGAAGGCGAATGGAAATTCACACCAAACGAACATCAAGTAACTTACAAGTTTGAAAGTGAAGATCCAACAAAACCTCTTCCTGATGAAGTGAAAAATCTACTTCCAGCTCCAGAAAAAGGAAAGGTTAAGGGTGAAAATGTAACACCAACAAAGCCTATTCCAGAAGAAATCACAACCAAAGATGGTGTATGGACCTTTGTTAAGTATGACAAAGATAGTGAAACTGTTGATAATAAAGATCTTGTATTTACAGGAACTTGGAAATTCTCTCCAAAACCTGTTCCAACTACTTACAAGGTAAACCATCAGTTTAAATCAGCAACAGAAGGCAAAGATCTTCCAAAAGCCGTAAAAGATCAACTCCCTGCTCAACAAACTGATAAAAAAGATGGTGACATTGTTACTCCTTCTGATCCAAAACAAAAAGAAGTAGTGGATAAAGAAAATGATGGAACATGGAACTTCAAAGGCTACAAAGATCTAGATAAAAATACCGAAAAAGTAGATGCTAAGGTTGACGGTGCTGATGTAATGTTTGAAGGAAGTTGGGAATTTGCACCAAACAAACACAAAGTAACTTACGAATACGTAAGTGGAACAAAAGGTGTAAACTTACCAGCCGAATTAAAAGCAAAAGCACCAAAAGAAGTAACCGGCAAAGTAAAAGGCGATAAAGTAACATCCCCAGTTCCAGAAGGAAAAGACGCTGAATTTAGAGATGAAACAAACAAGGGAACTTGGACATTCAAATCTTTTGACAAAAATTCAGTTGAAATTTCTAACCAAGACGAAAAAGTCACAGGAACATGGGAATTCACACCAGACACAGAATACAAAGTAGAACATAAATTTGTATCATCAACAAAAGGAAAAGACCTTCCAAAAGCAGTAAAAGATCTAACACCAAAAGATCAAACAGGCAAAAAAGATGGAAGTGTTGTTAAACCAACAGATCCAACACAAAAAGAAGTAAAAGATACAGAGAATGATGGTGTTTGGACATTTGAAGGCTACAAAGATCAAGATAAAACTACAGACGAAGTAGATGCAAAAGTAAACGGAGCTGACGTAAAATTCGAAGGCGAATGGAAATTCACACCAAACGAACACAAAGTAACATATGAATACGTAAGTGGAACAAAAGGCATAGAATTACCAGAAGCATTAAAAGCAAAAGCTCCAAAAGAAGCAACTGGAAAAGTAAAAGGCGATAAAGTAACATCCCCAGTTCCAACAGGAAAAGACGCTGAATACAGAGATGATGTAAACAAGGGAACTTGGAAGTTCAAATCATACGATAAAAAAGATGTAACAATTTCCGATAAAGACGAAAACGTAAAAGGAACATGGGAATTCATTCCGGATGTAGTAACAGAATACGTTGACGAAGATGGTAATACTATTGCTCCAAAAGAAACTGGAACAAAAGACAAAAAAGATATAGAAGGATATGAATTTGTAAGAACCACAACTGATGATAAAGGTAATACAAAACACATCTACAAGAAAAAAACTACTCCTAGTCCATCTGTAGTTACTAAATTTGTTGATGAAAATGGAAATCCTCTTGCTATGGAAGAAAAAGGCAAGAAAGATAAAAAAGATATTCCTGCTTATGAGTTTGTAAGGACTTACACAGATAAGGATGGAAATATTGTTCATGTTTATAAGTTTAAACAAACACCAAATCCAACTGTAGAAACAAGATATGTAGATACAGAAGGTAATCAAATACTAGCTGATAAAGCAGGAACACATGATCCATCAACTATAGAAGGTTATCAATTTGTAAAAACAGAAACAGATGATGAAGGTAATACAAAACATATTTATCAAAAACTTGCACCTGTTCCAAAAGTTGAAACAAGATATGTTGATGAAAATGGAAACCAACTACTTCCACCAAAAGAAGGAACACAAAATCAAGTAAATATTGATGGCTACGATTATGTAAGTACAAATAAAGATAATAATGGTAATACAATTCATGTTTACAAGAAGAAAGTTATTACACCAGATGTTGTAACTAAGTATGTTGATGAAAATGGAAATGAAATTGCTGACACTCAAAAAGGAAAACATCCAAGCAAAAATATCGAAGGATATGAAATAATAACTACAAAAACTGATGACAAAGGAAATATAATCTATGTTTATAGAAAGAAACCTGATTCAACAAAAGTAGTTACAGAATATGTCGATGAAAATGGTAAGACTATAGCCCCTAAGGAAGATGGTAAACAACCTAATAAAGATATTGATGGATATGAATTTGTAAGAACCGAAAAAGATGAAAAAGGCAATACAAAACATATCTACAAGAAGAAAACTACTCCTCCAACAGAAGTAGTAACAGAATACGTTGACGAAGATGGTAAGACTATTGCTCCAAAAGAAACTGGAACAAAAGATAAAAAAGATATCGAAGGATATGAATTTGTAAAAACTGAAAAAGACAATAAAGGTAATACAAAACATATCTACAAGAAAAAATCTCCATCTGCAGAAAATAAATATAAAGTAACTCACAAATTTGAATCAACTACACCAGGTAAAACTCTTCCAAAAGAAATTTTAGACCTTCTTCCAAAAAATCAAGAGGGAATAGAAAATGGTAGAAAAGTTTATCCTACAAAACCTTCTAAATTAGAAGTTAAAGTAAAAGATGGTACTTGGGTATTTGAAGGATATGATAAAGACAGTAGCACAATCGATAATAAGGATGTAAATTTCACAGGAAAATGGAAATTTGTTCCAAACAAAATAGGAAAAGTAAGAGTTTCAACTGGAGCAAATTCTAGAAGCAAATCAAATGTTAAGACTGGTATAGAAGGTTCTTCTAATCTTATATTTGTCTTAATTGGATCAGCATTTGCTCTATACAAAAATAAAAAAAATAAATATTAAAATATTTATTAATAAGGAATAAAGCAAGAGATATTTTACAATATTTTCTAGCTAATAAAAGACGAGGAAGAAAAATCCTCGTCTTTTTTTAAAAAAATTTATGAAATTAATAGAAAGTAAGTCTTATAAAAATTTAGATTCAGATAGCGGAATTTTAAAATGGATAATGATAATAATAAATTGTGAGGTAAAATCACATTAGATATATTACATAAAAAATCAAATAAATAGGAAAAAGTTATGAAAAATAAATCAAAATCATTTGCAACTTATCTACTAATAATATTGATGTTAGTTATTACTTCTTCAAGTCTTTCGTTAATAGGAATATTTATGGGAAAAGTTGTAACTGCTATTTCAAATTTAGATATGGGACAATTTAAATCAAATCTTTTAAAATTGGTTTCCTTAGTTTTGATAAATTTTATTTCATCAAATTTAGCCTTTAGACTTAATTATAGGCTTGGTATGGAAAAATTCATTTATCTAAAAAATGAGCTTTTTAAAAAGGATTTGGAAAATACTGGAGAAATAAATATTGCAAATTACACGACAAATATTGAAAATATATATGCTAATAGGTTTATGGTAAAAATAAATACAATAAATTTAGCCTTGACAATGTTTTTTGCAGTTATTTCTATTATATATATTAATTACAAACTTCTTCCTGTTGCAGTAATTGGAGCAAGTTTACCACTTTTAACTCCTTTGCTCTTAGGTAAAAAAATTCAAAGAAAATCTCAAAAATTTAATGAATTTTATGATTTTTATCAAAAATACATTGGCAAAAAGTTAGGGCAAAAAAATGAATATTTGAGATATAAGGTTGAAGATAAACTAATTGAAGAAAAAAGTAAGATAGAATTTGACCATGAAAAAAACAGGAAAGATTTAAAAAATATAAATAATTTTTCCAATATATCTTCCCAAGCTTTGGGTTCGATTTCATATATTTTGATTTTTATTTTTGGTGGATTTCTTGCTTTTAAAGGAGAAATTGAAGTTGGTTCTATAATTTCGGTAGTGCAGCTTATGAATTATATAGTAGATCCTGTTATCGCATTATCTTCTCTTATTTCTTTGTATAATGAATCTAGACCTATTTATGAAAATATTAAAAAACTTCTAGATGAAAAACAAAAGGGTAAAAAAGCTTTTGGCTTAACATATCCAATAAATCTTTTTGCAAAAAATATATCTTTTGCATACGAAGATAAAAAAATAATAGAAGATTTTAACTATGAATTTTCTTATGGAAAGAAATATTTGATTAAGGGAGAATCTGGTAAGGGCAAGTCGACCTTGGCAAAAATTCTTTGTGGGGAGATTTCTCCTGATAAGGGAGAAATTTTGTTGAATGGTTTAGATATAAAAGATTTTGACTTTAGGGACTATATTCTATATGTTGACCAAAAACCAACAATAATAGATGGAAATTTGGAAGATAATATTAAATTTTATAGAAATAAATTGGATAACAAGATTGATTTGAATTTATTTAATATAAATAAAAAATTAAGTGACAAAGTGAGTGCAAATGATGGAATATCTGGCGGAGAAATGATGAGAATAAGTTTGTTAAGGTCGTTATTAAATCCTATGGACATAATGATATATGATGAACCTATAGCAAGCTTGGATGATTATAATTCAAAGATTATCATAGAAAGATTATTATCTTTAAAGCAAACTGTAATAATTATCTCCCATAAAATGACAAAAGAAGATTTGGAAAAATTTGATGAAATAATTGATATATAAATTTATAATATTTTTTAAGGATTTGCGAATTTATTTCGACAAATCCTTTTATTTTATCTAGGTACAGTGGGAAAACTATATCATTATACAATCTACTGGAATTTTTTTATAAAATTTAAAAAACATCCTTTATTTTAAATAAATATAAATTTTATAATCTTTGAACTTACAGGATTTGAAATATTTTTTTGAAAAAATCTCAAAGAATAAAAATATATTTTTAAAATTATAAATAAAGTTGACATGAAAACGTAAAACTGATATTATTTAGTTGATCTTAAGATCAATATTATTCATTTCAAGGAGGAAAAATAGAAATGAAGAAACTAGGTTTATTGCCAAGACTAATTATTGCAATCATTCTAGGTATTCTATTTGGGCTTGCAGGTCAAAAAGTTGACGTTTTAAAAATCTTAGTTAGAATACTAATTACTTTTAATGGTCTATTTGGCAACTTCTTAGGATTTGTTATTCCACTAATTATTATGGGATTTGTAATTCCAGGTATAGCAGATCTTGGAGATTCAGCAGGAAAGACACTAGCAATTACAGCAGGTATTGCATATTTGTCAACAATTATCTTTGGAACTATTACATATTTTGTAGGCAGCGTTGTTCTTCCTAACTTTATTAAAAAGGGAGCAATCTCATTTGATCCAGAGAAAAACTCAGGAAAAGCTCTAGAAAAAATATTTGAATCACCAATGGATCCAGTATTTTCTGTTACAACAGCACTTATCATTTCATTTATACTAGGTGTTGGTATAGCAGCAGCTAAAGCTGAAGTTCTTAAAAAAGCAGTTCATGAATTCTCTGATATTATTACAAAATTAATATCAAATGTTGTAATTCCATTATTGCCATTCCACATTTGTGGTATTTTTGCTAACATGGCTTATGAAGGAACTGTAGCAGTAGTATTATCAGTATTCGCAAGAGTATTTATCATGGTATTGATACTACACTATCTAACAATTACTGCACAATTTACAATTGCAAGTTCAATGTCAGGTGGAAATCCATTCTCAAAAATCAAGACTATGATTCCAGCTTACATGACAGCTATAGGAACACAATCATCTGCAGCAACAATCCCAGTTACACTTAACCAAACTTATAAATTAGGTGTAAACAAAGGTATAGCAGACTTTGTAATTCCACTTTGTGCAACAATTCACTTATCAGGTTCAACAATCACATTAACATCTTGTTCATTATCAATTCTTATGCTTAATGGATCAGATGTAGGATTCCAACACATGTTCCCATTCATCCTTATGCTAGGTGTTACAATGGTAGCAGCACCTGGAGTTCCAGGAGGAGCAGTAATGGCAGCACTAGGTATTCTTCAATCAATGCTAGGATTTACAGAACCTATGACAGCATTAATCATTGCATTATATGTTGCTCAAGATTCATTTGGTACAGCATGTAATATCACAGGCGATGCTGCAATAGCTTGTATAGTAAATAAAATTTCAGGATTCAAATTAGATCCAGAAGCTAATGCAGAATACATTGATGAACTAGTTAAGCAATAAAAAAATAGAACTCTTTTGAGTTCTATTTTTGAGCTTATGATCTTAAGACAATTAATTATGAAAATTTATTAAAAAGGAGTAATTTTTATGACGATAAAGAGAAGAAAAGTTACCATGGACGGTAACACAGCAGCAGCTCACGTATCTTACGCTTTTAGTGAAGTTTCAGCTATATATCCTATAACTCCATCTTCACCAATGCCAGAATTTATAGACAAATGGGCAGCAAATGGAAGATTAAATTTATATGGAAATCCAGTTTCAGTTACAGAGATGCAACATGAAGCAGGAGCAGCAGGAGCAGTTCATGGATCACTTGCAGCAGGAGCACTTACATCTACATACACAGCAAGTCAAGGACTTCTATTAATGATTCCTGATATGTACAAAATTGCCGGCGAAAGACTTCCTGCAGTTTTTCACGTAGCAGCACGTTCCCTATCAACATGCTCAATCAATATGTATGGCGACCATCAAGACGTTATGGCAGCAAGAGCAACAGGTTTTGCTATGCTTGCATCAGGTTCTGTACAAGAAATTATGGATCTTTCTCCAGTAGCTCATCTTTCAGCTATAAAAGCTAGAGTTCCATTTGTTAATTTCTTTGATGGATTTAGAACAAGCCATGAAATTCAAAAAATCGACGTTTGGGATTATGACCAATTTGAAGATATGGTTGATTGGAAAGCAATTGATGATTTTAAAAATGATTCATTAAATCCACACAGACCAACTATGCGTGGTGTATTTGAAAAGAGTGGATATTTCCAAAGAACTGAAGCTCAAAACAAAGCATACAACGGACTTCCAGAAATAGTTCTTGATTATATGAATAAAATTAATGAAAAAATTGGAACAAATTATTCATTATTTAATTATGAAGGTGCAGAAGATGCTACAGATATAATTATAGCTATGGGCTCTGGAACTGATACAATTCAACAAACAGTAGAAGAATTAAATAAAGATGGAAGAAAAGTTGGACTTGTAAAAGTACATCTTTATAGACCATTCTCAACAAAACATTTACTTGAAGCAATTCCAAAAACAGTAGAAAGAATTGCGGTTTTAGATAGAACAAAAGAAAAAGGTTCTGCTGGAGAACCTCTATACTTAGATGTATTAGAATCTTTCTCAGATTCAGATAGAAATCCAAAAATAATAGCAGGAAGATATGGACTTGGACAAAAAGATACAAGACCTGCTCATATTAAATCAGTATTTGATAATTTAGCAAAAGATGAACCAAAAAATCACTTTACAGTTGGAATTATTGATGATGTAACTAATACATCTCTTGAAGTTGACAACAGCTTTGTAATTTCTGATGGACAAACAACACGTTGTATATTCTGGGGAAATGGTGGAGATGGTACTGTTGGAGCAAATAAAAACGCTATTAAAATTATAGGCGATAATACAGATATGTTTGCTCAAGGATATTTTGACTATGATGCTAAAAAATCTAATGGTCTAACAATGTCCCACTTGAGATTTTCTCCAAACCCAATCCATGCAGCTTACTTTATAGACGAGGCTGACTTTGTATCATGTTCTCCTCAAGCTTATGTAAGACAATATGACCTTGTTAAAAACCTTAAAGAAGGTGGAATTTTCTTATTAAATACAATTTGGTCAGAAGAAGAACTTGAAGAACATATTCCAAATTATTTATTAAAAGAAATTGCAGATAAAAATATTAAATTCTACACAGTAAACGCATCAAAAATTGCTCAAGAAGTTGGACTTGGACATAGAACAAACATGGTTATCCAAACAGCTTTCTTCATTCTTTCAGAAGTTTTACCAATTGAAGATGCTATAAAATATCTAAAAGATTCTATTGAAAAATCTTATGGAATGAAAGGTCAAGATATTGTTGATATGAACAATAAGGCAGTTGACCGTGCAAGTGAAGAATTACAAGAAATAAAAGTTAAAGAAGAATGGAAAAACCTTGGCGAAGATAGAGAAGGTGCAAATGAAAATGAACCAGACTTTATCAAAAATATGGTAAGACCAATAATAAACTTAGAAGAAGATGATCTTCCAGTTTCAACATATCTTCCATACGATGACGGTCAATATATGGCAGGAACTTCAAGATATGAAAAACGTGGTATAGCATTATTTGTTCCAGAATGGAATATAGATAATTGTATCCAATGTAACCAATGTTCATATATCTGCCCACACGCAACAATTAGACCATTCTTATTAGATGAAGAACAAAAAGCTAAAGCACCAGAAGGATTTGAAACTAAAAAAGCTATAGGCAAAGGACTAGAGGGTTACGAATTTAGAATTCAAGTTTCTCCATACGATTGTATGGGATGTGGAAACTGCGTTGACGTATGTCCTGCTCCAAAGAAAGCTTTGGCTATGAAACCAATAGATGAGCAAATCGAAAAACAAGCAGATAATTGGGAATTTGCTCATGGAGAAGTTGGATATAGAAATGATGAAATAGCTCCAACAAATGTTAAGAATTCTCAATTTAGCCAACCATTGCTTGAATTCTCAGGTGCATGTGCAGGCTGTGGAGAAACCCCTTATGCTAAATTAATCACTCAATTATATGGTGATCATCAAATTATTTCAAACGCAACAGGATGTTCATCAATTTGGGGTTCATCAGTTCCATCAATGCCATATTGTACAAATAATAATGGCGAAGGACCAGCTTGGGCATCATCATTATTCGAAGATGCAGCTGAATATGGATATGGAATGTTGCTTGCAACAAAATCAAACAAATTCTTACTAGAAACTTTGATGAAAAAATTCTTAGAATTAAAAGTTTCTACACCATTAAACGATGCATTTAACGAATGGTTAGAAAATAACGATGACTTTGAAGAAAGCAAAAAAGCAGCTATAAAAATTGAATCATTAATCGCAAACGGAACTGATAATGAAGAAGCAAATAAAATTATCGAAAGAATAAAATCACTAAAAGATTATTTAGTTAAAAAATCAGTTTGGATTTACGGTGGAGATGGTTGGGCTTATGATATCGGATTCTCAGGAGTAGACCATGTTCTAGCAAGTGGCGATGACATTAATATAATCGTATTTGATACAGAAGTTTATTCAAATACAGGTGGACAAAGCTCAAAGGCAACTCCTCTTGCAGCAGTAGCAAAATTTGCAGCAAGTGGTAAAAAAGTTAGAAAGAAAGACCTAGGTTTAATGATGACAACTTATGGTTATGTTTACGTTGCACAAGTTGCAATGGGAGCAAACCAAGCACAAACATTAAAAGCAATAAAAGAAGCAGAATCCTATCACGGTCCATCATTAATAATTGCTTATGCTCCATGTATTAACCACGGACTAAAAGCAGGAATGGGCAAGACTCAAAGAAGAGAAAAAGAAGCTGTAGCAAGTGGATATTGGCACTTATGGAGATTTAACCCACTTCTTAAAGAAGAAGGCAAGAATCCATTTAGCTTAGATTCAAAAGATCCTACAGAATCATTCCAAGAATTCCTACAAGGCGAAGTAAGATACGCTTCCCTTAAAAAAGCCTTCCCAGAAGATGCGGATAGATTATATGCAGAAGCTGAAGAAGCTGCAAAGGAAAGATTAGAATCTTACAAAAAAATGGAAAATAAATAGAAATTAAATCCTAAAAATAGCATATGAATCACTAAGTGTTTTAATAAACCAGACTTACAAAAGTCTGGTTTATTTTTTGATATTATTTTCTATTTAAATTTTCAAATCACTTGCTATTTGATTTTTTAAATTATTTTTTGCTTAATTTTTGATGTTTAATTTTTGAAATTTTAAAAATTTAAGAAATTGTATTATTTTTGCTTTTATTAAATAATATTTTTAGCATCTGGATATTTTTAGACTGCCAAAAAATTTAAATTTCTTTTTTTTTATTTTTTAAAATTTTAATTGAAAATTTTTTAAAAATAATTAGTTTTGTGGCACTTTTTTAACTCATAATTTTAGTGTATAATTAAAAAATGAGGTAAAAATATAACAAGCGCCAGATCCTTTTGGGATGACGAGGAATGGAGTTATCGAAAATTCGGCGGGTGCTCCATAGCTTTCACAGGCTCAGTATTTTACAAAAATAAGAAGCAATTCTTATGACAAAGAAAATAAAGTGATACCTCTAAAATTTAATATTAGGAGGATACTATGTGCGGAATAGTATGTTATAAGGGAAGGCTAAATGCCAGAGAAGTTATTATGGATGGTCTTGAAAGGCTTGAATATAGGGGATATGATTCGGCGGGAATTTCCCTTATTGATGGTGATTTAATTAAAACTGTCAAAAAAAGCGGCAAGGTTAAAGTTTTAAAAGACGAGCTTTCAAAAAATCCTATCGATGGAAATATCGGGATTGGTCATATTAGATGGGCAACTCACGGTGGTCCTTCAGATATAAATTCTCATCCACATCTTTCAAATAATGGGAAAATTTCTGTAGTTCACAACGGAATCATTGAAAATTATAATGAGCTAAAAGAAAATCTCAAAAATGAAGGATATAGCTTTAAGTCTGATACTGACACAGAAGTTGTGGCTGTTTTGATTGAAAAATATTATGAAGATGATATTTTAGAGGCTGTAAAAAAAGCAAAAAATGACTTGAGGGGATCTTTTGCTCTTGGAATTTTGTGCCAAGACGAAAGCGATAGACTTATAGTTTTAAGGGAAGAAAGTCCACTTGTTTTGGGAATAACAGATGACGGCATTCTTGCAGCAAGCGACCTTCCTTCAATTATAAAATATACAAAAGATGTAATTTATCTTGAAAATGGAGATTTGGTTGATACTAAGGGAGATTCTTACGAAATTTATGATAGAAATTTCCAAAAAATCCAAAGAAAAATTTCAAAAGTTGATTTTTCTTTTGAAGATTCAACTAAGGAAGGCTTTGATCATTTTATGATTAAAGAAATTTTTGACCAACCAAAGGCGATTGCTGATACAATCAGATTCAAAATGACTGATGAAATGATTGATTTTAAAGAAAATGCCTTTAGCAAAAAAGAAATTGAAAATTTCAATAAAATTTATATAGTTGCTTGCGGAACAGCTTATCATGCAGGTCTTGTTGGGGCTTATGCTTTGGAAAAATTTGCAAAAATTCCTGTAATTTGTGATATTGCAAGTGAATTTAGGTACAATGACCCATTTATTGATGAAAATACTTTGATGATTTTGGTAAGCCAATCTGGGGAAACTGCCGATACTCTTGCAGCTTTAAGGCTTGGAAAGAAAAAGGGAGCAAAAACTTTGGTTTTGACAAATGTAGTTGCATCATCTCTTGATAGGGAAGCTGACAAAACCATTTATTGTTATGCAGGGCCAGAAATTGCAGTTGCATCAACTAAGGCTTACACTACACAAATAATTTCTCTTTATATGCTTGCCTTAGATTTTTCATTAAAACTTGGGACTATAAGTGAAGAAAAATATAAGGAAATAATTTCAGAAATGAAAAAAATTCCTGAAAAAATAAAAGAAATTTTGGATGACAGCAAAAAAATAAAAGCTTATGCAAAAGAGATAAAAGATTTTGATTCTATGTTTTATATAGGACGTGGTCTGGATTATAAATCTGTAATTGAAGGTTCTTTGAAATTGAAAGAAGTTTCCTATATTCACTCAGAAGCCCTAGCAGCTGGGGAGTTAAAACATGGAACAATAGCTTTGATTGAAGAAGGAACACCAGTTGTAGTTGTTGCAAGTCAAGAAAATATAATGGAAAAAACCATATCAAATGTAAAAGAAATCATTTCAAGAGGAGCAAATATTTTTTCGATTTCAAGAAAAGATGATCATTTAAAGGAAATTTCTAATTTTACTTTTGAATTGCCAAAGACAATTGACCCCCTTTATCCAGTTTTATCAGTTATTCCTCAACAAATTTTGGCATATTATGTTTCATGTGCAAAAGGACTTGATGTGGATAAGCCAAGAAATTTAGCAAAATCAGTAACGGTGGAATAACTTGCACAAATAATTAAATACAGTATATTATAAATGAATTTATTTTACCAAAACCATGAGAAGCCTTAGGGCTTCTTTTTTTTATCTAAAATTAATTTTAATTTGTATTCTCTTAAAAAATCTGAATAAATTATTTTTAATTTATGTAAGCAAAAGTTTGAAATTAAGGCGTTTTTATTTATAATATACTAAATAAATTTATAAAAATTAAAAAAAGACTTGACAGGATTTTTCAATCATAGTATTATTGACTTATCAAATAGATTTTAAAAACCAGATAAAGAGAAGAGTAGTCGTATGGATTATTGTACAGAGAGCCCTGTTTTTGCTGAGAGGGGTGAATAAAAAGTGTGATGAAGATGGTCTCAGATGGGATAAGTCGATATTTAGACTTATACGGGAACTCCCGTTATAGAGTTAGGATATGCTAGTATCTGAAGAGGCATTTTTTTAGTGCAAAAAAGGTGGTAACGCGGAAAATTTTCGTCCTTATTGTAGTTTATCTACAGTAAGGACTTTTTATTTTGCATAAATTTAGAAAGGAAAGGTTTTGGAAATGACAAATATAAGTGCAAAAGAGATTAAAAATTTGGTAAAGGAAAATTTAGATTTTGCAAAAAAAATCAAAAATTATTTACACGAAAATCCAGAGCTTTCAAGCAAGGAATTTGAAACTCGCAAATTTTTAATAAATGAGTGTAAAAAACTTGGTTTGGAAGTTGAAGAAGTAGAAAATTCTACAGGCTTTGTGGCAATTCTTGATACGAAAAGAAATGGAAAAATTTTAGGAATTCGAACTGACATTGACGCTCTTCCTATAATTGAAAATGAAAATAATTTAAAAACAAAAAAAGAAGTTGTATCAAAAAATATTGGCGTAATGCATGCTTGCGGCCACGATTTTCACATGGCTCTTGCTCTTACAAGTGCAAAAATTCTTTCAAAAATAAAAAATAACTTAAATGGAAAAATTTATTTTATTTTTGAAGAAGGCGAAGAAACAGGAGCTGGAATTTATCCTATGGTTAAGCATTTAAAAAATATAAAATTTGATGCAATTTATGGAAATCATATTGATACAGAAATTCCTACAGGAAAATTTTCAATTTCCAAAGGAAAAGTTTATGCAGGTTGTGCGGGGGTTGATTTTGATGTAATTGGCAAAGGCGGTCACGGCTCAAGACCTGATTTATTAATTTCTCCAATAAATGCTCTTCTTGCAATTATAAATAATCTAAACCAGACTTGGGCAAGCGGACTTAATCCAAATGAGATAGTAACTTTGGGAATTGGATCAATAAATGCAGGATTTGCCTCAAATGTAATTCCTGATAAGGCAAATTTAAAGGCAACTTTGAGATTTTTTGAAGATGAAGTCGGAGAAAAAGCCTTGGAAAAATTAAAAGATGTAGCAGAAAAAACTGCAAGTATTTATGATTGCAAGGTTAAATTTAATGATTACACAAGAGTAGTTGCCTATCCAGTTATAAATGATGAAAAACTTGCTGATTTTACAAGATTTTCTTTGGATGAAATTTTTCCAAATGCAAGAGTTGATGAAGAAATTTCTTTTGGCTCTGAATCATTTTATGGCTATGGGAAAATTGCTCCAAGTGTTTTTGTAAAAATTGGTGTAAAAAATGAAGAAAAAGGATGTGGAGCAGGTGGTCACACTGAAAAATTTGATGTAGACAACGACGGTCTTTATTATGGACTAGCTTGTGCTTTAAATTTTTTGATAAATTTTGATAGAAAAGAGAGAGATGATGATTGAACTAAAAAATATAAGCGTAGACTTTGATGGTTTTAAAGCGGTTGATGAGGTTAGTCTTAAAATTGAAAAGGCCGATGCCTTTGGCATAGTTGGATTTTCTGGAGCTGGAAAATCAACTCTTGTAAGGTGCATAAATCTTTTGCAAAAACCATCTGAGGGAGAGGTTTTAATAAAAGGAGAAAATCTTTTGAACTTATCTGAAAAAGATTTGAGAAAAAGACGTAAAAAAATTGGTATGATTTTCCAACACTTTAATCTTTTGAACAACCTTTCAGTAATTGATAATGTAATTTTTCCAATAAGAAAGGAAAAAATTTTAAAAGAAGAAAAAATTCAAAAAGCAAAAAAACTTTTAGATTTGGTTGGGATTGGAGATAAGGCAAAATCTTTTCCAAGAGAATTGTCTGGAGGTCAAAAACAAAGGTGTGCCATAGCAAGAGCCCTTGCATCTGATCCAGAAATTTTACTTTGCGATGAGGCAACAAGCGCCCTTGATCCAAAAACTACCAAGCAAATTTTAAAACTTTTGGGAGAAATCAAAGAAAAAATTGGAATAACAATTGTAATAATCACTCATCAAATGGAAGTTGTAAAAGATCTTTGCAACAAGGTTGCAGTAATGCAAGATGGAAAAGTGATTGAAAAAGGTACAACTCTTGAAATTTTTTCAAATCCAAGACACAAACTCACAAAAGATTTTGTAGAAACTTCAACAAATGTAAACCAAACACTAGAAGAGGTAAAAAACAATCTGGGAGTTTTGAAAAAGGATGAATTTTTAGTAAAACTTTCTTATGTTGGAGAAGCTACAACTCAGCCAGTTATAAATGAAATTTATGAAAAATTTAAGGTCAAAACCAATGTTTTGGCAGGAAACATAGAATTTATTACAAATGTTCCAGTCGGAAATCTTATAGTAACTTTTAAGGCAGAAAGAGAAAATATCGACAAGGCGATTGAATATTTAATAGCCTGCGGAACAAATGTACAACTTTTAGGAGATAGTAATGGGATACTTTGAATATGCACTTTCAATAAAAGATAGAATTTTTGAAGATATTGGACTTACTTTTTATATGCTATTTTTATCAGCCATATTTTCAGGAATTTTTGGACTAATAATAGGAGTAATACTTGTAGTCACAAACGACGGAGGAATTTTGGAAAACAAAAAAATTTATAGCCTTTTGGATAAGATAACAAATCTTTTTCGTGCAGTTCCTTTCATAATTTTACTTGCAGTAATTAGTCCTATAACAAATTTAATTGTAGGAACAAGAATTGGACCGACAGCTGCAATAGTTCCTTTAGTTTTTTCTTGCGTGCCATTTTTTGCAAAGCAAGTTGAGCAAGCTTTGGCAGAAGTTGATCCAGGAGTAATAGAGGCGGCGGAAGCTATGGGAAATTCTCCCTTTGAAATTATAACAGCAGTTTATTTAAGAGAAGGACTTCCATCACTTGTAAGAGCTTCATCAATAACTTTGATTTCGCTTTTGGGACTTACAGCGATGGCTGGAACAATCGGTGCAGGAGGAATAGGAAATCTTGCAATAGCAGTCGGATACAACAGATACAAAAACGACGTAGTTATTATATCTGTAATAGTTATTTTGATAATTGTCTATGCCATTCAAGGCATTGCCAATTTAATTATAAAAAAGACATCACATTAAAAAATATTAGGAGGAAAATGATGAAAAATTTAAAGAAAATTGCCCTAGGCTTATCACTTGTACTAACTTTAACAGGATGTGGAAATAAAAAAGAAGATACAAATTCAAATTCTTCTGCATCAAATCAAGCAAAAAGTGAAGACAGATTTGCCGATGCAAAAGAAATTAAAATAGGAGTTTGTGGCGAAAAAAATGAAGTTTTAGAAGATGTGGCAAAAAGATTTGAAAAAGATACGGGAAAGAAAATAAAAATCGTACCATTTTCAGATTATAACCAACCAAATGAAGCGTTAAATTCTGGAGATATTGATATAAATTCCTTCCAACACAAAAAATTCTTGGAAGATTATAATAAATCACACAAAACAGATATAGTTTCAGTTGGAGATACCTTGCTTGCACCAATGGGAATATATTCTGACAAAATAAAAGATGTAAAAGAAATAAAAGATTGGGATAAAATTGCAATTCCAAACGATCCAACAAATGGAGCAAGAGCGCTTTTCCTTTTACAATCAGCAGGATTAATAGAAGTTGAAGGAAAAGAAGGAGATGCAATTACTCTTGATAATATCAAGAAAAATCCAAAAAATTTGGAAATAATTGAGCTTGATGCAAGCCAAACAGCAAGAAATCTTACAGAAGTTGCCGCATCAGTTATAAATTCTGGTATGGCAGTAGATGCTGGATTTATTCCGACACAAGATTCAATTTATTTAGAAGATAAAGACGATCCAGCAAAAGCAATCTATGTAAATATATTTGCAGCAAGAAAAGAAGACAAAGATTCAAAAACATTAGAAAATTTTGTAAAAAATTATTATCAAACAGAAGAAACTAAAAAATTAATAGAAAAAGAAACAAAGGGATCAGAAATCCCAGCTTGGAAATAAAAAAATAAAAGGAGATAAAAAATGAAAAAAATAGGAAAAATTGCTTTAGGACTTGCTCTACTCCTAGGACTTAGCTCATGTGGAAACAAGGAAGAAAAAAATACATCAAATTCAAACGAAAACGTAAAAGAAAAACAAAGCATAAAAATCGGTGTGGTTGGAGAATATAACGACGTATTAAATGAAGTTATAAAAAGATACGAAGAAAAAACTGGAAATGATGTAGAGCTTGTAGTTTTTACAGATTATAATCAACCAAATGAGGCTTTGGAATCTGGAGATATTGATTTGAATGCTTACCAACATAAAAAATTTCTAGAAGAATTTAATAAAGACCACAAGACAGACCTTGTTTCAATAGGAAACACAATGCTTGCGCCACTTGGAATTTATTCCAAAAAATATAAATCACTAGACGAAGTAAAAGAAAATGACGAAATAGTAATTCCAAATGATGCATCAAATGGAGCAAGAGCTTTGTTTTTGTTACAAGATGCAAAACTTTTAAAAGTAAAAGGAGAAAAAGGCGATCCGGTAACAGTTGAAGATATTAAAGAAAATCCAAAGAAATTAAAAATAACAGAAGTTGATGCGGCACAAACAGCAAGAAATCTCGATTCAGCTGCCCTTGCAATAGTAAATGATACATTCGCCCTAGATTCAAAAATTGCAACCGAATATCCAGCTTTAAAATTTGAGGAATCAAAAGCAGATGACACTAATCCATACGTAAATGTATTTGCAGCCAAGAAAGAAAGAAAAGATGACAAAGTTTTAAATGATTTTGTGAAAAATTACTATCAAACAGACCAAACCAAAAAAGACTACGAAAAATTAACAGGAGGAGCTTGGATTCCTGCTTGGTAAAAAACTAAATAAGACCCCCTTAAATATATAGGCTATGAGTTTTCTCATAGCTTTTTTATTTTCAAAACCAAAAGAAATTTTGAAAATTTAATAAAAAATTTTTTAATGTATAATGATTGTATGAGAATAGCAGAAATTAAAGATTTAGATGAAATTATGATAATAATAAATGATGGGAAAAAAGCTTTGAAAAAAGATGGAGTTGACCAATGGCAAAACGGACTTCCTGATAGAAAGGGGATTTTAGAAAATATTTTGACTGGAGAAAGTTTTGTCTATGAGGAAAATGGAGAAATTTTAGCTTTTGCTTTTTTGAAAAAATCTTACGAAGAAGATTACAAAAACATTGAAAATGATTTTAAAAATCATGGACCGTTTTTTACTATTCATAGATTGAGTGTGAAGGAAAGTGCAAAAGGCAAGGGTCTTGCTAATAGATTTTTTGAAGAAATTATTTCTTATGGAAAAAATTCAAAAATGGAGTCGATTAGGATTGACACTCATCCTGATAATTATAAAATGCAAAGTTTAATTAAAAAATTTTCTTTTGAAAAAATTGGAATTTGTACTGTTGATGACAAAATTAAAAGGTCTAAAAGATTTGTGTATGAGTTGATTTTATGATAAATGAAAAACAAAAATTGATTGTGGAAGATGCAAAATATCCTTGTGCAGTTTTGGCAGGTCCTGGTACGGGAAAAACTTTCACAATTGTTCAAAAAATTATTTCTTTAATAAAAAATGACGGGATCAGTCCTAACAAAATCCTTGTGACGACTTTTACAAAAAAAGCAGCGAATGAGCTTATTGAAAGGGTGGAGTCAGGTCTTAAAAAAGAGAATATTTATGCTGATACTTCAAATATGTTAATTGGAAATTTCCATTCCCTTGCTCTTTCTTTTTTGAAAGAATATAAATCCTTTACGAATAAAATTTTTGATCCTTTGGTTATCGACTCTCATATTGAAGGATATTTGATTGAAAAAAATATGGATATTTTTGAAAATATTCCGAATTTTTCAAAATTTATTTCTTATAATGAGGTCGGACAAATTCAGGGGATTTTTGCGAATATTATCAATAATTTGGTCGACTTGGATGAACTTCGTACTTCTAATAATCCTCGTGATATTTTGGCTTTGGAAATTTATTTGGCATGGGCAAATTTTCTTGATGAAAATGACCTTATAAATTATCAATTGATTTTAAAAAAATTTTATGATCTTTTAAAAGATCCTTTTTATGGAAAAAAAATTAGGGATAGGATTGATTTTGTAATAATTGATGAATACCAAGACACAAATACTATTCAGGAAGAAATTTCTTTCAGCCTTTGTAAGGGCAAAAACCTTATGGTTTTTGGAGATGATGATCAGGCTCTCTATTCATTTAGGGGAGCAAGTCCTAAAAATTTGAGAGATTTTGATAAAACTTGCAAAATGAAGATGAAAAGAAAGGCGAATTTTTATCATCTTGATATTAATTACAGGTCTAATCAGGAAATAATTGACAAATCCAGACAATTTCTTGTAAATTCTAATGCTTTTGACCTTGAAAAAATAAAAAATCTTAGAGCTAATGATGGCGAAAAAAATGAAAATTCTGTTGTAAGGGCTAGGGCAAATGAGTATGAAAATATTGAAAATATAGTAAAATTTTTGAACAAAAAAATAAATTTGAACCAAATAGCCTTTTTGTTTCCGTCTTTAAATAGTGATTATCCAAAATCTTTGCAAACTTATTTTGAAAATCACGGAATAAATGTTTTAAATAAATCATCGAAATTGTTTTTCAAAAGAAAAGAAATTAGACTTTGCCTTTATGTTCTTATTTCAATTTTTTCAAAAAAACCCAAAAAACTTACTGGTTCAAATCCAGATAAGTACAAATGGACTCAAGAAACGGATTTCAAAAAATATCTTGTTAGCATTTTCGACGATAAAGAATTTACAAAAAACGAAGAATTAAATGCCTTTATAAAGGAAGAAAAATTAAATATTAAAGAAAATAAATCCTACACAGATATTTTATACAAAGCTTTTGGAGTTGAAATTTTTAGGGAGATTTTGGATGAAAAAATCGACAAATTAAATTCAATAAGACAACTTTCAAATATTGGGAAATTTACATCAATTTTATCGGATTTTACAAATCTTTGTGGCTATGATATAAATTATTACAAAAAATCAGTGGATTTAATTTATGGATATATTTTTTATCTTTTCAAAAATTCAGCCGTAAGCGAATTTGAAAATTTTGATGCTCCAAAAAATTCTGTAATATTTTCTACAATTCATCAAGCAAAAGGACTTGAATATGATGTGGTTTTTGTATCAAGTTTAAATGATAATCCAAGAAAAGATATGCATGCATTTAGCCCACAACTTGAGGCGAAAAAAGAGAGTGATTTTTTAAAAAATTATTATAGGAAGTATTATACAGCCTTTACCAGAGCAAAAAATCTTTTGGTTTTATTGGATAATTCCAAAAATTCCTACCTTAAAAATTTTGCCTTTTCATTAAATTCGTCTTCAATATTAAAAACCATAGATTTTAAATTCAAAGAAGATATTGTAAAAAAAGAAATTTTGGCATATACAACGGATATTTCAATTTACAAATCTTGTCCATTAAAATATAAATTTATAAGAGTTTTGGATTTTAAAAAAGAAAAATCAAAATCTTTGGAATTTGGTTCAAAAGTTCACAGCCTTACCGAATATCTTACAAATTTAAAAAAAGAAAATCTTTCTTACCATGCAATAAATGACTTTATAAAAGAAAACAAAGAATTTCAAAAACCAATTGAAAATTTTGTAAATAGAAATTTTCCGATAAAATATTCAGAAATGAATATAAAACTTGATAGATTTTCCTATATTTTGCAAGGAAATATTGATATAATCCTTGAAGATGGAACAATTATCGATATAAAAACTGGAAAGGTAGATGAAAATAATTTAATTTCCTACAAAAACCAACTACTTACTTACTACAATTTGTTAGTTTATAATAATAAAAAAGTAAACAAGATGATCTTATATTTTATTGAAGAAGACAAACTTATAGAAGTAGAAAAATCGGATTTTGATATGAAAAATATAGACGAAATAGGAAAAAATATAGTAGAAAAAAATATTGAAATAAAAACACAAGATAAAAGACAATGCAAATTTTGCCCTATGGCATATTTTTGCAAAAGAACTTGATTAAGTCCAACTAAGCAATACAATTTTTTAAGGTGATAAAATGAAATCTCAAATGTTAAAAGGAGTTATCGAAGGGGTAATTCTAAAAATAATCAAAGACAAAGAAACTTATGGATATGAGATTGTAGAAACCCTAAGACTTAACGGTTTTTATAATATGACCGAATCTACAGTCTATCCTATTTTGCAAAGATTATCGAAAAAAGGTCTTATATTTTCTTCAAAAGAAAAATCAAAAGTTGGGCCAAAAAGAAAATATTATTATATAACAGCAAAAGGCGAAGAATATTTATTAGGATTTATAGAAGATTTCCTAGAATTAGAAGAAAATGTAAGAAATATTTTAGGAGTTAAAAATGATAATGAGAGTAGATAAAATGATTGGAAACGCCAATCTTGATACTAGAAAAAATATAAAGAAAAATGCAAAAAAAGGCGGGCTTGTAATAAACGGAGAAATTATAAAAGATTCATCAGTAAAAGTTGATCCAAATATTGACGAAGTAATCTATATGGGAGAGCTTGTAGATTATTTTGAAAATATTTATATAATGATGAACAAAAGAGAAGGATTAATTTGCCAATCAAACGAACTTGATGGAACTGTAATGAGTGACTTGGATGAATTTTATTTAAATTTAGATTTGGCAATAGCAGGTCGTCTTGATAAAGATACAACAGGACTTTTGTTAATGTCAACCGATGGAAAATTTATCCACAGAGTAATAAGTCCAAATTCAAATATTTGGAAAAAATACGAAGTAGAAACATCAAAAAAAATCGAACCTGCCCTAGTAGAAATTTTTAAAGAAGGCGTATATATAAAAGAAGATGATTATTACGCAAGAAGTGCAAAGCTTAAAATAATTGAAGATAAAAAAGCCTACGTTTACGTAACAGAAGGAAAATTTCATTTAGTAAAAAGATTATTTTCAAATAACGATAACGAAGTAGTAAAACTAAAAAGACTTGCAATAGGAAAATTGCGATTAGATAATACCTTAAATCCAGGAGATTACAGAGAACTTACACAAGAAGAAAAAGAATTATTTACAAAAGAACAATAAAGATGGATTATTTCCATCTTTTTTTATTTGAAAATTTTAAAATTTAAAATGATTTCAAAATTATATTTTAAAAAATAACAATTAAAAAATAAAAAAATTCTTTGAATTTACAATAATAAGAGAAAAATTTAAAAAAATAAAAAATATTAGATGAAATTGTTTGCATTTATAAATTTTATGTGCTACAATGAGGGTGTAATAAATATATTTGGAGAAGCGAGCACTTATTTTTTATAGGGCTCGCTTTGTGTATTTGGAGGAAAAATGATTGATATAGTGGATTTGCTTTTTGATAATCCTTGTATTATGGCAATAAAAGATAATACGGATTTGAAAGAATGTATTAAAGATGATTACAAGAATAACAAAATAGTTTTCGTTCTTTATGGAAATATTGAAAATATAACCAATATTGTTGAAAAATTAAAAGACCATGACAAGATTGTTTTTGTTCATGAAGACCTTATTGAGGGACTTTCTTCATCATCTCTATCTTCATCATTTATAAAAAAATACACAAATGCCGATGGAATTATTACAACAAGAAGTCAAAATGCGGCTTATGCAAGAAGAATAGGACTTTTATCCATACTAAGATTTTTTGTACTTGATTCCTTGTCCTATAAAAATGTAAAAGAAACTTTAAAAAAAGCAAATTGTGATCTTGTTGAAATACTTCCTGGTATTATGCCAAAAATACTAGATGATATAGAAAAAAGAACATCTATCCCAATTATTGCTGGAGGGCTTATTAGAGATAAAAAAGATGTTTTTGATGCCCTAAATTCAAAGGCGATTGCTGTATCATCATCAAATTATAATGTTTGGAAAATGTAAAAGGAGTTTGTATGACAAAGTATATTATGGCGTTGGATGCTGGAACTACAAGTAACAGAGCGATTATTTTTAACAAAAAAGGCGAAATAATGTCTGTTGCTCAAAAAGAATTTACTCAATTTTTCCCACACCCTGGTTGGGTTGAACATGATGCTACAGAAATTTGGTCTACTCAACTTGGAGTTTGTACTGAAGCAATTGCAAAATTAGGTATTGAATCAAAAGACATTGAAGCTATAGGAATTACAAACCAAAGAGAAACAACAATAGTTTGGGAAAAAGCTACAGGAAAACCAGTTTATAATGCAATCGTTTGGCAATGTAGAAGAACAGCTGATATGGCTGACAAATTAGTAGAAGATGGTTACAGAGAAACAATTCAAAATAAAACTGGACTTGTAGTTGATCCATATTTTTCAGCAACAAAAATTAGATGGATTTTAGACCATATTGAAAATGGACAAGAAAGAGCAGAAAACGGAGAGCTTTTATTTGGTACTGTTGATACATGGTTAATTTATAACTTAACTCGTGGAAAAGTTCACGTAACAGATTATACAAACGCATCAAGAACTATGATATTTAATATTCATACTCTTGAATGGGATGATGAACTTCTAGAAATTTTAAATATTCCAAAATGTATGCTTCCAGAAGTTAAACCATCAAGCTATGTTTATGGAAATACTTTTGCTGGATATTTTGATGGCGAAATTCCTATAGCAGGAATCGCAGGTGACCAACAAGCAGCTTTGTTTGGACAAACATGTTTTAACAAAGGGGATGCAAAAAATACTTATGGAACAGGCGCATTCTTACTTATGAATACTGGCGAAGAAGCTGTAAAATCTGACAATGGACTTGTAACAACAATTGCTTGGGGACTTGAAGAAGGAAAAGTAAATTATGCTCTTGAAGGTTCAATCTTTGTTGCAGGTTCTGCAATTCAATGGTTAAGAGATCAATTAAGAATTGTTGATGCAGCTGATGATACTGAATATATGGCTACAAAAGTTGATGATACAAATGGATGTTATGTAGTTCCAGCTTTCACAGGACTTGGTGCTCCATATTGGGATGCTTATGCAAGAGGAGCAATCGTAGGAATTACAAGAGGAACTAGCAAATACCATATTGTAAGAGCAACTCTTGAGTCCCTTGCATATTTAACAAACGATGTATTAACAGCAATGGCAAAAGATTCTGGTGCACCACTTAAAGAATTAAAAGTTGATGGAGGAGCAAGTGCAAATAATTTCTTAATGCAATTCCAATCTGATATGATTCAAACAAAAGTTGAAAGACCAGAAACTCTTGAAACAACAGCTCTAGGTGCTTGCTACTTGGCAGGACTTGCTGTAGGTTTCTATCAAGATCTTGAAGAAATTAAAGAAAATAGACTTGTTGATAGAGAATTTACACCAGAAATTTCTGTTGAGGAAAGAGATAAAAAAGATAGAAACTGGCAAAGAGCTATGCAAAGAGCCTTTGGATGGGCAAATCACTACGAAGAATAATTTTACAAAGATTATATAATGTAATATAATAAAATTAACAATAAAATAAGACGATGAGAAAGCGAGTTAAAGTAGACCCTACTTTAACTTGCTTTTTTTTCATTTAAATTTATTTGAAAGGAAGAAATATGTTTGATGCAATAATTATAGGAGCAGGAGTAACGGGTACTTCTATTGCCTACCAACTATCAAAGAAAAAAGGAAAATTTCTAGTTTTAGAAAAAAATGAAGATGTTTGCACAGAAACCTCAAAAGCAAATTCTGCAATTTGCCACGGCGGTTATGATGCAGAGCCAGGAACAATGAAGGCAAAAATGAATGTAAGAGGAAATCACATGATGGAAGATGAAGCCAAAAAATTATCTTTCCCTTACAAAAAAATTGGAACTTTTGTTCTTTGCCATAGCGAAGAAGATATGCCAAAATTGCAAGCTCTTTATGATCAAGGAATTGAAAATGGCGTTTCTGGAATGGAAATTTTAAACAGAGAAGAAGTTTTAAAAATGGAACCAAATATAACAGATGATGTTGTGGCTGCTTTATATGCAAAAGAGGCAGGAATTGTTGATCCATTTTTGATGAATATTGCCTTTGCAGAAGTTTCTAATATTAATGGAGTTTCCTATAAATTTTACGAAAAAGTTATAAAAACTGAAAAGAAAGACGGATATTGGGAAGTTTCTACTGAAAATAATACATATCAAACTAAGGCAGTTATAAATGCTGCTGGAGTATATTCAGATGAAATCCACAATCAAGTTTCTGATGAAAAATTTGAAATAAAAGCAAGACGTGGAGAATATTTACTTTTGGATAAGGATACAAAAGGATTTGTAAATCATGTAATGTTTAATCTTCCTACTGAAAAAGGTAAGGGAATTTTGGTATCTCCAACAATCGATAACAACACTCTTGTAGGACCAACTTCTGACTTTATAGATGATAAGCACGACAGACGTTCAACAAGAGAACACATTGAAGAAGTTATAGAAAAATCAAATCATACTGTAAAAAATGTTCCTGTAAGAATGGTTATAACTTCATTTTCTGGAAACAGAGCTCACGAAGTAGGCGGAGATTTTATCTTAAAAGAAAGTCTTGATGGATTTTTTGACTGTGTAGGAATTGAGTCCCCTGGTCTTACATCAGCTCCAGCTATTGGAGAATATATGGCAAATCTTGTAAGCGAAAAATTAAATCTTGAAGAAAATAAAGATTTTACTTATGATAGAAAACCTACTCCAAAAACTAGCGAATTAAGCCTTGAAGAACACGACGCATTAATTAAAAAAGACAAGAGATATGGCAAAATCATTTGTAGGTGTGAATCTATAACAGAAGGCGAAATTGTAGATGCAATCAATCGTCCTATTGGTGCAAAAACTGTTGATGGAATCAAAAGAAGGGTAAGAGCTACAGCAGGAAGATGCCAAGGAGGATTCTGTTTGCCAAGAGTTATGGAAATACTTGCAAGAGAATTGGGCGAAGACTATGACGATGTAGTAAAAAATGGAAAAGATTCTTACTACATAAAAGGACATGTAAAGTAAGGAGCATTTAAATGAAAAATTATGATTTAGTAATAATAGGTGGAGGTCCTGCAGGACTTGGAGCTGCAGCTCGTGCCTATGATGAAGGAATTGAAAATATACTTATAGTTGAAAGAGATGAAATGCTTGGAGGAATTTTAAATCAATGTATCCACAATGGTTTTGGTTTACACAGATTTAATGAGGAACTTACAGGTCCAGAATATGCTCAAAGATTTATTGATGAAGTTGAAAAAAGAGATATAGATGTTTTATTAAATACAATTGTAATAGATTTTGCAAATGATAAAACTATAACCTTGATGAATGAAGAAAATGGAATGTTTACTTTAAAACCAAAGGCAGTTATCCTTGCCATGGGTTGTAGGGAAAGACCAAGAGGAGCATTAAATATTCCAGGAAGTAGACCTGCAGGAGTATTTTCAGCAGGAACAGCCCAAAGAATGATAAATCTTGAAGGCTATATGCCAGGAAAAAAAGTAGTTATTTTGGGTTCCGGTGATATAGGTTTAATTATGGCAAGAAGAATGACTCTAGAAGGAGCAGACGTTCAATGTGTTGCTGAAATTATGCCATTTTCTGGAGGATTAAAAAGAAATATTGTTCAATGTTTAGACGATTTTGGAATTCCACTTTATTTTAATACAACAATTTCATCAATCGAAGGAGATAAAAGAGTTACAGGTTGTACCCTTTCACAAGTAGATGAAAATATGAAAGTAATTCCTGGAACAGAAAAACATTTTGACTGCGATACAATTTTACTTTCAGTAGGACTTTTGCCAGAAAACGAACTTACAAAAGAAGCGAATATTGAAATTGATCCAAAAACAAAAGGAGCAGTAGTTTCAGATAGGCTAATGACAAATGTTGATGGAGTATTTGCAGCAGGAAATGTATTGCACGTTCACGATTTAGTAGATTATGTAACAGAAGAAAGTGAACTTGCAGCAAAAAACGCAGCAGATTATATTAAAGATAATTTCCAAAAATCTCAAAAAGAACCAATATTTTTAAAGGCGGGAGATGGAATTTCTTATACACTTCCACAATATATAAATCCAGACACCATGCAAGATGAAGCAATAATTAGATTTAGGGTAAACAATGTTTATCAAAATAGAATTTTAAAAATGTTTGTTGACGGCAAAGAAGTAACAAAGAAAAGAAAATTAGTTTATGCTCCAGGAGAGATGGAAAATTTAATTTTAAAGAAAAAAGATATAGATGAAAATGCAAAAGAAATAGAAATAAAATTGGAGGAAATATGAAAAAGGATTTAACTTGTATAAATTGTCCTCTAGGCTGCCTTGTGACAGTAACAATGGATGAAGAAGGAAATATAACCGAAGTTACAGGAAATACTTGTAAAAGAGGAGAAGTTTACGCTAGAAACGAAGTGAAAAATCCAGTAAGAGTTGTAACGTCAACAGTAAAACTTGATGGTGGAAAAGAATATTCAGTTTCAGTAAAAACTGCCGATGCAATTCCAAAAAATAAAATGAACGAAGTAATGGATGAAATAAATAAGGCAAGTATAACAGCTCCAGTTCATGTTGGAGATATAGTTATAGAAAATATAGCAGATACTGGAATTTCATTAATAGCTACAGCAAACAGAAAGTAAAAGCAAATTAAATAGCACTAACTAAGAAAAAGTGATGAGCATAAAAAAATTTTAGCTCATCACTTTTCTTTTACTTAAATTTTTTATTTAATTTTTCAATATCAGATTTTGTTGAAAAATATATTACTGTCCAAATAATCAAGTAAATAATGATAAAAAATACTAAAGAAATAACAGCAGATTGTATATTTGGTAGCCATTTTAGATAAAATCCTACTATTATAAAATATATGGCTAAAATTGAAAAATGTAAAAGACTTGCCTTTAACAAATTATCTTCTTTTATTATTTTATCTCCAATAAAAGACACTATTCCAAAACCACCATATAAGATTATCTCAATAATTCTTGCTTTTAAAAGAGAGTCTTGTCCATTTAAAAATTCTGGAACTCCCAAAGTGATTTCTCCTATAGCAAGGGAAATAAATATTTCTATGATACTTCCAATTCCAACTCCTATCAAAAATGATGCTAATAAATTTTTTAAATATTTCATAATTTCCTCCTAAAATCCTAAGGCTTTTTTAAATTCTTTTAAATATCTTCTAGAAACATAGGAAATGCTTCCGTTTTTAAATTCCACTGCTATGGTTCCTTTAAAAGAAAGGTCTAGTTTTTTTACATAATCAAGATTTATAATTTCATATCTTGATATTTTTATAAATTTATTTTTGTTTAGCCTTTCATAAAGTTCATAAAGTCTAATTCTTGACTTATACTCTCCATTTTTACATTCAATAAACACATTTTTATCCTTAGTTATGCACCTTATAATTTCCTCATATTCCAAAAGATAAATTTCATCATCTTTAAAAACAACAAGTTTATCAATATTGGTAGTTTCAAGACTTCTTTTTATATTTTCAATATCTTCGTTATATGAAGGAGCATAAATTTTTACAAGATTTTCATCTAAACTTTCATCAATTATTAATTCGACTTTCATTAAATCCTCCTTGTGTTTATATAATACATAAAAATTTTTGCTTTGACTACAATATTTGGACAAGCGGTCACTAAATTTATATAAGCGGTTTTTATCAAAAAATTTGAGGAAAATAAGTGTAGAATAAATAAATATTAAAATCATATTTAGAATCTAGTTTTTATAAGAAAAAAATTAAAATAAATAAATTTTTTTGAAAAAATATTTCAACTTTTCGTTTTTTGAAATCGGCGAAAAGTATTGATAAAGCTGAATTTATAACGTTATCACATTAATAATTTACTGTGCTTGCAATTTATCTTGATAAAGTATATAATTAGATAAAACAAGGAGGAAATATGATTAAGTACATAATAAAGAGAATTTTACAAGCGATAGCAGTTTTGCTTTTGGTAACTTGTATTACTTTTTTTCTCATGAAGCTCGTGCCTGGTTCACCTTTTGCAAGTGAAAAATCTCAATCGCCTGAGGTGCTAGAGGCTTTAAATAAAAAATATGGATTAGACCAACCTTATTCTGTGCAACTAAAAAGATTTATTGTAAATGCTCTTCACGGAGAATTTGGCGTATCTTTAAAAATGCAAAAAAACAGACCAGTTATCGATATTATAAAAGAAATGCTTCCAACAAGTGTAAAACTTGGACTTATCGCACTTTTGTGGGCGACTTTGGTGGGAGTTCCCTTGGGTGCTCTTGCAGCTTATCATAGAGGCGAAAAGTTGGATTCATTTTTGAGGGTTTTGACAACCATAGGAATTTCCGCTCCTGGCTTTGTAGTAGCAACTCTCCTACTTTTATTTTTTGGTGTAAAATTAAAAATTTTTCCAACAATGGGACTTAACACTGTTGGCTCTTATTTTATGCCATGTTTTTCTTTAGGATTTTATCCTATGTGCTACATAGCAAGGTTGTCAAGATCATCAATGCTTGATGCAATTGGTCAAGATTACATTAGAACTGCAAGAGCAAAGGGAGTTTCTGAAGGAAAAATTTTATTTAAACACGCCCTAAAAAATGCTTTTATTCCAGTTTTAACTTATCTTGGACCACTTACTGCTGGAATTATTACAGGATCTATGGTAGTTGAATCAGTTTTTTCTGTTCAAGGACTTGGTAGATATTTTATTAACTCAGTTTTAAATAGAGATTATCCAATAATAATGGCGACAACACTTTTTTTTGCCTTTATGGTAATTGTTATGAATATGGTTGTTGATATTTTATACAGATTTATAGATCCAAGAATAGACTTAACCAAAGGAGATTAGTATGGAAGATTTATTTAGTTTAAATTCAAAATTAAAATTAGAGGAATATGAATTTTCATCTGATGATTTTGAGCTTGCATCTGAAAGCTCAAAAGAAAATTTCATGACCAAAACTCCTCCAACTTCCTATCTTCAAGATGCCTTACGAAGGCTAAAAGAAAATAAAGTAGCTATGGTTTCTATTGGATTTTTGATAATTGTTTGTATCTTTGCTTTTATCGGACCATTTTTGGTAAAAGGAGATTACACAACTCAATACAGAGGCGATGAAAATTTATTTCCTTGTCTTAGGTATCCTTTTGGAACTGATAAATTAGGAAGAGATTTAATGGTTCGTACAATGTATGGAACAAGGGTTTCACTTATAGTTGGAATTTTTGCATCATTTATTGTTTTGATAATAGGAACAATTTATGGAGCAATTTCAGGATATTTTGGTGGGAAAGTAGATGCTATTATGATGAGAATTTTGGATTTGATTTATTCAATTCCAGATGTACTTGTAGTAATTTTACTATCAATTGGTATATCACAACCTATGAAATCTTTTGTAAATTCCTCATCATCAGAATTTGCAAAAAAAATTGGTGTCCTAGGACCTGCTCTTATTTCAATATTTATTGCCTTTGGTCTACTTTATTGGGTAGGAATGGCAAGAATTATAAGAGGACAAGTTTTAATGCTAAAAAAACAAGAATTTGTTACAGCAGTTGAAGCTTTGGGTGGTTCTAAAAAAAGAATAATTAGAAGGCACTTATTTCCAAATTGTATCGGACAAGTAATAGTTATGACTGCCATGCAAATTCCATCAGCAATATTTCTAGAATCATTTTTATCATTTTTAGGAATCGGAGTTTCAGCACCTATGACATCCCTTGGTGCTTTGGCAGCAGATGCTCTTGGAGGAATTTATTCCTACGCTTATAGATTAATAATTCCTTCTTTACTATTAAGTTTGATGATTTTATCATTGAATTTATTTGCAGACGGACTAAGAGATGCCTTAGATCCAAGGTTGAAAAAATAGGTGGCTTATGGAAAATATAAAAGAAAATAAAAAAGAAGTTTTAAAAATTGAAGATTTAAGCATATCATTTTACACACCTGTTGGAGAAGTTAAGGCAGTTGATTCAATAAATTATACCCTACACGAAAATGAAATTATGGGAATAGTTGGAGAATCTGGCTCTGGAAAATCTGTAGAAAGTTATGGCATAATGGGTCTTTTACAAGAGCCGGGCAAGGTAAAATCAGGAAAAATTCTTTTTAAAGGAGAAAATGTTCTTGATTATGACAAAAATAAAATGAGTGAATTTAGGGGAGCGAAATGCTCCATGATTTTTCAAAATCCAATGACTTGCCTAAATCCAGTTTATACAATTGGAAACCAACTTATGGAAGCTTTGTTGGTACACAAAAAATGCTCAAAAGATGAAGCCTACCAAAAGGCTGTTGATATGCTTGATAGCGTTGGAATTTCCAATCCAAAAAGACGTATGAAACAATATCCTCACGAATTATCAGGAGGAATGAGACAAAGGGTAATGATTGGAATGGGACTTATTTGCGAACCAGATATTTTGATAGCAGATGAGCCGACAACAGCTCTTGACGTAACAATTCAAGCTCAAATTCTTGAATTAATAAAAGAATTTCAAAATAAATCAAAAATGAGTGTAATTTTTATCACTCACAACCTTGCAGTAGTTGCACAAATTTGCGATACAGTTAGTGTAATGTATGCAGGAAGAATTGTAGAACAAGGAAGTGTAGAAGAAATATTTTACAATCCTAAACATCCTTACACCAAAGGACTTTTAAAATCAATGCCAAGAATTGATTCAAAAGAACAAGTTAGGCTTGAAAGTATAAAAGGAACTCCTGTGGATATGCTAAACCCACCAGAAGGATGTGGATTTTCGACAAGATGCGAACATTGCATGAATATTTGTCTAAAAAAAGAACCACCAATGCTTGAAATGGGAAATGGACACAGATCAAAATGTTTCCTACACATAAAGGAGTCAATAAATGGAAGATAATAAATTATTAATATGTGAAAATATAGTAAAACATTTTGAAGTTCAATCTTCCTTTAATAAAGTAAGCAAAGTTCATGCAGTAGATAATGTATCCTTTTTTATAAGAAAAGGAGAAACACTTGGGATTGTAGGAGAATCTGGTTGTGGAAAAACAACTCTTGGAAGAACAATTTTAAGATTACACGAACCTACAAGTGGAAAAATAATTTATGATGGAGAAACAATTTTTGATAGCGAAAAAAATATTCGCCCAGAAATGTATAAATTAAGAAGAAAAATGCAAATAATTTTTCAAGATCCATCAGCATCTCTTGATCCAAGAATGACAGTTCAAGAAATTGTTGGAGAGGCTTTAGACATTCACGGCCTATACAAAAAAAATAGGCAAGAAAGAATAAATGAACTTTTAAGAACAGTAGGATTAAACGAAGAACACTCAAATAGGTATCCTCACGAATTTTCAGGAGGACAACAACAAAGGATAGGAATTGCAAGAGCACTTGCAGTTGAGCCAGAATTTATTGTTTGTGACGAGCCGATTTCAGCCTTGGATGTATCGATCCAAGCACAAATTGTAAATATGCTAGAAGATATGCAAAAAGAAATGGGTCTTACATATTTATTTATAGCTCACGACCTGTCAGTTGTAAAACATATTTCAGATAGGATTGGAGTAATGTATTTGGGAAAAATGGTTGAACTTGTTGATGCCGAAAGACTTTATGAAAACCCATTACATCCTTACACCCAATCCCTACTCACAGCTATACCAGTTCCAGATCCCAAACTTACTAGATCGTTAAAAAGAATAAAGCTAGAAGGAGAAGTTCCATCGGCGATTAATCCGCCAAAAGGTTGTAGGTTTCATGAAAGATGTCCGTATGCGACAGAAATTTGTAAAAAGGAAGAGCCAGAGTTTAGAGAAGTAGAAGAAGGACACTATGTAAGTTGTCACAATTTAGGAGGTAATAAAAATGAAAATGAAGGCTAAATTATTAGTAGGCTTGTTGAGTTTATCAATGCTGTTTACAGGATGTGGAGGAAACAATCCTAAAAGCAATGATAGTAGCAATTCTAATGTTGCAACAAACGAAGAAGAAGGCAAAAAAGATGGAGTATTGGATATAAATATTGCATCAGAACCAGAAACAATAGATCCACAATTAAACACAGCATCAGATGGATCAATAATGATCTCTCACATGTTTGAATCTCTATTAAGATGGGATGATGATGGAAAAGGAAATGCAATTTTAAAACCAGGTATTGCTGAAAAATGGGATGTTTCAGAAGATGGACTAAAATGGACCTTTAAATTAAGAGATGCAAAATGGTCAGATGGAAAACCAGTAACAGCAAATGACTTTGTTTATGCTTGGAACAGACTTGTAGATCCAAAAACAGGAGCAGATTATGAATATATGCTTGATATGGTAAAAGGATATGAAGATAAAAAATTAGATATTTCTGCACCAGATGATAAAACTTTTGTAGTAAATTTAAATGTAAAATGTCCATACTTTGAAGAAATTTGTGCTTTTCCTGCAGTTATGCCAGTTAGAAAGGATATTGTAGAAAAAAGTGAAACTTGGACAAACTCTCCTGATACATTAGTATCAAATGGACCATTTAAATTAGAAAAATGGGATCACAATCAAACTTTAACAATGGTTAAAAACCCAGAATATTATGATGCAAAATCAGTTAAGGCTGAAAAATTATCTTTCCATTTACAAGATGATCAAAACGCAATCTATGCTGCTTATAGATCAGGAGATTTGGATTTTGTAAACTCAGCACCACAAGAAGAAATTAAAAAACTTCTAGATACAAAAGAATTAAAAACTCTTCCATACGTAGGAACATATTTTGTATGCTTCAATACAGAAAAGAAACCATTTGACGATCCAAAAGTAAGAAAAGCATTCTCACTTGCAATTGATAGAAACTTTATAGTTGATCAAGTTACAGGAAGAGGAGAAAAAGCTGCTAGCGGTTTTGTACCAGCAGGAGTTTATGATGCAGATGGAGCTAAAGGCGATGACTTTAGAACAGTTGGTGGAGATTATTATTCAATAAAATCTGACGAATATGAAAAAAATATTAAAGAAGCCAAAAAACTTATGGAAGAAGCTGGATTTAAAGACGGCAAGGGCTTCCCACAAATTGATTATCTATACAATACAGATGATAACCACAAGGCTATAGCAGAAGCTTTACAAAATATGTGGCAAGAAAATCTAGGCGTTCAAGTTAATCTTCAAAACCAAGATTGGAATGTATTCTTGAAAGAAAGAAAAGAAGGAAACTACAATATAGCAAGACACGGATGGATTGCTGACTACAACGATCCAATGAGCTTTATCGATATGTGGTTAACAGGCGGTGGAAATAACGACGCTCAATATAAAAATGAAGAATTTGATAAATATGTAAAAGCAGCTAAAGCAACATCAGATCAAAAAGAAAGAATGGAAAACATGCACAAGGCTGAAGACATATTAATAAAAGATGATTCAGTAGTAGCTCCAATTTATTTCTATGTAAATCCATACATGATGAAACCAAATATCAAAGGAATGTACTACACACCACTTGGATATTTCTTCTTTAAATCAGCAACAGGATTCTAGAAAAAAATATAGTAAGTAGGGAAAATTTTATAAAATAAGTAAAATTTTTAAATCAATTCTTTAAATAGAAATTTAAGAATTTATAAAAAATCTATGGGTTTTTGCTCATAGATTTTTTTTGTAAATTTTTTATGTTTTAAGCTTTATTGGATAAAAAAATAAAAAAATTTAGAGAAATAGTTGATTAATATTAAAAAAAAATTATATAATAGGAAAAACAATTTATTATTTTAAATTAATCAATTAAAAGGATCTTGTATGACTTTTATTCAAATAAAAAATGTAAAAAAATATTATAAGCTTGGTTCAAATATTATAAAAGCTTTAGATGGAATTGATTTAACAATTGATAAGGGCGAATTTATTGCTTTGCTTGGGACTTCTGGCTCTGGCAAATCGACTTTGTTAAATATTCTTGCAGGTCTTGAAAGACCTTCTTTTGGAGATGTTTTATACAAAAATATTTCTTTAAATTCTTTGAGTGAGGAAGATATAACTAGATTTAGAAATTTAAATATTGGCTTTGTTTTTCAATCATATAATCTTATGCCTTATCTTACGGCTATAGAAAATGTTGCTTTGCCTTTAATTTTTAAAGGCGAAGGCAAAAAAGAAAGAGAAGAGAAAGCCTACCAAATTTTAAAAGATATGGGGCTTTCTAAAAGAGTTTACAATAAACCAAACGAGCTTTCTGGTGGACAACAACAAAGAGTTTCCATTGCGCGTGCTTTTGTGGGAAATCCAAATATTATTTTTGCTGATGAGCCTACGGGAAATCTTGATACAAAAACTTCTTTTGAAATTATGGAATTGATAAAATCAATTGTTAGAAAAAATAATCAAACCCTTATTATGGTAACGCATGATGAGGAAATGACAGAATTTGCTGATAGAACCCTTTTTATGAGAGATGGACTTATAGAAAAAATACATGAAAAATTAAGTATAGATGAGGTATTAAAAAATGGAAAATAATCAAGTTGAAAACACTACAAATTTTAATAAACAAGATGATTCTGCAAGTGAGCAAGCTCAAATAAGAAATAAACCAAAATTAATTATTTCTTCATATAAAATCCAACCAAAAATGGTTGAAGCTGGAAAAGATTTTGATATAATTTTGACTTTGTATAATACGAATGCACAAAATGCTATATTTAATTTAAAAGTTTCTCTTGACCAAGCATCTTCAACTGAGCAAGTTTCTGAAAATAATAAAGCAGGTTCGGAAACTGCTTATGGGAATGAGGGATCCGTTTTTACACCAGTTGAAAGGTCAAATACTTTTTATAGGTCTGCAATTTATCCTTGGAATTATTCAACAGAAACTATAAAAATGAATGTTTTGCCTAATACAAAAGCTGGCAATTATCAAATGAGCGTTAATTTTGAATATGAAGATTATCTTGGCAATCAATATCAAACCACAGAAAGTATAGGAATACCTGTTGTTGCAACTGCAGCAATAAGTACAAGTGACATAAATATAGATGAACTTTTTGTAGGAGAAGATACAAATGTTTCGATGAATATTTACAATACTGGCAAGGATAATTTGACAAATTTTATGTGCAAAGTCGAAGGAGAAGGCTTTGATGTAGATGAAAATAGTCATTTTATTGGAAATTTTGCACAAGGAGCGAGCGAATCTTTTTCTTTTAATATGAATCCTAAAAAAGAAGGTCCTTTAAAGGGAAAAATAATTTTAACTTATGAAGATTCCAAGGGAGAGGTTCACAAGGAAGAAAAAACTTTTAAAAAACAAGTTCAAATGTCCCAAAATGAAAATGTGGATGAAAATGGCAATCCAATAGAATCTACCGAACAAGTAGAACAAGATTTTAATATGGCACCTGTTATAGGAATCGGCTCTATTTTTCTAATAGTTTTATTGATTTATTTTATAAGAAAAAGGAGTAAAAAGAAAAAAAATAAGGAATTAGATTTAGATGAAAATTAAAGATAGGATAGATATTGCCTTTAGAAATCTTTTGAGAAGAAAATCTAGAACTATTCTTACCATACTTTCAGTTTTGATTGGAACAGTGTCAATAATAATGATGATTTCCTTGAGTTTGGCTATGGCAAAACAACAAAGAGATATGGTTGAATCTTTTGGAGGATTGGAAAATATAGAAATAAGTTCTGACAAAGCACAAACTTCTATAAATCAAAGTAGCATAGGCAAGTTTAAAAAAATAAAACATGTAAAATATGTAATTCCTCATAAGGATTTATATACAGAAATTTTTTTGAAAAAGAATAAAGATACAAAACTTGAAGCAAATAATGGAATAAGCCTTATACCTGATAAGGTCTTTGCTCAAATAAAATCTGACATGCTAGATTTAGGATCAAATTTAAATCCATCAGATGATTTGTCTATGATTTTGGGTTCAGACTATCACTTATATAAGATGAAAAAACAAGGTGAATCCTTTGAGCAAGAAGACGTTGAAGGCCTAAATATTTTAAAAGAAAAATTTATTTTAAGATTAGGCTATGAAGATATGGAAAATAATCCCACAGACGAAGAAGGAAATTCCAAGCCGACTTTTGCAGATCTTGAAATAAAAGTTAAGGGGATAATGAATGAATCAAGTTTTTTAGAAAAAAGTAGAATGTATATAAATGAAAAAACTTACAAAACTTTGCAAAAAGAAGATGAAAAATTGCAAAGCCCAAGCCTTGATGATATGAGCGAAGATGGAGGGAAAAAATCAAATTATTTGTACAAAAATATTACCCTTGTATGTGATGAATATGAAAATGTAAAAGCAGTAGAAGATGAAGTAAAGTCGATGGGTTATCAAACATCATCATCAATAGATATGATAGAAGAGATAAATAAATCAACAAAAACAATAATGCTCATACTTGCAGGAATAGGTTCAATCGCCTTTATTGTAGCAGCGATAGGAATAATAAATACAATGCTTATGAGCATATACGAAAGGCAAAAAGAAATTGGTCTTATGAAAGTAATTGGCGCAAGCGTTTCAGATATAAAGACTATGTTTTTATTAGAATCAGGATTTATAGGATTTTTTGGAGGGCTTGTAGGCTTACTTATTTCTTATTTGTTAGGATTTATAGCAAATAAATTTTTGCTAGCAGGATTCGCCCAAGCCATGGATACAGCTTTGGAATTTAATATCCCAATTTGGCTAGGAGTTATGGCAGTGATTTTTTCATCATTTATAGGAATTCTAGCAGGCTACCTACCAGCAATAAGAGCAACAAAATTATCAGCAATAGAAACATTAAGAAGCAATTAAAAAAAACCACAGGCGCATAGCCTGTGGTTTTTTATTATTCTTCTAAATTTTTTTCATCTAATTCTTTTATGAAATTATTAATATCTTTTTTATTTATTCTAGAAATTCCGGAATGTTCGCTGTCGAATTTTCTGTTTAAAATTTTTTCTCCTGTTTCGTCTTCCATAACTTCTAGAACTCTTTGCCTACAGAAATTTCCTTGGCAAAATCCCATTCCACTTCTTGTACGTCTTTTTATTGCGTCGAATGTTAAACAAGGTATGCCCCTGTTCATTGCATCTCTTATTGTTTTTTCGCTAACTTGCTCACATCTGCATACAAGTCTTTCAGGATTTCCAAGTGGCAAATCAATTTTATCTTTCACTTTGTTAAAATCTTCAAGCTCTTTGTATTCTATAATAGGTTTTCTATAAGGATTGTAGGAAGGATCATCTTCCAATTTTAAATTTAAATCTTTTAAAATATTTTCAACAATTTTGGCAACTTCTGGAGAAGAAGTTATACCTGGAGATTGGATTCCTACAACATTTATAAAACCAGAAGTTTTGGTATTTTCTATTATAAAATCTCCCGTTGATGAAGCAGGTCTAAGTCCTGCAAAGGAGCGGATAAATTTTTTTAAATCAATTACATCATCTTTTACAGATTTTAATCCAAGCTTGTAAATTTCTGCAAGCCTTTCAATGTGTGTACCAAGATCAATTTCTTCTTCATCAATGGCATCAGGGCCTAAAAGAAGATTGTTGTGGTAGGTTCTTGTTACAAGAATTCCTTTTGATTTTGGAGATGGCGTTTGGAATAAAACTTGTTTTATTTTTTCGCCAGTTCCTTTTTGCATAAGTAAATATTCGCCACTTCTTGGATGGATTGTAAAGTTTGTTTCTGTAATCATACTTGAAATTTTTGCTCCATTTAATCCGGAAGCATTTATTACAAATTTTCCTTCATAAACATTGTCATCAGAAGTTTTTACTTTAAAAATATTTTCTTCTTTTTTTATATCAACAACTTCACTTTGAAGTTTTAATTCGGCGCCATTTTCTATGGCATTTTCTACAAGGGCAATAACGTATTCGTATGGAGAACAAACACCAGCTCCTTTGCAATAAAGGGCGGATATTGCATCATCGGATACATTAGGTTCTATTTGTCTAAGCTTTTCTTGATTAATTATTTCAATATCATCAAGATTATTTTCAAGACCCATTTTGTAGAGTTTATTAAGTTCTTTTTCATCATCTTCATCAAAAGCTAAAACCAAAGATCCGTTTTCCAAAAATCCGAAGTTTAGCTCTTGGTTTAACTTATTAAATTCCACTCTTCCCTTGTAGCAAATTCTTCCTCTTAGCTCATCATGGCTTTCAGCATAGCCACCGTGAACTATGGCAGAATTTGCCTTACTAGCTCCCATGGACACATCAATTTCTTTTTCTAAAATTAAAATATTTAATTTATACCTTGAAAGTCTTCTTGCAATTGATGCACCAGTTACACCAGCACCGATTACTATTACATCATACATTTTATTCTTCTCTTTTCTTAAAATTTATAAATAACTAAAATATAAAATTAAAAACTGGAACTGCTAAAACTGCACCGATTATTGGTCCAACAACAGGAATCCATGAATATCCCCAGTTTGGATCAACTTTGTTTTTGAAAGGTAATACTGCATAAGCAATTCTTGGTCCCAAATCTCTTGCAGGATTAATTGCATAACCTGTTAGTCCACCTAAACTCATACCAATTGAAACGATAAGACCAAATACATATAATTTATCAACGCCAGCCATTCCTGCGCCTTCAACATTGCCAAATCCTAAAATTGCAAATACTAAAACGAAAGTTCCAATTATTTCTGATAAAAGATTTCTAAAAGTATTTGGGATTGATGGAGCTGTACAGAAAGTAGCTCTAACTGTTATAGGATCATCGCTTGTAGCATCATAATGATCTTTGAATAAAAGATAAACTAGAATAGCACCACAAAAAGCTCCAAGCATTTGTCCAATGATATAAGAAGGAACTGTATTCCATTCGATTCCACCATTAAATGCAAGAGCAATTGATAGGGCTGGATTAAAATGAGCACCTGTTAATGCACCAAAAATACAAGCTGGAATCATAACTGCAAGTCCCCAAGCAAATGTAATTTGAACAGGACCTGCACCTTTTTGTCCACTCTTATTCAATAGAACGTTTGCAACAACTCCATCTCCTAATAAAATAAGTAACATTGTTCCAAAAAATTCACCTAGTATTATGTCTCTCATAATAACCTCCTGTTTTATTACTAAATATAAAAAAAGCAACAAAAATAATGGGATAAATTTGTTGCAAAGTCTCTTTTTATATTCAGTTGTGAAAATGTTTACACCCATATTATAGCACATATATTTTTATAATACAAATATTTATTTTATTTTTAAATTTACAAGGAAAAATTTTTAATTTATAATTAAATTATAAAAAAATAAAGGAGTAAAAATGGACAAAAATACAATAATAACTTATATAAAAGAATTATGCACAAGGCCATCACCAACTGGTTTTACAAAAAAATGCGAAAAATATTTGATGGAAGAATTTAAAAATTTAGGATACGAGCCTTACCAAAATAACAAAGGAAATGTAATCGTTCCAATTTATGTAGATGAAAAAAATAAAGACGATGGACTTTTATTATCAGCTCATATCGACACGCTTGGTCTTATGGTAAGAAGTATAAAAGAAAATGGAGGAATTCAAGTTACGACTCTTGGTGGCTTTCCATTAAATTATGCAGAATTTGAAAATGTAAAAATTTTTACTAGAGATGGAAAAGAATTTGAAGGAGTTTTTAGATTAAATGAGCCTTCAGTTCATGGATCAGATACACCAAAAATTTCAAAAAGAAATTTTGATGAAATGGAAGTTGTTATTGATGAGCTTGTTGAAAGCGATGAGGATGTAAAAAAACTTGGAATAAATCCTGGAGATTTTATTGCTCTTGATTCAAGATTTAGATATTCAAATGGCTTTGTAAAATCACGCCACCTTGATGACAAGGCATCAAGTGGAGTTTTACTTGCCCTTGCAAAAGAAATTAAAGAAGAAAATTTAAAATTTGATAGAAATATTTATATGATGTTTACAACTTATGAAGAAGTAGGACATGGAGCAAGTTCGGGCCATCCATCTGGAATAAAAGATATGATTGCAGTAGATATGGGAGTTGTTTTTGATGATTTAAAAACAAATGATAGAAAAGTTTCAATTTGTGCAAAAGATTCATCAGGTCCTTACAATTTTGATTTAACAAATGATTTGATAAATACAGCCAAAAAAATTGGAATTGATTTTGCAATTGATATTTATCCATTTTATGGCTCAGATGCATCTGCTGCTATGAGCTCATTTTATGATTATAGGCACGCTCTTGTAGGCTGTGGAATTTCAGCATCTCATGGCTATGAAAGATGTCACGATAATGCCTTGATGAATTTGTTTGATTTATTAAAAACTTATATATTAAAATGAAAAATAATTTTATTATTGTAAAATAGCTAGACAGAAAGATAAATTTCATATAAAATAGTATTACACAAAAAAACAATTTCTTAATTTAAGGGGGAGAGATGAAAATTAAAAAAATTATGGCTGGAGCTCTAACTCTAGCACTTTCACTAAGCATTACAGCTTGTGGATCAAAAAAAGATTCTGATAACGGTTCAATGGCTTCTACAGCTTCTAATGGAAAAGCAGCAGAAGTATCAGCTACAATGGTAACTGACCAAGGCGGAATAAATGATAAATCATTTAACCAATCTGCTTATGAAGGATTAAAAGCTTACGAAAAAGATGGAAAAATTAAATTTGATTATATTGAATCACACAAAGATTCTGATTATCAACCAAACCTTGAATCAGCACTTGATAGTGAATCAGATTTGATTTTTACAGTAGGATACGCTCTTTATGATGCAACAAGCAAGGCTGCAAAAGACAATCCAGATCAAAATTATGCAATAATCGACAACGCAAATCCTGATAAAATTGAAAATCTTTTAGGAATAACATTTGCAGATAATGAAAACTCATTTTTAGTTGGATATATTGCAGGAATGAAAACAGAATCTAACAATGTTGGATTTGTAGGTGGAATGGAATCAGCAGTAATCGATAGATTTGAATATGGATTTAGAGCTGGTGTAAAACAAGCAGCAAAAGAAAAAGGAAAAGACATAGAAGTTCAAGTTCAATACGCAAACTCTTATGCTGACCAAGCAAAAGGAAAAAATATTGCTAACCAAATGTATCAAAAAGGTGCAGATGTAATCTTCCATGCAGCTGGTGGTACAGGAATTGGAGTATTTGAAGCAGCAAAAGAAAATAATAAATACGTAATCGGCGTTGACCGTGACCAAAAAGAAGAAGCTCCAGATAATATTTTGGCTTCAACAGTTAAAGGCGTAGGTAAAGCTGTTCAATTAACACTTGATGATTACAAAGATGGAAAATTCAAAGGTGGAGAAACAAGAGCATTCTCACTTAAAGATGGAGAAGCTTTGGATATAGCTTATGGAGATAATGACCTAGTAGACCAAAAAGTTAAAGACAAGGTTGAAGATTTAAGAAATCAAATAGTTGATGGAAAAATTAAAGTTCCACAAAACGAAGAAGAATTTAAATCAATGGGTTACGACAAATAATTAAAAATCTACTAAGAAAAAATAAGTAATTAAAAGAGTAGGAAGAAAAACTACTCTTTTTTTTACAAAAATATTTAGAAAATTCTAAATTAATAGTGAGGTATTATGGATAAGTATTTAAATGAAAGCCCAGTTGTTTCATTGAAAAATATTCATAAAAGCTTTGGCGACAAGAAAGTTTTAAAAGGCGTAGATTTTGACCTTCACAAATGTGAAGTACACGCTCTGCTTGGAGAAAATGGAGCTGGTAAAACTACTCTTATGAATATTTTATATGGAATGTTTCCTCAAACTGAAGGAAACATTTACATAAAAGGCGAAGAAATTATAAATAATTCACCAAAAAAAGCAATTAGCATGGGCATAGGAATGGTTCACCAACATTTTATGCTGATAGAACCCTTTACAGTTACAGAAAATATAATATTAGGTTATGAAGGAAAAAATTCTTTCATTGATAGAGCTAAGGCAAAAAAAGAAGTTGTTAAATTAAGCCAAGAATATGGACTTATTATAGATCCGGATAGCAAAGTTGCGGATATATCTGTTGGACAACAACAAAGAGTTGAAATTTTAAAAGCTTTATATCATGGAGCAGATATTTTGATTTTTGATGAGCCAACAGCAGTTTTAACTCCTCAAGAAATAAATGAATTTATAGAAATAGTTGAAAAATTAACTGAACTTGGAAAATCAGTTATAATAATTACCCACAAATTAAAAGAAATTAAAGCTATGGCAGATACTTGTACCATAATTAGAAGGGGAGAATACATTGACAAAGTTAATGTAAAAGATGTAAGTGAGGCTGATCTTGCTGAAAAAATGGTAGGCCGTGATGTAAGCTTTAATGTAAAAAAAGAAAAAATTGACCTTGGCGAAGAAATATTTAAGATAGAAGAGCTTTGGGTTAAGGACAACAGAAAAGTTGACAAGGTAAAAGGCTTAAATCTTTCGATAAGAAAAGGAGAAATTCTAGGAATTGCAGGAGTTGATGGAAACGGTCAAACAGAATTAATAGATGCCATTTCTGGAATGAGAAAAGCTCAAAAAGGCAAAGTTATTTTAAAAGGAGAAGATATTACTAATAAAGCTCCTAGAGATATAATTGATCTTGGCATGAACCAAATTCCAGAAGATAGACAAAAAAGAGGTCTGGTTTTAGAATATCCAATTAAAGATAATTTGATTTTGGAAAATATAGATAAAGACTTTTCAAAAAATGGAATTTTGGATTTCAAAAAAATAGAAGAAAATGCAAACAATTTGATTGATAAATTTGATATAAGACCAAATGATATAAACGAAAAAGCAGGAAGTCTTTCAGGCGGAAACCAACAAAAAGTAATTATCGCAAGAGAGATTACAAATGATCCGGATTTATTAATAGCTGCTCAACCAACAAGAGGACTTGACGTTGGAGCAATAGAATTTATCCACCAATATTTGGTAGAGCTTAGAAATCAAGGCAAGGCAGTTTTATTAATAAGTTTTCAATTAGATGAAGTAATGGATTTATCTGATAGAATTTGCGTAATTTATGATGGACAAATCGTAGGAGAGCTTGATCCAAAAGAAACTGATGAATACGAAGTAGGAAGATTAATGGCAGGAGGAGATCATGAATAAGAAAGCAAAAACAAAAAGAAAAAATTCTTTTTCAAATTCAAAATTATTATTTACTCTTGTATCAATAATCTTGGGACTTTTGGTAGGAGCTATAGTTCTTTCTCTTACAGGTTATAATCCAATAGAAGCTTATGGAAAATTAATAGAAGGAATTTTTAAATCCCCAAGAAATATCGGCTGGGCTCTTGTAAATTCAACACCAATTATTCTTACAGGTCTTGGTGTATGTTTTGCTTTTCAAACAGGCCTATTTAATATGGGAGCAGAAGGACAATTTATAATTGGTTCAACTGTAGGATTTTTGATGGGCTACTTACTAAAACTTCCACCAGTAATCCATGTTATTGTTACAATAATTGTTGCACTTTTGGCAGGATTTTTGTATGGAGGACTTGCAGGATTTATAAAAGCAAAATTTGGAATTCACGAAGTAATTTCTACTATAATGCTTAACTGGGTAGCATTTTATTTTCAAAATTTTATAGTTTATCGCTATCAAAAACCAAATTCTATGGGAACATTTGATATAAATGATTCAGTAAAAGTTACTCTAGTTACAAATGCTAGCCAAAAATTTGATGGATTTTTTGGAAAATTTTTTAGAGCACCAATTCATTTAGGAATAATTCTTGCTATTGTTAGCGTAATTATTATTTGGTTTATTCTTGAAAAAACAAGTCTTGGTTATAAATTAAAAGCCGTAGGATTAAACAGAGAAGCAAGTGAGTACGGTGGAATTGATGCAAATAAAAAAATAATCCACTCAATGGCAATTTCTGGATGTTTGTGTTCGCTTGCAGGCGTAACTCAAGTAATGGGCTACACTTATTCACTTCCTTTATTATCAGCTATGGAAAATTTTGGATTTGATGGACTTGCAGTTTCACTTTTGGCATCTAACAATCCAATAGGATGTATTTTCTCAGGCTTATTTTTGGGCTCATTAAAATATGCAGGAAGTAATTTACAAAGAACAATGGGAGTTCCTAGTGAATTAATTTCTATAATTATAGGAACAATAATTTTATTTACTGCTATTCCTTTGATATTTAGAATTATAAAAGCAAAAGTAAACAGAAAGAAAAATAGAAAGGCGGGAAATAATGCTTAATTTGACAGTTTTAGGATTAATAATTGGAAATACACTTTCAAATGCTACACCAGTATTATTGACTGGCCTTGGTGGAATGATTTCAGAAAAATCTGGAGTAGTAAATATTGGACTTGAAGGAATGATGACAATAGGTGCTTTAGTAGCAGCAACAGTAGGATATTATGTAGGAAATCCATGGCTTGGATTTTTGGCAGGAGGTCTTGCTGGAATGTTTTTTGGACTAATCCATGCACTTGTTTCAGTTACATTTGCAGGAGATCAAACAATTTCAGGTATTGCTATAAATACATTAGCACCAGGTTTGGCTTTGTTTTTAGCAAGATTATTTTTTGATGGCGCAACTCAAACTCCATCAATTGCTTTGGAAAATAAAATTCCTAGATTATTTGACGGTTTGATTACAAATCAAGCCTTAAAAAATATTTTTTCTCAATATGCAACAGTTTATATTGCTTTAATATCTGTAATTTTGCTTTATGTATTTTTATATAAAACAAAATGGGGACTAAGGTTAATTGCAGTTGGGGAACATCCAAAAGCAGCTGAAACTTTAGATATTTCTGTAGGAAAAATTAGGTATCTTGCAGTAATGTTTTCAGGATTTATGGGAGGACTTGGAGGAGCTTCTATGTCACTTGCAGTAGTAAGTGTATTTTCTCCAACCTTAATTGCAGGTCAAGGATACATTGCACTTGTTTGTGTAATATTTGGAAATTGGAAACCACAAGGAGTTTTGATAGGTTCATTATTTTTTGGATTAACCCAAGCTATAGCAACCTATTTAACAGGAACAACTATAAGTCTACCAATGGAATTTATTTCAATGATTCCATACATTTCAATTTTGATTTTCTTAATTTTATTTAATAAAAAATCAAATGCACCAAAAGCAAGTGGTAAGCCATATTTGACAGAAGATATTTAAAAATAACAGAATATAAAAATAACCCATCTCTATCGCAAAATCAAAAGAGAACTCATAGATAGATTTAATAAATGAGATCTCTCCACAAGGTCGAGATGGGTTATTTTTTTTATTATTAATTACTGAAGAAAAAGTAGAATGTTTTTTGAATTTTATTTTTAAAATTTATATAAGCCAAAAAAGATAAAATAAAAAATTTTAGCAATAAAATAAAAAATACCATAATCCATCTCAACTTGCAATAAGGAGAGCAGAGATCTCTTTTATGGGTTAATTTTTTATTTTGCTTTTTGCTAAAGAATTTATTTTAAAAATGGGCATAAAAAAAGCACCGCTCGGTGCAATTTTAAAAGGGAAAATTTACGTATTACAACTAAAAAAGCAAGCTTTTGCTTGCAAAAAAATGGTCGGGGTGAAAGGATTCGAACCTTCGGCCTCATGGTCCCAAACCACGCGCGCTACCAAGCTGCGCCACACCCCGATGTCCTAACGACAATATATAATATACCAGCTCTAAAAATATTTGTCAAATATTTTTTTGAAAATTTTTTAAAATTTTAAGATTAGCTAATTTCAGCTTTTAGGTAAGAATAAAATTCTTCAATTTCCTTTTCGGTAAAAATTATTATATCATTTTTCTTTAAAATTTGGCAAGTTATTCCATCGCCTTTTATTAAATTTTTATTAAAATTTCCATCATAAATAAAATTTTTTCCGCAAGATGGAGATTTTGCTTTTAAGAGGGCGATTTTTATATTATTTTTCTTACAAATTTCTAGGGCGATTTGTCCTCCTTTTTTGAAATTTTTTGTAAAATCTACTCCATCAACATTTATCACTCTAGAATTTTTTATTTCACATGGCTTTCTTGGTGTTTTCATTCCTGAATCTACTTCTGGGCAGATATCTATGAAATTTATTTGTAGAAATTTTTCTTTTAAATTTTTTATTTCGTTATTTTTTCCGTCATAGCGACAATTTATTCCCAAAAGACATCTTGATATTAATACATTCATATTTTTATCCTTTCTGATATAATTATAGCAAAGGAGTAATTAAATGAAAATTAAAAAGATTTTTTATAAATTTATTTTAAGTTTTTTTCTTATTTTTGCTTTTACTGGATGTGTAAAGCATGAAAATATTAATTATAATGAAGAAGTTGAATGTACAAGTCTTCTTGAAGATAAGGCTTATTATAAAAAAGATGATGTAGTTGATTATATTAAAGCTTATAAAAAACTTCCTCATTTTTTGACAAAAAAAGAGGCGAAAAAACTTGGTTGGATTCCTAAAAAGGGAAATTTGTGGGAAGTTACTGATAAGGGAGTAATTGGCGGAGATTATTTTGGAAATTTTGAAAAAAATTTACCTGATGCAAATTACAAGGAATGTGATGTAAATTATTTTGGTGGAAGACGTGGTGGCGAAAGACTTATTTATGATGAGGATTTTAATATTTTTTACACCAAAGACCATTACAAAAGTTTTACCAAGGAGAATTAGATGATTTGTTTGGATGGAAATAAATTTAAGTCAAGGGATGAGGCCTTTTCTTATTTGAATGAAAAAATTGATTTTGAATATGAAGTAAATAATCTTGATGGGCTTTTTGATGAACTTTCTATGCTTGATGAGAAAATTCTTATTAAAAATTATCCTCTTATTTATAAAAATTTGAATGATTATGGAGATAGGCTTTTGTCTTGTTTTATGAAGGCAAGTCTTTGTTTTGATTTGGAAATTGATTTTCTATCATAGATTAATATAGTAAAGAAAAGGAGCTAATATGGAAGATAGGTCAGTAAATAATGAAATTAGAAACTTTGTTGCCAAAAATATTATAAATAATTTTCTAAAAAATGGGGATAAGTTTTATGATAAGGAATTTCTTATTAATAAATTTAGGGTAAATCCTTCTTATGTGGATAAAACTTACCAAAGACTTTTGGATGAGGATTTGATTGAGGCGAAAAGTGATTATTATTATATGAAAATTGATGAAAACAAAAGAAATGCCCTAATAGTTGAATTTGCAAATGGATATTTGAATGAATTTTTAAAAAATATGAATTCAATAGGAATTACAAATGAGGGAGTTTATGATTTTGTATCTTTGAGGATGAATGCTAATGGATAATATATTAGAAATAAAAAATTTGAAAAAAACTTATGGCAAAAAAAATGTGCTTGATGGGATTGATTTAAAACTTGAAAGAGGGAAAATTTTGGGACTTATGGGTCCAAATGGTTCAGGAAAAACTACTCTTTTAAAATGTATTATGGGTCTTATCAAGCCTAATGATGGAGAAATTTTGATTGATGGGAAAAAAGTTGGAGTTGAAACTAAAAAAATCATCTCTTATTTGCCTGATGCCTACCATCTTTATGATAATTTGACAATTGAGGATACGGTAAATCTTTACAAGGATTTTTATGATGATTTTAATATGAGAGTTTGCAAGGAACTTTTTGAATTTATGAAAATTCCAAAGGAAGGTTATTCTGATAAATTATCAAAGGGAATGAAAGAAAGGCTTCTTTTGGCGTTGACTCTTTCTCGTGATACAAAATTATATATTTTGGATGAGCCAATCGAAGGAGTTGATCCTATTGCAAAGGATATGATTTTATCTGCAATTATAAAAACTGTAGATATTGGTAGGACAATTATTATTACAACCCATCAAATTGGAGATTTGGAAAATCTTTTTGATAGGGCTGCCTTTATCCAAAGAGGACAAATTCTTTTGGAAGAAGACGCCGAAGATTTGAGAGATAAATATAAAAAGCAAATGGTAGATTTGTATAAGGAAATTTTTGTAATATGATTAGATTTTTGAAATATGAATTAAAAAGGTCAATGGGATTTTTTCTTTTGATGGCATTATTTGCCATACTTTCTCAAGGCCTTGTTGGAATATTTTATAAATTAAATAGCTTTGAGTTGGAAAATAAAAACACTTCATTTTTTATTCTCCTTATAGCTCTTGCCCTTATAATTTTGTCAGTTTGTTTGATATTTTTTACCATTAGATACAAAAGAGATATTTTTGACAAGTCATCTTACATAACTTTTACCATAAATATTTCTGTAGCTAAGATTATTTTTGCAAAATTTTTGGCAAGTCTTGTGATAGGCTTTTTAAGCCTTGTAGTTTTTGTAGGATCTTTAATTATAAGCTCAAAATTTTTAGGGATTTATGATGATTTAATAAATATATCCATAAAGGTTCTTATGGTATATATTTTTGTTTTAGAAATCTATTATTCAATTGCCTATCTTCTTTTGGTTTTTGGAATAACCCTTTCAAAAGTACAAATTTTTAGAAGATATTATTCATTTGTATCAGTGGTTTTGTCCATTGTTTTATTTACAATAATAGTTTGGCTTTTAAGAAATATTTACACAATAAGTCCTGTGATTTTAAGATTTAAAGACTTTGCCATCCAAAGGATAATAAATATAAATGGAGTAGATATTTCCATGCTTTACAATGGAGTTGACGGAAAAGTTTTGGGAATAAATATTTGGATGTTGACATTTTCTATTTTGATAATAGCAGTTACATTTTTTTATAATGTATTTTTGATAGAAGAGAAGATTGATTTTTAGGAGATTATTATGAGAAAATATTTAAAATATGATGCAAAATCGAATATGAAATTTTTCATATCAACAATTGCAAGTTTTGTAATTCTTTTAATCTCAATGATGTCAATCAAAACAATTGGAGCATTTTCAAGAACGCTAGAAATAAATTCAGCCATAAATTCAATAGAAATAATTGTAGTTGTAGTTTTTATCCTAACAATTTCCTATTTTATTATAAATAGTTTTTACAAAGACCTTTACACAAACAGGTCAATACTTACATTTTCCTTGCCAATAAGCGCAAGAGAATTTATTTTGGCAAAACTAATAGTAATAAATATTTTCTATTGGCTTTTGGTGTTTTTGTCAGTGTTTTTGTTTTATATAGTAGGAACATATTTAAATACAAAAATACTTTTATCTTTGGTCTTTATAATGATTTTGATAAATATAAGTGCTCTTTTAGTATTTTTATATATGCAAATGGACAGGTATTTATTTAAAAGAAAAATTTCAGTATTTTTAATTTTTATAATAACAGCAGCAATATTTGCTCTTGCGTTTTTCATAAATAAAAATTTTTTACTTTTACACAATAAGATTATTTTAAAAGATTATAATTATATGGCTTTTGTTTATTCTTATATAAAATACAAGGGAGAATCATATATAAATTTGACAGGATTTATTTATTATATTTTGATATTTCTAGGATTATTTTGGATAAATGCAAAAATATTAAAAAAAGATTTAGACTTATCGTGAGGACTTTATGAATAAAAATATGTATATAGGAATTGTAGGAGGAGTAATTATTTCAATAATTTTAAATAATGCCTACAATTTTCCAAACAAAGAAATGGTTGCAGTAGTCTGTGCAGTAATAGGCGCATTTTTTGGAGCAAGCATTGATAATAAATTTAAAAAATCTAAGTAGGGTATAGTCATTGTAAGGAGATATTATGGATAATAAAATTAATGAAGTTAAAAAAATCATAAAAGAATCAAATAATATTGTATTTTTTGGAGGAGCAGGAGTATCAACAGCATCTGGCGTTCCAGATTTTAGATCTGCAACTGGACTTTATAATAGAGAAAATAATTCATCATATTCGCCTGAATATATGCTAAGCCATGAATTTTTTGTAAATCATCCTGATAAATTTATGGAATACGCAAAAGAAAATTTGATGATTGAAGGAATAAAACCAAATGATTGTCACCTTGCTTTAACAAAACTCGAAAAAGAAGGAAAATTAAAAGGAATAATAACCCAAAATATAGATTCTCTCCACCAAGAAGCAAAAAGTAAAAATGTAATTGAGCTTCACGGGAATTTGAGAGATTATTATTGTACATCTTGTGGCAAAAATTTTGACCTAGCTTATGTTAAAAAATTTAAAAATGTAGTTAAGTGTGATGAGTGTGGCTCAGTTGTTAGACCTGACATAGTTTTATATGGAGAAAGTTTGAACAATGATAACATTAGCTATGCGGTAAAATTAATTAGCGAAGCAGATGTGTTAATTGTCGGGGGAACAAGTTTAGTTGTTTATCCTGCGGCAGGATTAATAGATTTTTATAGGGGAAACAAACTTGTAGTAATTAATCAAGATCCTACCCCAAAAGATAATAAAGCAGATTATCTTTTAAAAGGAGATATATCAAAAATAATGAAAGAATTAGTAGAAGGTGTTTAATTTTGAAAAAAAGACATGGAATTGACGAACTATCTATAGGACTTGTGTGGTTTGCAATTGGCTTAATGCTTATAAATTATTTTTTAAAAATTAATTTTTTACAAGCAATGCCACTTGTGATAGTCTTTTATGCCATATTTAGGACTATATCAACAAACGAAATAAAAAGAAACAGCGAAAATTATATTTTTAAATTAAAATTTTTAAATCCTATCCAAAAAAAATATAGAAAAATAAAAAGGAAAATATTTGGAGATAAAAAATATAAGTATATTAAATGTAAATCATGCGGACAAGAATTACGTATTCCTAAAGGCAAAGGAAAAATAATCGTAAAATGCCCAAAATGCAAGACCAAACAAAAAGTAAAATCGTAAAAAAAAAATAAAATTTTAACTTTATTTTTTAAAAAAATTAATGTATAATACGTGAGGAAGGAGCATGTATGGATAGATTAATAGGAACAGTATCAATGGGTGTTAGGACACCTATTATTGAGACAGGAGATAACTTAGTAGATATTGTATTTGATAGCGTAAACAAAGCTGTTGAATCAAAAAATATCGAAATAAATGATAAGGATGTAGTTTGCATTACAGAATCCCTTGTAGCAAGAGCTCAAGGAAACTACGCAACTTGTGAACAAATTGCTAAAGATATAAATGATAAATTTAAATCTGACGAAATAGCAATTTTATTTCCAATTTTAAGCAGAAATAGATTTTCAATAATGCTAAAAGCTTTTGCTTTGAGTGGAAAAAAACTTCACATTTGCTTATCTTATCCACAAGATGAGGTAGGAAACTACATTATGGACAGAATGGATTTATTTGAAAGTGATGTAAATCCTTATTCAGATATTTTGTCAGAAGAAGAATTTAGAAAACTTGCAGGAGATTATAAACATCAATTTACTGGAGTTGATTATATTTCTCTTTACAAAGAAATGGCAAAAAACAGCGAAGTACATTTTTTCAACAATCCAAAAGATGTACTTAAATTTACAAAAAGTGTTTTAGTTTGCCAAATCCACACAAGAGATTTAACTAAAAAACTTCTAGAAAAATCTGGAGCTGAAGAAATTTATGGTCTAGATGAAATAATGACAAAATCAGTTGATGGCTCAGGCTATAATGAAGATTACGGTTTACTTGGTTCAAATCTTTCGACAGAAGATGTTGTAAAATTATTCCCAAGAGATGGCCAAAGTTTTGTAGATAAACTTCAAGAAAAATTTATTGAAAAATATAATAAACAAGTTGAAGTTATGATTTACGGTGATGGAGCATTCAAAGATCCAGTAGGAAAAATTTGGGAGCTTGCAGATCCAGTTGTATCTCCAGCTTATACAAAAGGACTTTCTGGAACACCAAATGAATTGAAAATCAAATATATTGCTGATACAGAATTAAAAGACTTATCAATAGATGAAAGAACTGCAAAAATGAGAGAAAGAATTTCACAAAAAGCAGCCGATTTAAAAGGAACAAATGAAACCTTAGGAACAACTCCTAGACAAATCACAGATCTTTTAGGCTCACTTTGCGATTTGACATCAGGCTCAGGCGATAAGGGAACTCCTGTTGTTCTTATACAAGGATATTTTGATAATTATTCGAATGACTAAAAAAAAGCCGTTAGGCTTTTTTTTTATAAAGTTGGAGGATAAAAAAATAAACAAAAATGAATGAAAATATAGATCCTAATAATTATTCCGACAGGGAAAAAATTAAACATATTCTTGATAGAAATGCTGCAATAAAAATACTTAGAAAAGATAGAAAAAAAGATAAATTTGCCCACAAGCCCTTGAGTGAAAAAAAGAAATTTTTACTTATGAGCTTTGCTGCCATACTTATGGCAAATGGAACACATTTTTTTAAATATCCAAATCATTTTGTAATAGGAGGAGTTGAGGGGGCATCCATATTGCTTTCAAATAGTCTTGCCTTATCTCCTGCCTTTATAACTTTGGTTTTAAATGTGACTTTGTTGGTTTTGGCATATTTTATTTTGGGTAAAAATTTTGTTTTAAAGACTGGCTATGTATCCATATTAAATTCCTTAACGGCCCTTGCTCTAAGCAAAGTCTTACCTCACACAACTCCATTTACAGATAATAAATTATTAGAATTATTTTGTGCAGTTTTAATACCAGCTCTTGGCTCATCAATTTTATTTAATTTATCAGCATCAAGTGGCGGGACAGATATAATCGCTATGATTATAAATAAATACACAAATTTAAATATTGGAAAATCACTTTTGATGGGAGATTCTATTCTAACAATTTTATCAATCAAAATATTTGGAATAGAAATTGGCCTTTTATCTTGCCTAGGTCTTTTGATGAAAGGCGTTGTAGTAAATCAATTTATATCATCATTTAATACAGCAAAACTATTTTTGATTATTACATCCAAGCAAGAAGAAATAAGTGTATTTATTAGAGATAAATTAAATAGGTCGGCTACAGTTTTAGATGGAACAGGACTTTATTATAAAAAAGACCAATCAGTATTTTTGTGTGTAACTAATGATTACGAGGCCGTTTTATTTAGAAAATATATAAAAGAAATTGACCCACGCTGTTTTATAACAGTCTTAGATACATCATCAATAATAGGTAAGGGTTTTTATACGACAGACCTTCAATAGAAAGGGAAAACTATGAATATATTGGTTTCATGTGATGAAAATTATTTAAATCCTCTAAAAACTATGCTATATTCATTATTTGAAAGTAATGATACAAATTTTGAAATTTATTTGATTCACAAAGATATTAGAGATGAAAAAATAAAAGAAATTGAAAAATTTGTAATAAAAGCAAGCTCAAAAAGGGCAAAATTAAATCCGATAAAAGTTAAAAATCTTTTTTCAAATGCAAAAACAACTTTTTATTATACAGAAGAAATGTATTATAGGCTTTTGGCTTATAAATATTTGCCAGAAAATTTGGATAGGATTTTATATTTAGATCCTGACGTTTTAGTTTTAAATTCTTGCGAAAAACTTTACAAGATGGATTTAGGGGATAATTATTTTGCAGCAGCAACTCATACTATTCCAACGGTTCAATCTGCGAATGTAGCAAGGCTATCTATTTCATCAGGACATAAGGATATAGAAAATTATTTTAATTCAGGAATTTTGATGATAAATTTAAAACTTGCAAGAAATAGTCAAAGCTATGAAAAAGAAGTTCTAAATTATGTAAAAAATACCAAATCTTTGGGGCTTATAATGCCAGATCAAGATCTTTTGAATGTAGTTTTTAGAAATAAAATAATAAAAATTGACGAAATAAAATATAATTATGATGCAAGAAGATATTTAACTTACAAATTGAAGGATAAAAAATATAATTTGTCCTACATAATTTCAAATACATGCTTTTTGCATTTTTGTGGAAAAAGAAAACCTTGGTTAGAAGAAAATAATCTAGGCGTATTTACATCGCTTTATTTATATTTTTGGAAAAAAGCAATGAATATATAAAAAACTCCTAATTTTTTTGATTAGGAGTTTTTTTATGCTAAAAATAATTTTAAATGATACATTAAATATGCTATAATCACAATTTCTATAAATTTAGCCACAAACATTATTTTTAAGTAATCTTCAAATTTTAATTTTTTAAATCCTGCAACCATTGATAAGGCGTTGTCAGGAGCAAAGGGCATAGCGCTTGTTAGAAATAAAACTTTTTTAAATCTTTTTGTACTTTGCCTTGTTGCACTTTCGTATTTTTTAAGGCTTTTTTTTGGCAAAAATAAATTTAAAAATCTTTTACCATAAATTCTAGTTAAAGTGTAATTTAAAACAGCAGTCATAAGACCTGTTATGTAATTTAAAAATAAACCAAATTTTTGACCGAACAAGGCAAAGCCTATTACTATAAAAATTGTCGTTGGAATAAAAGGAACAAATCCAATCAAAACTTTTAGAATTATAAATATTAAAGGGGCAAGATAAGTAAAAGCTCCAATATAATCGTATAATTTATCCGAATTTGTGAGTATTCCCAATTTGTACAATCTATAAAGAAAGGTCAAAAATAAAATAGAAAGTCCAAGGCTTATAAAGATTTTAATTTCTTTGCTATGTTTTTTTAAAAAATATTTCATAAAAAAATCATGAATACGAATTTATAAAAAAGAGAGGCGATTGCCTCCCTTTTAAAAAATCTTATTCTTGTTCTTCGAACATATCCTTGCCAACTCCGCAAACTGGGCATACCCAATCTTCTGGAAGGTCTTTGAATTCTGTTCCTGCATCGATTCCGTTATCTGGATCTCCATTAGCAGGATCATAGATATATCCACAAGCTGTACATACGTATTTCATAATATTCTCCTTTCATTTGTTATACATACATTATACTACAAAAACAAAAAAAGCAATAATTTTAACTTTTTGGACAAAAATTAACAAAAAATTTTTATTTGGGTATAAATTTATTAGTAAGAGATGAGGGGTAAGATGGAACTTATTAGAAACACAATGCCTACTGACTTAAAAATGATAAAAAAATTTAGGGATGGGCTTGTTTTAAATTTAAAAAATAAAAATATAGATGAAAATTTAATTTTTAAAATAAGATTAATTTTGGATGAACTTATAATAAATTCCTACGAGCATGGAAATAGGTGTGAGTATGACAAAATTATTGACACAACTTTTATTATGGATGATACTTGCTGTTTGATAAAAGTAAAAGATGAGGGAGAAGGAATAGATTATCTTTTTGAAAATGATGGACTCCATGATCATGGCAGGGGAATTAAACTTGTTTATAGCTTAGCAGATGAGCTTATTATTAAAGATAATATTATAATCGCTTTTGTAAAAAGAGATTCCAAGAGAAAATTATATATATAATACTTGGTAAGTTTTTTTTATCAAGTATTTTTTTTGTTATTTATTGATAATCTTATCACATATGATATAATAAATTGATGAATAAATAGTTTAATTTAGTTAAGAAAGAAGTGATTTAATGAAACGTGAAGATATAAGAAATGTGGCGATAATCGCCCATGTTGATCATGGTAAGACAACTCTTGTTGATGGTCTTTTAAAAACTAGCGGAATTTTTAGAGAAAATCAACAAGTTGATGAAAGAGTTATGGATTCAAATTCTATTGAAAGAGAAAGAGGAATTACAATTCTTTCAAAAAATACTGCGATCAATTATAAGGGAATAAAAATAAATATAATTGACACTCCAGGACACGCCGATTTTGGTGGAGAGGTTGAGAGAGTTTTAAATATGGCTGAAGCTGTAGTTTTGGTTGTAGATAGTCGTGAAGGTCCAATGCCTCAAACAAAATTTGTTTTGAGAAAGGCAATCGAATTAAATCTTCCTGCAATTATTTGTATAAATAAGGTTGATAGACCTGACCAAAGAGTTGAAGAAGTAATGGATGAAGTTTTGGATTTATTTATTTCCCTTGAAGCTGATGAATCATATCTTGATTCTCCATTTGTTTTTGCATCAGCCAAAGAAGGTTGGGCAAGTTTAGAATTTGGTGAAGTAAAAAATGATATGACAGATCTATTAGATACAATAATTGATTACACACCAGCTTTTGAAGCAAAAGAAAATGCTCCGTTTAAAGTTTTGGTTTCAACGACAGACTATGACAATTATCTTGGAAGAATTGCAATTGGAAAAGTTGAAAGTGGACAAATAAATAAAAATGATTCTTGTATAATTGTAAATTACAATGACAAGGATAGAAAAGTAAAATCAAAAATTGTTACAATTTATGAATTTGAAGGACTACAAAGAAGTGAAGTTGAAAAAGCAGATTTCGGTTCAATTGTTGCCTTATCGGGAATGGAAGATATAAATATAGGAGATACAATTTGTACTGAAAATGATATGGAGCCAATAGAATTTACAAAAATTTCTGAGCCAACACTTTCAATGACATTTTCTGTAAATAATTCACCATTTGCAGGACGTGATGGAGATTATGTAACAAGCAGGCATATTAGAGATAGGTTATTTAAAGAAAAAGAAACGGACGTATCACTTAGGGTTGAAACAACAGATTCAACAGAAGCATTTAAGGTTTCTGGAAGAGGAGAGCTTCATCTTTCAGTTTTGATAGAAAATTTAAGAAGAGAAGGATATGAATTCCAAGTTTCAAAACCTGAAGTTATGTTTAAAAAAGATGAAAATGGAAAAATACTTGAGCCAATGGAGCTTGCAACAATTGATGTTGATCAAGAATACACAGGTTCAATAATAGAAAAATTAGGTCTTCGTAAAGGAGAACTAATGGATATGGCTCCAAATTCATCAGGATATACAAGAATGGTATTTAAAATTCCTGCAAGAGGACTTATAGGTTATAGGCAAGAATTTTTAACAGATACAAAAGGAACTGGAATTTTAAATACAGAATTCGATTCTTATGAAAGATATAAGGGAGATATTGCAAAAAGACAAGCAGGTTCACTTATTTCTTTTGAAACAGGAGTAGCAACTACTTATGGACTTCACGCAGCCCAATCAAGAGGACAACTTTTTGTAAAGCCTCAAGATGAAGTTTATGAGGGAGAAGTTATTGGATCAAATGCAAAAGGAATTGACATAGACGTAAATGTGTGCAAAAAGAAAAAACAAACCAACGTCAGAGCATCAGCAGCTGATGAAGCCCTTGTTTTATCTCCAGCAAAAATTATGAGCGTTGAAGAGATGATGGAATTTGTGGAAGAAGATGAATTAATAGAAATCACTCCACATAATTTAAGAATTAGAAAAAAAATCTTAGATAATAATTTAAGATATAAATCAAAAAAATATAGTAAGTAAGGAGCTAAAGATGAAAAAGAGATTTGAAAGATTTCTTTCAAGTACTCTGCTTTTATCAGTATTAGTGGTTTTAGTATCAAATTTAATCCTAATTCTTACAAAAATTAACCCACAAGTTGTAAATAATGTTTGGAGTATATCCTTCATTATTTCTTGGGTTATAATGCTTATTTATCCTCTTTATATATTAATGGAAAAAGAAACAAGAGGTTATTCGATTTTTGTAGCAATAATAAGCATTATAGTTTTTGCAATCTTAAGCTACCACGCCCTACTTGTGGTAAGCAACTATACACCATTATTACCAAAATACATAGCAGTAGATGAAAGAATATCAAGTTATTGGCAAGAGTTGTTTTATAGTGGACTAATAATTATTTATATAGTTCATCTTTTGAATGTAATACTTTTAAACAGATTAAGGTCTAAAGAAATAAAAAATAATGATTAACGGAGGTTGTTATGAAAAAAGGGTCAAATGTTTCTTTATCAGTAATAAAAAGGTTACCAAAATATTATAGGTATTTAGAAGCAATTAATGAAAAAGGTATTGTAAGAGTTTCATCTAAAGAACTTTCACAAATCACAGGCTTAACAGCAAGCCAAATTAGACAAGACTTAAATCACTATGGTTGCTTTGGTCAACAAGGTTATGGTTATAATGTAAAAGAATTAATGCAAGAACTTGCAAAAATTATTGGAGTAAACAAAGAATATTCTATGATAATAATCGGTTTTGGAAATATTGGCCATGCTCTTTTCCAATACTCAGGTTTTAAGACTTTAGACTACAATGTAAAAGCAGTATTTGACAAAAATAATGAAGAAGTTTCAACAGAAAATTTAAAAGTTTTGTCAACAGATGATTTAAAAGAATATTTAGAAAAAAATAAAATAGATATAGGAATTATCACAACGCCAAAAGAAGGTGCTCAAGAAGTTTGTGATATTCTTTGTGAAGGAGGAATTAAAGGAATTTGGAACTTCGCACCGGTTGATTTAAAAACAAAAAATAATGTGGTAATAGAAAATGTTCATCTAGATGAATCATTATTTACCCTAACATATTTTATCAACACACCAGAAGATTTCATTTTCTAAAAAATTATGATTGTAGCGTCAGTATCAAATTTAGAAAAATCCTATCCAACCCAAGACGTATTTTCAAATATATCATTTACAATAAATAAGGGAGATAAAATTGGTTTAATAGGAAATAATGGTTCTGGAAAGTCTACACTATTTAATATATTGACAGGAGAAATTTCCAAAGATTTTGGGAAAATACATATACCAAATGATGTAAGTCTTGGTTATTTGAAACAACAATTAGGGCTTATGTCAGATAAAAGTATATATGATTATTGCTTGGAAGTTTTTAAAGATCTTATAAAACTAGAAGAAAATATTAGAGATCTTGAAATAAAAATGAGCGAGGAAAAAAATCCAGATAAGCTCGATGAAATAATGAAAGAATACGCAAAAAAAAGCGAAGAATTTGAAAAACAAAATGGCTATTCCTATAAGTCGGAAATAAGAGGCGTACTTATAGGAATGGGCTTTAGCGAAGAAGATTTTTCAAAAGAAATTTCGCTTTTATCAGGAGGACAAAAGGCAAGGGTTGAACTTGCCTGTCTTTTATTGGAAAAACCTGACCTAATTTTATTAGACGAACCGACTAATCACCTTGACATAAAGGCGATTAATTTTTTGGAAAATTTTGTAAAAAATTTTAAGGGATCAGTTATAGTTATAAGCCACGATAGGTATTTTTTGGATGCAACAGTTTCAAAAATATTTTTGATGGAAAATGGTGGACTAAAAATTTATGATGGAGATTATACATCATTTATGGCTCAAAGAAAAAAAGATTTGAAAGTCCAAAACCATCTTTACAAAACTCAGCAAAAAGAAATCAAAAGACAAGAAGAAATAATTGATAGGTTAAAAAATCTTGGCGGTTCAAAAAGAAAAAGAGGAATTTCTCAATCAAGATCAAGACAAAAACTTTTGGATAAAATGGAAAGGGTAGAAAAGCCTGACAACTTAAATGAATCCATAAATATAAGATTTACTCCAAGAATAATTTCGGGAGTTGATGTATTAAGTGTAGATAAATTAAAAAAATCCTACGATAAGGATATTTTTGAAGATATTTCTTTTAATATTTATAGAAACGATAGGGTGGCAATAATTGGAGAAAATGGTGTAGGCAAAACTACTCTTTTTAAAATTATTTTAAACCAAGAAAGAAAAGACGATGGAGAAATAAAATTAGGCTCTAGCGTAAAAGTTGGATATTTTGACCAAGAACAAAAATCCTTAAATACAGAAAACACTTTGTTTGAAGAAATAAGAGAAGCTTATCCTGATCTTACAAATTATGAAATTAGATCATATCTTGCAAAAATAATGTTTTATCAAGATGAAGTTGATAAACCAATAAATGAATTGTCTGGAGGACAAAGAGCAAGAATTTCTCTTTTAAAACTTATGCTTTCAGATTGTAATTTTATTTTGATGGATGAGCCAACCAACCATCTTGATATAGATTCAAAAGAAGCCTTGGAAGATGCTCTTATTGCTTACGAAGGAACAGTTCTTGTAATAAGCCACGACAGGTATTTTTTAAATAAAATTGCCGTAAAAATTCTTGATATGCACAAGGATTATATAAAAGAGTATTTGGGTAATTACGATTATTATGTAGAAAAATTAAAAGAAGAATCATTAGAAGATGAAAAAAAGCCAATAATGACACAAACCAAAATAAAAAAAGAAGAAAAAAAGAAAAAACTTAAAAGGCTTGAAGTAAAAAAAATAAAAGAAAAAATAGAAAAATTAGAAAAAGAATCCAATACAATTGATGCAAAAATTCATAAACTTACAGAAGAAAGCCTCAAAGAAGGTTTTTATGATGATGAAAAAAAAGTCATAGAAACTTTTGCTAAGATAAAAAACCTTGAAGAAAAGAAGCAAAGATACCAAGATAGGTGGTTAGAATTATCTTTGGAATTAGAAGATGACTAAAAAAGTTTTGTTTCAAAAACTAAAGCATGGGTAACTTATAAGTAAGGAGGCTTTATGGGAGGATTTAAAAAATTTTTGTGGTCACTTATGACCATAGCTTTGATAATAATTTCAGCCATACTTGGAACACTTGCTCTCGCAGACGATGGAGTAAGGCATGATTTATTATCATATTTAGAAATACAAAATTACAGATACGTACTTCTCGGAGTTGCTGTAGCAATTTTGATTTTTGCAATTATTCTTTTGATAGATATTATAGCAAATCAAAATGATAAGCGTGAATATCTAGTAGAAGATAATACAGGCGATATTTTTATTACAAGAAATTCCTTGGATTCAGCAGTAAATTCTGCAGTAAATAAATTTATGGGAACAGAACTTACAGATTCGAAAGTTAAAATAATAAAAGGCGAAACTGTAGAAGCAAAAATTAAATGTGACGTTTTTGGAGATAGGGACTTTGAGGATTTAGGTAGAAAGATTCAAGCTGAAGTTGAAATGGGACTTAGAATGCTTACAGGACTTGAAAATGCAAATGCTCATGTTCAATTAAATAAAGCTCACAAAAGTCAAGAAAGAGAACTTAGGTAGGTGGTATTATGGAAAAAGAAAAAACAAAATTAGATTTAGAAAAACAAGTAACCGCCTATGATGTAGAAATGAGAAAACTTGATATAAAAGAGAAAAAAGAAAAAGAATGCAAGGAATTTAAAGAAAAAAATAAACACAAAATTATTTCTTTGATTTTGGGAATTGCAACAATAGGTTCGCTATTCGATTTTGGATTTTTTAGAACTGTTGGTATTTGGATTGTGCTAGGATTTTGTTATTGCTTGGGCGGATGGCTCGACAAAGATCCTAAGGTTATAGGATTTGTAATTAGCTTATTAAAAAAATTTCAATAAAAAAAGATAGGGGAAAATTATGACAGAAAAAACATTTGACAAAGATTACGAAAAAGGAATCGAAGAGGATCAAGAAATCGAAAAAGAAGTTTCAAAACTAACAATTGCTGATAAGGTTGTAGCAAAAATTTCTAGAATTGCAGTAAATAAAGTTGATGGAATTTTGGATATGAAGGCAAGTTTTTTTGATTCAGTTTCATCAGTTTTTCAATCATCAAGTGAACAAGATACATCAGGAGTAGATGTTGAAGTTGGACAAAAAGAAGCAAAAGTAAATATGCAAATAATCTTAGAATATGGAAAATCTGCTCCACATATTTTTGAAAATATCAAAAAAGTTGTAAAAGAAAATGTAAAGCAAATGACAGGACTTGATGTTGTAACAGTAAATGTTGATGTAGTTGATGTTATGACAAGAGAAGAATACAAATCTAAAAAATCAGATAACGACGATAGAAAATAAAAATTAAAGGGGTTGCAAGGTCAACCTCTTTTTTAAAGATTAATTTAAGGAGAAAAATATGAAAGCATTATTAATAGGATATAAATCTTGCTCAACTTGCAAAAAAACTGAGAAATTTTTGGAAGATAGGAAAATTGATTATAAATTTCAAGATGTAAAAGAAGAAAAGCCAGAAAAAAATCAAATAAAAGATTTGTATGAAAAAAGTGGTCTTGAAATAAAGAAATTTTTCAACACATCTGGACAAATTTATAGGAAGTTGAATTTAAAAGATAAATTAAAAGATATGACAGAAGATGAAAAATTAGATTTATTAGCATCAGATGGCATGTTATTAAAAAGACCAATTTTAGTATACGGCGATGATGTTATAGTTGGTAGATTAAATATAGAAAAATATTTTGAAAAATAAGGCAGGAAATCATTACTTAGATAGTAGACAAACCCTCAAGCACGAATATCTGACTCCAAAAATTGTTGATTTCTAAATTTAAAAATTCTAAAATCGCAAACTCGCTAACGCTCAAACAATGCGATTTTTGACGAATTTTTAAATTTGAAATCGAATCAATTTTTTCCGTATGATATTCTTAGCATGAGGTTTTGTATACTTTGTATAAAGTCTAAGGCAGGAAATTCTGCCTTATTTATATACATTTTTGTTTTCATAAATTACAAGAATCATTCCCTTATCAAATTCTATTTTAAATTCTTTTCCTATTGGCTCATTTGATACGCCTAGGTGCATGTCGTTTTTTAAGGTGAAATTTTTTAGCTCGTATTTTAAATTTATTAAATTTAAATTTTCTATTTTTTCTGTTAGGGCAAAAAGAGAAATATAGGTGTTTTCTATTTGCTTTTTTTCTTGAAAATTTTTATCTATTACAAATAATTTTTGGTTTTTATTTTTTAATTCTATATCAATTCCTTTTTTCTTAAATTCTTCCATTATTTTTATATTTGCAATAGTGTGGGAAATTCTTCCGCCAAGTCCTCCATAGACAATTATTTTTTTGTAGCCTTTTTTTATTGCAAAATTTATCGCAGCGTACAAATCGGTTTCGTCTTTTTCGGGTTTTAATGTAATTTTATTTTCAAAATCTGGTTGTTGTGCTGAATCGAAATCTCCGATTATTGTATCTATTTTTATTCCGATTTTTTCTATATATGTATAGCCTTTATCTGCTCCTATTACGTAATCATCTTTTCCTATTTTATCAAAAAATCCGTCGAAATCTCCGCCGGCAAATATATAACATTTTTTCATAATCCACCTCAAGCTTATTATATCATTATTATAAAATGGAAGATGAAAAATTTCTATGGTAGAATATAGGTAAATGATTAATAGGGAGAAGGGAAACTTTAATGAAAAAATTAGATGAAAAGAATTCACAATTACTAAAAGTTATTCTTATATCTATTTTGGTATTTTTTGCATTTTGGTATATTGAAAATGTTAAGAATGGCTTGACGGTATTTATTGCTGTAATACAACCTTTTTTGATTGGATTTATGCTGGCTTTTATTATTAATTTGCCTATGAATTTCTTTGAAAGAAAAGTGTATTCTAAAATTTTTAAAACAGAAAAGACAAAAAAGTTAGTTCCAGTTTTTTCACTTATATCTTCTTGGATTTTATTTATTTTGGGTATTGTAATATTTTTGAATGTATTAATTCCAAGAATATCTAAGGCGGTAACTGCTCTTATTGAAAGATTTCCGTTATTTTTAGATGATTTGATAGATTTATTAAATAAAAATAAATTAACAAAAAATTTTGCCGATGATGCTCAAAAATATATAAATAGTGTTGATTGGAACAATGTCTTAGTTCAAGTTAAGGATTATTTTGTTGGAGAGGCGGGAAATATTTTTGATAAAACAACTTCAATTATAAATTCTGTATCATCAACTATTATAACCATAGCTGCTGCTACAATATTTTCTGTATTTGTATTGATTAATAAAAAAGATTTGAAAATTTTAGCTAATAGAATTATTTATTCCTTATTTAAAAGGAGTACTGCTGATGAAATTAACAAGGTGGCAAGTCTTTCTTATTCTTCATTTGCATCTTATATTAATTCCAAAGCTCTTTCTAGTTTGATACTTGGAATTTTGGTTTTTGTTGGTATGTTAATTTTAAAAATTCCTTTTGCAGCTATGGCTGCAATATTGGTTGCAATAGCAGATTTTATTCCTTATGTTGGACCACTTATTGCAACTGTCATAATGATGATTTTAATTTTTATAGAATCACCATTTAAGTCTTTGGTATTTTTAATATTTTTATTAATAGCCCAACAAGTTCAAGGCTCAATAATTTATCCGGCTTTGGCTGGAAAAACTATAGGTCTTCCATCAATTTGGGTAATTGTATCTATAGCTATTGGTGGAAGTTTGTTTGGAATTGTTGGTATGCTTGTATCAATTCCAATTGCATCAATTTTGTACACTTTGATGAATGAAAAAATGGATAAGACTTTGGCAAAAAAAGAAATTTCAGAAAATGAAATTAAAGAATTATCAGAAAAAGTTCACTACAAAAAGGAAGAAAAATAGATGAAATTAAAAAGATCTAAAAAAGGCGAATTTGTTCCAGTAATTAAAAATAATAAAACTTACTATGGTGGCTACCAAAATGACTTAAAAGAAGTAGGAGTGAGTAAATTTTATAGGGATAGGTCTTGTGTAGTTACGGCATTTACAAACACTTACCTATATCTTTACAGAAAAGATGAAAAATTTAGCCTAGATCAATTTAATGATTACCAATATTGGTTTTTTCAAATTATAAAACCAAGAGTTTATGGAGTGCCAACGGCAAGGCTTTTGGATTTCAAATTAAATAAATTTAGAAAATCCTACCATTTGAAATTAAAATCACACATATTAGAAGATAATCCAATAAAAAGAAAATCAATGGAAGAGATTGCAAATTTTATTTTCCAAGCCATAGAAAAAGATCTGCCAGTTATATTTTTTAATTGGGTCAGTAGGTCGATTAAGGTGATGAAACATCATGGAGTTACAATTACAGAAATAGAAAAATTTGAGGATGATTATAAACTTACAATCTCATCATGGGGAGAAGTTTATAAAATTTCATTAAAAGAATTTTTGGAACAAAATAGAACATATACTGGTTTTATTTATTTTGAAAAAGATAATATATAAAAAATTTTAAAATATAGGAGAGAAAAAATGAACAAAAACAAATTTATGGAAAGTTATATCGAAAATTTACAGAGAATTACACTAAAAAATTTTGCAGAAACTTCAGACAAGGATAGATATTTTGCTCTTTGCGATACAATAATGGAGCTTATCAATCAAGAATGGAGAAATTGCAAAAATAGGACAAGAAGATCAAGAAAAGCCTATTATTTTTCTGCGGAATTTTTGGTAGGAAGATCTCTTGGAAATAATTTAATTAATCTTGGAATTTATGACGAAGTAAAAGAAATTTTAAGTGAGATTGACATTGATTTTGAATCAATAGAAAATTTTGAAGATGATGCTGCTCTTGGAAATGGTGGTCTTGGTAGACTTGCAGCTTGTTTTATGGATTCAGCGGCAACCCAAAAGCTTGATATGTATGGATACGGAGTAAGATACAGAGAAGGACTTTTCAAACAAAAAATAGAAAACGGATTTCAAGTTGAAGGTGGCGATCATTGGATAAAAGATGGCGATGGTTGGTCAATAAGAGTTGAATCTGATTCGAAAATTGTAAAGTTTAGAGACCAAACTGTAAAAGCAGTTCCTTACGATATGCCAATGCTAGGTTTTGAAAATGAACAAGTAAATACATTAAGACTTTGGCAAGCAGAACCATTTGAAGAATTTGATTTTTCATATTTTAATAATTTTCAATATGATAAGGCAGTTGAAGAAAAAAATAGGGCTGAAGATATAACCAGAGTTTTATATCCAAATGACATGCAAAGAGAAGGAAGAGTTTTAAGATTAAAACAACAATATTTCTTCTGCTCAGCATCAATTCAAGATATGGTTTCAAAATACAAAAGATATTTTGACCACGATTTACAATTTGAAGATTTTTCAAAATATCACATAATCCAATTAAATGACACCCATCCAATTATTGCTATACCAGAGCTTATAAGAGTTTTAGTTGATGAAAATGGAATTGAATTTGAAAGGGCTGTAGAAATAACAAAAAATACATTTGCATTTACAAACCACACAGTTTTGCAAGAGGCCCTAGAATCTTGGCCAAAAGATATAATGCTTGAAGTATGCCCAAGATGTTTTGATATAATTAAAAAATTAAATGAAAATTTAGTAAAAGAATTTAAAGAAAAAGGACTTTCAGAAGAAGCTATCGATCCTTATAGAATTATAAGATTTGACCAAGTGAGAATGGCAAATCTTGCAATAGTAATGAGTAAGTCTGTAAATGGAGTTGCAAAACTTCACACACAAATTTTAAAAGACGATACCTTTAAAAATTGGTATAAAATAATGCCAGAAAAATTCAATAATAAAACAAATGGAATAACACCAAGAAGATGGCTAGTATATTCAAATATAAAATTATCAAATTTCATCACAGAAAAATTAGGAAGCGATGATTGGAAATACGATCTTACAAAATTAAAAGGCCTAGAAAAATATCTAGACGATGAAAAAACTCTAGAAGAAATTAATCAAATTAAATTTGAAAATAAAAAAGAGTTGGCAAAATATATTTTGGAAAATGAAGGAATAAGTATAAATCCAAATTCAATTTTTGATATACAAGTAAAAAGAATTCACGAATATAAAAGACAACATTTAAACCTTCTTCACATTATAAATTTATATCATAAATTAAAGAAAAATCCTGATATGGATTTCTACCCAACAACATTTATTCTTGGAGGAAAAGCAGCACCAGGATATTTTAGAGCAAAAGCAATAATAAAACTTGCAAACGAAATTGCAAGAGTTATAAATAACGATGAAGAAGTAAATGACAAAATAAAAGTAGTATTTGTAAATAATTATAGGGTAAGTTACGGCGAAAAACTTTTCCCAGCAGCAGATATTTCAGAACAAATTTCAACAGCAGGAAAAGAAGCTTCAGGAACAGGCAATATGAAATTTATGCTAAATGGAGCCTTGACACTTGGAACTTATGATGGAGCAAATATAGAAATTTTTGAAAATGCAGGAGTTGAAAATAATTATTTATTTGGTGCAAAAGTTGAAGAATTAAATGAAATTTATGATTCATATAATCCAAAAGAGTTTTATCACAAAAATGAAGACATCAAAGATGCAGTAGATACACTTTTATCAGGAGAGTTAAACGATAATGACTCATATATGTTTTTAGATATTTACAATTGTCTAATAAATCCACAAGGTGGAGAAAAAGCTGACACATATTTTGTCTTAAAAGATTTTGAAGATTACAAAAAAACACATGAAAAAATAAATAAAGAATATTCCGATAGATTAACATGGGCAAGAAAGAGCCTAAAAAATATTGCAAACGCAGGATATTTTTCATCAGACAGAACAATTCTTGAATATGCAAAAGATATTTGGAAATTATAAAAAATAGAAAGAGAGAAAAATGAGCAAAGATTTAGTAATAGGATTACTAATTCCATTTATAGGCACAAGCCTTGGATCGGCTATGGTCTATTTAATGAAAAACGAATTATCAAGTAAAATTCAAAAATCCCTATCAGGATTTGCCGCAGGCGTAATGGTTGCGGCAAGTATTTGGTCTCTTTTAATACCAGCAATGGATATGGTAGATCAAAAGCTAGGAAAAATGGCGTGGATTCCTGCTGTGGTAGGATTTGCCGTTGGAATCATATTTTTATTATTTTTAGATAATGTAGTTCCCCATCAACACGTTGATAGTGATGTGGCAGAAGGACCAAAAAATGATTCATTAAGAAAAACTACTATGATGGTACTTGCAGTTGTAATTCACAATATACCAGAAGGAATGGCAGTAGGAGTTACATTTGCAGGAGTTTTATCAGGAAATACAGATTTAACAATGGCAGGAGCAATGGTGCTTTCACTTGGAATAGCAATTCAAAATTTTCCAGAAGGTGCAATAATTTCTATGCCATTAAAAAGTCAAGGAATAGGAAAAAATAAATCATTTATAATGGGAGTTTTGTCAGGAGCAGTAGAGCCAGTGGCAGCAGTTCTTACAATATTATTATCCCAAATAATGATTCCGATTTTGCCATATCTTTTAAGCTTTGCAGCCGGAGCAATGTTTTATGTAGTAGTAGAAGAATTAATACCAGAAGCAACAGGCGAAGGAGAAGACCATTCCAACTTAGGAGTAATTTGGTTTTCAGTAGGCTTTTCAGTAATGATGATCCTGGATGTCATGCTTGGCTAAAAAATGTGCCGGTGGCACATTTTTTACAAGCATCCCGCGGAGTAAATACGAAGAGTAAGACTTTAATTTTAAATTATTAAAAGATTTAATTAAGATAAACGTGACAAAGAGCGTGCTTGGTTAAAAAATTGTACTAGTGGCACAATTTCTACTAATGCCCCGCGGAGTAAGTACGAAGAATTAAAATCAAGTTTTAAAAAAGTAAAAAAACAAATTAAGTTAAACGCGACCAAAGAGCGTGCTTGGCTAAGAAATTGTGTCAGTGGCACAATTTCTACTAATGCCCCGCGAAATAGGGACTAAGAAATAAAAAATAATTTAAATTTAAAAATAAAAATTCAAAAAAAATACCAAGTCAAAAACTTGGTATTTTTTTGTAAAAAATTTCTACGAAAAATTTTAAATATAAAAATCTCAAAAAATTTAAATTTTATTTCATTTAAGCCTTTCCTTTCTACAAAATTTTATAATAAAGTATATAATATAAATAGACTTAGGAGGTAGACATGTCTTACATAGATAATTTTCTAGCGTATTTATCGCTAATTAGGATTACAGATATAATTGATATAACGCTTATTGCTTTTATTGCATATAAATTGTTAAAGCTTCTCAAAAATACTAGAGCTGAACAAGTTATGAAGGGATTTATTTTTGTTTTAATTTTTGCATCAATTGCTGATATTTTTAAATTAAATACTGTTTCATGGCTTATGAATCAATTTTTTACTGTTTCTTTGGTATTTATAATTGTAGTTTTTCAACCAGAATTAAGGTCTGCTTTGGAAAGAATTGGTAGGGGACGAAGCTTTTTTGTTAGTGATTCTTACAATAAGAATGAAAGATCTATTGATGAAATTGTTTCTGCCATGAGCTCCTTGTCTAGGCAAAAAATTGGTGCTTTGGTGGTTATTGAAAGAGAAGTTGGACTTAATGATATTATTGAAAGTGGAACTAATCTTTCTGCTGAAATTTCTAGCGAACTTTTGATAAATATTTTTATTCCCAACACACCTCTTCATGATGGAGCGATTATAATTCGTGATGATTTGATTGAAGCGGCAGCTTGTTATTTGCCATTAACTACAAATAATACTTTGTCAAAAGAACTTGGCACTCGTCACAGAGCAGCTATTGGAATTAGCGAAAAAAGTGATTGCCTTGTCGTTGTTGTTAGCGAGGAAACTGGAACAATTTCTATAGTTAGCAATGGTATTATAAATAGATATTTTGATGACGAGTCTTTAAAAGATAGGCTTATGAAAGAGTTAAGAGATGATGAAAATAAATTGAATTTTAAAAGGAGGATTGAAAATGAATAATAAAAATGACAGAAAATTGATTGTTTTATCAATTCTTGTCGCTGTCATTATGTGGGCTTTTGTAATGACTTCAACAAATCCTTCTTTATCAAAAACTATAAGAAATGTTCCTTTAACAATCAAAAATCAAGAAGTAATGCAAAAAGATGGCTATGCCTTGGTTGGTAAAGATGAGGTAGCAAGTGTAAATGTAAAAGTTGAAGGTTCAAGATCAGATCTTGCATCTTTGTCAGCAGAAGATTTGGTTGCAAGCATAGATTTGGGCGTTCCAACAGAAGGAATAAAAACTTTAAATGTAAATGTTGATGTTCCGTCAGGAATTAGGATTGAAAGTGTAAGTCCGTCAAATATTAATTTGAAAATGGAAAAGATTGTAAAAAAGGATTTGACTGTAGATATAAAAATTTCTGATAGACTAAAAGAATCAAAAATTATTAATGTAAGCGAGCAATCTACCAAAAAAATTACCGTATCTGGCCTTAGAAATTATGTTGATAAGGTTGATAAAATTGTACTAAATATAAATGAAGAAGAATATCTTGATGGAAAAATTCATGATATTGGAGTAAAACCCGTAGATAAAAATGGAAAAACTGTAGAAAATGTAGATTTGTCACAAAATGATGTGTCAATTTCTTTTGATGTTCTCCAAAGTAAGGAAGTAGGCGTAGAATTAAATTACGATAATCTTCCAAAAAATATGCAAATTGAAGAAAGTAAAATTTCTCCAAGCAAGGTTATAGTAAAGGGAGAAAAAAGTATAGTTGATAAAATAAGTGCAATAAAAACTAGAGAAATCGACCTATCAAATTTAAAAAACGATGAATTTGAGCAAAGAGTAGAACTTGAAATCCCACAAGCTGTAGAGCTAAATGAGGGAGATTATTTTGTAAATGTCTATGTGAAATTAGGAAAGAAAAATTAATGTCCTATAAATATCTAGTAAAAAGACTTGAAGATTCTGGTTTTGAAACTTATCTTGTAGGCGGAGCGCTAAGGGATAAACTTTTGGGAGAGAAAATCCACGATATTGATTTGACGACAAGAGCAAGACCAGAACAAATAATGAAAATTTTTTCTGATATGAAATTAATAGATATAGGGAAAAAATTTGGAACAATAAAGGTTATTTATAAATCCGAAGAATTTGAAATTACAAGTTTTAGGGCTGAATCTTTATACAAAGACAAAAGACATCCTGATAAAATTTCCTTTTCAAATACAATTGAACAAGATTTAAAAAGAAGAGATTTTACCATAAATGCCATGGCAGAAAGAAATGGCAAGATAATAGATTTATTTGATGGGAAAAAAGATTTAAAGGATAAGAGAATAAGAGCTGTTGGCAATCCTTACGAAAGGATTGAAGAAGATTATCTAAGAGCTTTAAGAGCAGTAAGATTTGCTACAGTTTTGGATTTTGAAATTGAAGAAAATTTAAAAAATGCAATAAAAGATAAGAAAAATAATATAAAAGAAATATCAAAAGAAAGAATTAGAGATGAAATTGATAAAATTTTATTATCTAAAAATCCATCAAGAGGAATTAGATTATTAGAAAATCTAGACCTTTTGGAATATATATTTCCAGAAGTTAAAAAAATGATAGGCTTTAATCAACATTCCTCCCACCATAAATTTGATTTATTTGAACATTCTATGAAAGTATTGGATATGACGCCAGCAAATTTAAAAACAAGAATGGCAGGACTTTTTCACGATACAGGAAAAATTGATACATTTTTTCTAGATGAAAATGGCGAGGGTAGATTTTTTGGACACCAAGAAATATCAAAAGAAATAATTAAAAATAGGTTAAAAGATTTAAAATATTCCAAAAAATTTATCGAAAACACATCGCTATTGGTAGAAAGACACATGGATAATACCAATACTTACACAAAAAAATCTGTAAGAAAGCTTTTGAGAAAAGTCGGAGATGAAAATATTTACGATTTGTTTAATTTGCAAAAAGCAGATGTTCTTTCGACAGTTCACGATAATACAGAAAATATTTCAAATGCAGAAATACTTTTAGAAGAAATTTTAAATTCAAATACTCCAAGAAAAAAAGATCAAATTGATTTTTCAGGAAATGATTTAATAGAAATTGGATTTAAAGAGGGAAAAAAACTTGGAGAGATTTTAAATGAAGTTTATAATTTGGTAATGGATGAAAAATTAGAAAATAAAAAAAGTGAAATTGTTAAATATATAAAAAATAAATACAATAATCTTGATAGAAATTATTAGAAGTAGTATATTAAACTAATGAGTATGTAGTGTTTTAGGAGGCAAAACGATGACAGAATTAAAATCACATGAAAATAATATAGCAAAATTTGACTTAGTAGTAGCTGCTGAAGATTTTGAAAAAGCAGTTAATAATGTTTATAAAAAAAATAAGTCTAGATATAGGGTAGATGGATTTAGAAAAGGAAAAGTTCCAAAAAGAATTATTGAAAAAATGTATGGAGTAGAAGTATTCTACGATGAAGCAATTCAAGAAGTTTTCCCAGAACCTTATAACAAGGCAATTGATGAATTAAATCTTGAAGTAATAGATCAACCATCAGTTGATTTTGACGATATAGAAAAAGGAAAAGACGTTGTATTTAAAGTAGAAGTTGAAACAAAACCACATCCAACACTTGGAGATTATTCTGAACTTGAAGTTACAGAAATTCCAACAGAAGTTACAGATGAAGATGTAGAACACGAACTAAAACATCAACAAGAAGAAAATGCAAGAATTATTCCAATAGAAGATGGCGAAGCTCAAGATGGAGATACAGTAAATATAGATTTTGATGGTTTTCTTGATGGAGAAAGATTTGAAGGTGGAAAAGCTGAAAATCACGATTTAGTTCTTGGATCAAAATCATTTGTTGGCGATTTTGAAAAACAAGTTGAAGGTCACAAAGTTGGAGATAAATTTGACGTTAATGTAACTTTCCCTGAAGATTATCAAGCAAAAGAATTCCAAGGAAAAGACGCAAGATTTGAAGTAGAAATCAATTCAATTTCAAGAAAAGAACTTCCAGAAATTGACGATGAATTTGCAAAAGATATTTCTGAATTTGAAACATTAGAAGAATTAAAAGAAGATACAAAGAAAAATCTTAAAGAAGATAAAGAAAAATTTGTAAAAAATCAAATTCAAAATGAAGCAATCAAAGCTTTGGTAGAAAAATCTGAAGTAAGCGCTCCAGATCCATTAGTAAACCAAGAAATTGATCTTGAAATGCAAAATCTTGACCAAAGATTACGTCAAATGGGAATTTCTTTACAACAATATATTGAAATGACAAAAATGGATATGTCTGCAATTAGAGATCAATATAGAGCTGTTGCAGAAGATAAAGTAAAAGCAAATCTTGTAATGGACGAAGTTGCTTTGAAAGAAAATATTGAAGTAAGTGATGAAGAAATAGAAAATGAAATAAAAGATGCTGCTAAACAATATGGAGTAGACGATTACGAAAAATTCAAAGAAATCTTCGAAAAGAATGTTTCTAGAGATACAGTTATAGAAAATGTTAAAAGAAGAAAAGCTGTAGAACTTCTAGAAAAAAATGTAAAATTAGTTCCAGCTAAAAAAGAAGAAGAAAATAAAGAAGACGAAAAAGAAGATTAGTAATCATAAACTCCAAAAAGATAAGGAGATTTTATGAACGCAAAAAACTTTTTAGTTCCTACAGTTATAGAGCAAACAAATAGGGGCGAGCGTGCTTATGATATTTACTCAAGATTATTAAAAGATAGGATTATTTTTCTAACAGGTCCTGTTGAAGATGGAGTAAGTGATATAATTATTGCTCAACTCTTATTTTTGGAAAGCCAAGATCCAAATAAGGATATTCAATTTTATATAAATTCACCAGGTGGAGTAGTTACAGCAGGACTTGCAATCTATGACACAATGAATTATATAAAACCAGATGTATCTACAATTTGTATAGGTCAAGCTGCATCAATGGGAGCAGTTTTACTTTCATCTGGAGCAAAGGGAAAGAGATTTTCTCTTCCAAATTCAAACATCCTAATCCATCAACCATCAGGTGGAGCTCAAGGTCAAGCAAGCGATATTCAAATCCAAGCTGAGCAAATTTTAAAAATGAAAAAAAGATTAAATAAAATTTTGGCAGATAATACTGGTCAAAGTATTGAAAAAATTCAAAAAGATACAGACAGAGATTTTGCTATGGATGCTTATGAAGCAAAAGAATATGGCTTAATAGACAAGGTAATAGAATAAGTATGGGTAAAATGGAATTTGAAGAAAATAGATGTTCCTTTTGTGGGAAAAGTGCTGATGAAGTTGATAGATTAATTGCAGGACCAGATGCTTTTATTTGTAATGAATGTATAGAGCTTTGCTCATCAATTATTCAAAGAGAAGAATTGGTTGAACATAGCCATATGGATATTGATCTTGCCACACCAAGTGAGATAAAAGATTATTTGGATCAATATGTAATCCAACAAGAAATGGCAAAAAAAACTCTATCAGTTTCAGTTTATAATCACTACAAAAGAATAAATTCAAATTATGATAGTAAAGATGATGTTGAGTTACAAAAATCAAATATTTTGATGCTTGGACCAACTGGTTCTGGAAAAACTCTTCTTGCTCAAACACTTGCCAAGAAATTAAATGTTCCATTTGCAATTGCAGATGCAACAAGTTTAACTGAAGCAGGATATGTTGGAGAAGATGTTGAAAATATAATTTTGAAATTAGTTCAAGCTGCTGATTATGATATTGAGCTTGCCCAAACAGGAATAATCTACATTGATGAAATTGATAAAATAACTAGAAAAAGTGAAAATCCTTCAATAACTCGTGATGTTAGTGGAGAAGGAGTTCAACAAGCACTTTTAAAACTTATTGAAGGAACTGTTGCAAATGTTCCTCCACAAGGTGGAAGAAAACACCCAAGCCAAGAATATATCCAAGTTGATACAACAAATATTTTGTTTATTGTTGGTGGAGCCTTTGATGGAATTAAAGATATAATAAAACAAAGAACAAACAAAAAATCAATTGGTTTTGGCTCAGAAGATAGTGAAAATAAAGAAGTTTCTTTGGCAGATGTTACAACTGAAGATCTTTTGAAATTTGGATTAATTCCAGAATTTATTGGAAGAGTTCCTATAGTTGTTTCACTCGAAGATTTGGATGTAAATAGTCTTGTAAAAATTTTACAAGAGCCAAAAAATTCTCTATTAAAACAATATCAAAAATTATTTGAGCTTGATGGAGTAAAATTAACTTTTGAAGATGAAGCAGTCAAAGAAATTGCCGAAAAAGCCTTTAAGCAAGAAACAGGTGCTAGAGGCCTTAGGACAATTTTAGAAGATTTGCTTTTGGATGTAATGTTTGAAATTCCTTCAAAAGATCATATAAAAGAAGTTATTGTATCAAAAGGTGCTATAAAAGATAAGAAAAAATTAATATACAAATAAAAAAGGGAGACATTGGGCTCCCTTTTTACTACAAGGAGATAAAATGAGCTTTATCTATAAAATAGATACAAAAGAATATCCGATGGTTCCTGTTAGGGGCTTGTGGGCTTTTCCTGATACAGTAGTCCACTTTGATTGCCAAAGGGCAGTTTCAAAAAAAGCTGTAGAAGATGCTTTGTTAAATGAATCTGAAATTTTTTTGGTAAATCAAAAAGATATTTTAGAAGATAATCCGAAAAAAGAAGATATTTATGATTATGGAACAATTGCAAGCATAAAACAAACTTTTAATTTGCAAAATGGAGAGCTTAGGGTTTTGATTGAAGCAAAATCTGTTGGCGAAGTTTTGAATGTAAAAATTGAAGATGGATTTTTTAAGGCAGAAGTTAAAGAATATATTTTCGATGAAGAAAATTTTGAAAGTAACGAAAATATAGAAGCCTTGAAAAAAATGTTGGTTGAAGATTTTAGATCTTATGTTTCAATTGACAATTCTATTCCACCAGAAATTGCTTTTTCTTTGGTAGAAATTGAAAATATTGATAAACTTGCAAATTTAATAACATATTATCTTCCTTTAAGTCCAAAAGAAAATTATTCCCTTTTAAAAGAGCTTGATATTGAAGAAAAACTTATTAATCTTCATAGGCTAATTCAAAAAGAAATTGAGCTAAAAGATTTGTCAAAAAAAATAGATTCTAAGGTTCAAGAAAATATTAATAAGGGACAAAAAGAGTATTATCTTAGGGAAAAACTTGATGTTGTTAAAAATGAATTAAATGATCTAACAGGAAAAGATTTGAATGAGGCGGATGCCTTTAGGAAAAAAATTAAAAAATTAAAAATTGACAAGGAAGATAAGGAAACTTTATTAAAAAGTATTGATAGACTTGAAATGATTCCAGAAATGAGTCCTGATTATGGAGTTATAACTTCTTATCTTGATTTTGTAATTTCTCTTCCTTGGTCAAAAAAATCAAAAGATAATTTGGATATAATTCATGCAAAAAAAGTTTTGGATGAAGACCATTATGGACTTATGGAAGTCAAGGAAAGAATTCTTGAATCAATTGCTGTTAGAAAGAAAAAAGGAAATAATCAAGCGGCAATAATTTGTCTTGCTGGCCCTCCAGGAGTTGGTAAAACTTCAATTGCAAAATCAATTGCAAGAGCTTTAAATCGCAAATTTATTTCAATGCGTTTGGGTGGAGTAACTGATGAATCAGAAATTAGAGGTCACAGAAGAACTTATGTTGGAGCTATGGCTGGAAGAATTTTATCAAATTTATCAAGAATAAAAGTAAAAAATCCTGTATTTTTGCTAGATGAAATTGATAAATTAGGCTCAGATTTTAGGGGCGATCCATCATCAGCCTTGCTTGAAGTTTTAGATCCTGAACAAAATGATAAATTCATTGACCGTTACCTTGATATAGGTTTCGATTTATCAGAAATATTTTTCATAACAACAGCAAATGACATTTCAAATATTCCTCCAGCTCTTTTTGATAGGCTTGAAATTATAGAAATTTCTGGCTACACCCAAAGGGAAAAGGAAGAAATTGCAAAAAGATATTTGATAAAAAAAGAAATGGAAAACAACGGCCTTGAAAAAGATGATTTAAATATTTCAGATAAGGTTATAGAAAAAATCATAAAATCCTACACAAGAGAAGCAGGCGTAAGGTCTCTTGAAAGAAATATTGCAAAAATTGCAAGACGTGCTGTAAAAGAAATTCTTGAAGGCAAAGACAAGGTCAATGTTTCTATGAGAAATTATGAAAAATATCTTGGTAAGGAAAGATTTTTTGAAGACCAAAGACTCAAAGAAGATAAAATTGGAATTGCAAATGGACTTGCTTGGACTCAAGTTGGTGGAACGATTTTAACAATCGAAGTAAATGCCATGGATGGAAAAGGGGTAAATTTATTTACAGGAAGTTTGGGAGATGTTATGAAAGAATCTGCTCAAGCGGCAATTTCATATTTGAGAAAAAATTCAAATGAATTAGAAATAGATAAAGATTTTTATAAAAATAAAGATATCCACGTCCACGTTCCAGAAGGAGCTACTCCAAAAGATGGCCCATCAGCAGGAATTACCATGACAACTGCCATTGCCTCAGCTCTTACAGGAAAAAAAGTAAGATCTGACCTTGCAATGACTGGCGAAGTTACAATTACTGGAGAAGTTTTGCCAATCGGAGGACTAAAAGAAAAGGCTCTTGCAGCTTATGCTTATGATATAAAAAATGTAATTATTCCAAAAGAAAATGAAAAAGATATTGAAGATATTGACAAGGAAGTTAGGGAAAAAATAAACTTTATAAAAGTATCAAAAGTTTCAGAAGTTTTAAAGGAAGCCTTGCTATGAAAATTAAATCAGTAAATTTGGACCAAGTTGCAGGATTTCCTTCCCAATTTCCAAATGATAATTTTGAAGAAATTGCCTTTGCAGGAAGATCTAATGTGGGAAAATCTTCTTTTATAAATTCATTTTTGGATAAAAAAAATCTTGCCAAAACTTCATCAAAACCGGGCAAGACCAAAACAATAAATTTTTATAAAATAAATGATAAATTTAGGCTGGTCGATCTTCCAGGTTATGGCTATGCAAAAGTTTCAAAAACAGAAAAAGAAAAATGGAATAATTTAATCCACCAATATTTGTACCAAAGAGAAAATTTAAAAGAAGTTTTTCTTTTGGTAGATATAAGGCACGCTCCAACAAAACAAGATAAAGAAATGTATGATTGGATAATAGATTCTGGCTTTACAGGATTTGTTATTGCAACAAAATACGATAAAATTCCTAAAACACATTTAAAAAAACATATAAAAGAAATAATGAAAACTTTAAATATTGATGATGAGGGTTTAATATTTGCCTATTCATCAATAACTTCTCACAATAAAAATGTTTTATTAGAACAAGTTGAAGTAATAGTAAAGTCATAAATTTAAATTTTAAAATCTCACGCAAGTGGGATTTTTTATTTTAAAAAATTTAAAATAAAAAAGATGGCAAAAGCCATCTTAGATTAATCTATAAATTCTATTTCTTTTCCGTCCATGTGAGAAATTCTTGCAAGAGAGTAAACATCTATGCCCATATCATCAAGAAGTTTTCTTCCGTCTTGGTAGGATTTTTCTATAACTATTCCAACACCAGCCACATTTGCACCTGCTTGTTTACAAATTGCAACCATAGCCTTGGCAGCTTGACCATTTGCCAAAAAATCATCTATCAACAAGACATTTTCATTTTCGTGTAAGTAATCCTTGCTTACAATAAGTCTTTTCATTTCTTCTTTTGTATAAGAATAGCAAGTTGAAGAAAATGTATTATCATCGGTTGTAAGTGATTTTTGTTTTCTTGCAAAAACCACATCGCAATCAAGTACAAGACCTGTGATAACTGCTGGGGCGATTCCTGATGATTCAACTGTCAAAATTTTGTTTATATTTTTGTCTTTAAAATGTTCAGCAAATTCTTCTCCCATTTCCTTTATTAATTTTGGTTTTATTTGATGATTTAGAAAAGAATCGACTTTTAAAATATCTTTGCCAAGAACCTTACCGTGGCTTAATATTACTTCTTCTAATTTTTTCATTATAAACATTTACCTCCGTACTCTTTTTATTATTATAAAGCAAAGTTTAACAAAAAGTCAAAAATCACTTTTATAAAGCTATCTATAGGGTAATATATATTATATGAATAGAAATGAAATAATCAATGACTTAATAGAATTTATTGACCAAAGTCCAATAAATTATTTTGCTGTCAAAAATTCTATTGATCGTTTAGAAAAAAATGGTTTTAAAAAACTAAATGAAAATGAAAAATGGAAACTAGAAAAAGGCGGAAAATATTTTGTAAGCCGTGACGATACAGCTCTTATTGCTTTTAGTGTGGGAGATGATCCAAGAAAGGGGTTTGATATTATTGGTTCTCACACAGATTCTCCAACTTTCAAAATAAAATCAAATCCAGAAATGACTTCAAATGGATTTTTGAAATTTAATGTTGAAGGCTATGGGGGAATGATTGTATCTTCTTGGTTTGATAGAGATTTGTCTTTGGCAGGAAAAGTTATTTATGAAGAAAATGGAGAATTTAAATCAAAGCTTTTAAGAATTGACAAAGATCTTTTGACAATTGCAAATTGTTCAATCCATATTAATAGAGAATTAAATTCAGGTTACAAATATAATATGCAGGATGAACTTTCTCCAATTATAAAAACAATCAAAGATGATTTTAAAAAAGAAGGATTTTTGCAAAAATTATTGGCAAAAGAAATTGGAGTAGATGAAAAGAAAATAATAGATTTTGATTTGGCACTTTTTGATAGGCAAAAAGGGTCTCTTATGGGAAGTGATGATGAATTTATTCACATTGGAAGACTTGATAATCTTGCAAGTGTTCACCAATCACTAACAGCTTTAATTAATAGTAAAAATGAAAAATTTAATATGTGCGTATTAAATGACAATGAAGAAATTGGATCAGGTACAAGGACAGGAGCATCTTCTCCATTTTTGGATGAAATTATGGAAAGAATTGTAATGAATTTGGGTTATGATAGGGAAGATTATTTTATTGCTCTTTCAAATTCATATTTAATTTCAGCAGATCTTTCCCACTCAATTCATCCAAATTATAGTAATTTATTTGATTCTACAAATAATACAAGAATAAATATGGGTATAGGAATAAAGGTAGCTTCTAATGGTGCTTATACAACAAATGTAGAAACTAGGGCAAGATTTTTAAAACACGCAAAAAATGTTGGAGCAAAGGTTCAAACTTTTCACAACAGATCTGACAAGGTCGGTGGCTCTACAATTGGTCCAATTGTTTCTGCGAAATCTGGAATAAAATCAATTGATGTCGGCACACCTATTCTTGCCATGCACTCAATAAGAGAGCTTGGCGGAGTAGATGATCACATAGAAGCTATAAAAATATTTGAAGATTTTTACAATAAAAAATATTAGGAGGATATTATGGCAGTTATAGAATTAACAGTAGTACCAATAGGAACAAAAGAAACCTCAGTTTCAAAATATGTAGCAGGATGCGAAAAAGTTTTGAAAAAATATGAAGATTTGGAAGTAAGATTAAATCCGATGGGAACAGTTATCCATGGAGATATAGACAGGGCCTTTGAAGCAATCAGAGCCTGCCAAGAATCAGTTTTTAAAAATGGAGCTGATAGAGTTTACTCAGTAATAAAAATAGATGACAGACGTGACAAAAAAGCAAGTCTTGACCAAAAAATAAAATCAGTTGAAGAAAAAATGTAAAAATTTTAAATCCAATTTGCCTAATAAGCAAGTTGGATTTTTTTATTTATTTTGATAGTATATTTGTATATTAATAATTTGAAATTAGATTTTAATTTAGGAAAAATAAATGAATTTATCAGAAAAACTACAAAAATTAAGAAAAGAAAATAATTTGACACAAGAAGACCTTGCCCAAAAACTTTTTGTATCAAGAACGGCTATATCAAAATGGGAAACTGGTAGAGGTATGCCTAGTATGGAATCTTTACAATTGATTTCAAAATATTTTGATATTAGTCTTGATTTGCTTTTGTCAAATGAAGAAATTATTGACTTGGCTAAAAACGAAAATAGAGAAAATATTAGAAAGTCATTTGAATTTTTTGCTGGAATAATTAATATTTTAGCAATATTTGCTCTTCTTTTGCCTTTGTATAAGAAAAAAGTTGGAAATATTTTTTACTCTATTCCTTTATATCAAGTTGGAGGATTTAAAGAAATAATATTTTTCATTTGTCCAAGTATTTTAATTATTTGTGGAATTATTCAAATATTTTTTACAAAAAATGAAAATATTAGGAGTTTAATAAAAAGAATTGATATTTTAATCCATATTCTAGGAATAGTGATTTTGATTTTATCATCTCAACCTTATCCAACCATTTTATTTTTCTCCTTATTTTTAATGAAATGTCTAATTTTACTAAAGAAAAACAAATGACACTCTAAGTATCGCTAATGTGAAATAAAGATTCTTATATATTTTTATATTTTTTGCTAAGTTTTTTTTAGGCAAAGAGCCAAAAAAATAAAGGAGAATATAAAAATGAAAAAAACAAGAAAAGAATTTTTGATGGGAGTAATACTTTTAATTATTTTTGTAATTTATACAATATCCCTTAAATTTATTGATGTAAGAGCAATAGGTCCTAAAGGAAGTTTGGTAGGATATGGTTTAGTGAATAATTTTATTCACAAATTATTTGGAGTTCATTTGAAAATTTATAATATTACTGATTGGCTAGGAATTATTGTTATTTTTATTGCAATTGGTTTTGGATTTTTGGGACTTTTTCAGTGGATAAAAAGAAAAAGCATTTTTAAGGTTGATTTTTCAATCCTATTATTAGGAATTTTTTATTTGCTTGTATTTGGTGTATATTTATTTTTTGAATTTAAGGTAATAAATTATAGACCAATTTTAATAAATGGAAAATTAGAAGCCTCCTATCCATCATCTACAACTATGCTTTCTATGTGTATAATTCCAACGGCAATAATTGAATTTAATCGTTTGATTAACGATATGAAAATAAAAAAAATAATAAAATATATTTGCCTAATTTTTATGGTATTTATGGTTATAGGGCGACTTATATCAGGAGTTCATTGGTTTACAGATATTTTTGGAGGATTTTTGTTTAGCCTTTCTATGGTTTTGATTTATAATTCTATAATAAAATTTATTGATGAGAATAGAGGAAGAAATTATGAAGACAATTTTGATTGTTGATGATGATATTGATATTGGAAATTTGGAACAAGAAGTTTTGGAAAAAGAAGGTTATGTAGTAAAGAGAGCTTATTCTGGTACGGAAACTTTGCTTTTTTTGGAAAACAATAGGGTAGATTTAATTTTACTTGATTTAATGTTGCCTGGCTTATCTGGAGAAGATGTTTTGGCAAAAATAAAAAATATTCCGACGATAGTTGTAAGTGCAAAAATTGGAATTGATGACAAGGTAGCTATGTTATTTGGGGGAGCTTGCGATTATATAACAAAGCCTTTTGATACTAAGGAGCTTTTGGCTAGAGTTTATTTGCGTTTTAAAGAAAATGAAAATTCAAATAAGAGCGAAATTTTTTCTTATAAAAATTTAGTTTTAGATAAAAATAGTCACAAGGTAAGTGAATTTGAAAAATCTGTTTTTCTTACGAGAACAGAATATGCAATTTTAAAATTATTAATACAAAATCCCAAACAAGTAATTGCAAAGTCTGTAATTTTAGATAGAATTATGAACGAAGCACCAGAATGTAGTGAAAATTCATTGAAAACACACATTAGCAATTTGAGAAATAAATTGAGAAAAATTTCTGATAAAGATTATATAGAATCCGTGTGGGGGATTGGTTTTAAATTAGAATAAAATCTTTACTATTTCTTAACTGTTTTCTTAACCAATTTCTCAACTTTTTCTTGCTATCATTAAATTATCAAGCGAAAGGAGAAAAAAATGGAATATATACTTGAAACTAAATCATTAAGCAAAAAGTATGGTGATTTTGTAGGACTTGATAATTTAAATATGAAAATTCCTAAAGGAGCAATTTATGGATTTGTAGGAAAAAATGGATCAGGTAAAACCACCTTGATACGTTTAATTTGTGGATTACAAAAACCAAGCTCTGGAGAATTTATTTTGTATGGTGTAAAAAATTTATCAGAAAAAATAGAAAAAGCAAGACAAAGAATTGGAGCTGTTGTAGAAAGTCCAGCTATTTTTTCGAATATGACAGCCAAGGAAAATATTTTGTACCAATATAAAGTTATGGGAATACCAAAAGATGATAGGGTTGAAGAAATTTTAAAAATAGTTGGTCTTTGCCATACAAAAAATAAAAAGGTCAAAAATTTTTCTTTGGGTATGCGTCAAAGATTAGCAATTGCGATTAGCCTTGTGGGCAATCCTGATTTTTTAATTTTGGATGAACCAATAAATGGTCTTGATCCTCAAGGGATAATTGAAATTAGAGAATTAATTTTAAAATTAAATCGTCAAAAAGCTATTACAATTTTAATTTCCAGTCACATATTGGATGAACTATCTCGTATAGCAACTTGCTATGGTTTTATTGACAATGGACACATGATAAAAGAAATGACAGCCGAAGAATTATTTGAAAATTGCAGAAAAAGTATTGGACTTAATGTTTCTGATACAAAGATTTTAGCAAGAGTTTTAGATAGGCTAAATCTAGAATACAAAATAATTGATGACAACAATGCAGATGTTTATGGGGAAATTCAAGCTACAAAATTAATAGAAAATCTTTCAAAAGAAAATTGCATAGTTTATAGCATGAAGGAAAAAGATGAGAGTATAGAAAGTTTTTATATGAATCTTTTAGGAGGAAGTTATGTTTAAATTACTTAATGCAAATTTTTCAAGATTATTAAAAGATAAGATATTTATATTTTCTTCTATAATTACATTTTTAGTTGGTGGAATTTTACCTATAATTCATTATTTTGATAATATAAATTATGGGGCAGATTGGAAAATTGATTCAACAGCCTTTGCAAGTTCATTTCTTATTCCAATAATGATTTCATTTATTGTAAGTCTTTTTATTGGTTTGGAATATAGCGATGGAACAATTAGAAATAAAATTATAGTAGGACATAAGAGAGAAAATATTTATCTTTCTAACTTAATTTTATCAATAATAGCTGGATTTTTCTTATTAATTATTTATATAATTTCACACAGTATTTTTGGGATGATCTTGCTTGGTAAATTTGTAACGCCGATAAAAACAGTTTTATTATATGTAGGTTTAAATTTTACACTAATAATTGCATTTTCATCAATATTAACTTTGATTGCAACTTTGTGCCAAAATAAATCACACTCAGTAGCGATTTCTATTTTGTTAGTATTTTCTTTATTGATTTTGGGAATTTATCTTATAGCATCCCTCCAAGAAAAAGAATATTACGAGGCTTACTCATATACAGAAAATGGAGTTACCCAATCAGAAAAAGAAATGAAAAATCCAAATTATGTTGGTGGAAATAAAAGAAAAATTTATGAATTTTTGGTAGAGTTTACGCCAGGAGGACAAGCAATAAAGCTTTCAAATGTAAATTCTATGGCAGAAAAAAAGCTTGCAATTTATGATTTTATTATTTTATTTTTGACGATTGGATTTGGACTTATATTTTATAAAGATAAAGATTTAAAATAAGGAGAAGTTTATGGAGATTATTTTATTTGTATTATTAATTTTGTGTGCATTTTTTCTGATTTTTTTGCTAATACATTTATTTTTGTTAAAAAGAGATTTAAAAGAAATAACAAAACAAATCAAGGAAAAATTAACCATTGATACAAACACACCGATCTCCATATCTTCAAATGACAAATCACTTCAAAAATTTGTCTTGGAAATTAATGAAGAACTTTATTTACTCAGAAAAGAAACCCTTAATTTTAAAAATAAAAATGATAAGCTCAAAGAAGCTACAACAAATATAGCTCACGATTTAAGAACACCGCTTACAGCTATTTGCGGATATTTGGATTTATTAGAAAAAGAAGAAGATATAGAAAAAATAAAAAAATACTTTGCAATAATAAGAAAAAGAACAGATAGTATGTGCCAATTAACAGAAGAATTTTTCAAATACTCTCTAATATTTTCAACCACAGATGATTTAAAAAAAGATGATGTGATATTAAATAATATTTTAGAAGAAAGTATTGCAGGATTTTATGCAAGTTTAAAATTAAAAAACATTATACCAAAGATAGAAATTTCAGAAAATAAAATAAAACGCAGACTAAATCCGCTTGCCCTAAAAAGAATTTTTGATAATATTTTAAACAATGCAGTAAAATATTCAAGCAAAGATTTGTCTATAAGCCTCAAAGAAAATGGAGAAATTATATTTAAAAATTATGCAGAAAATATTAATTTGATAGAAGTTGAAACTCTTTTTGATAGATTTTATACAGTAGAATCATCAACAAAATCATCAGGACTTGGTTTGTCAATAGCAAAATATTTAACCGAAAAAATGGGCGGAGATATAAGGGCAGATTATAAAAATAATGAACTTATAATAAAAGTTTATTTTCAAGAATAAGAATTAAAAAAATCCTAAGCAAGATTACTTAGGATTTTTTATTATCTTATTGAAATTTAAATAAAAATATTTTACGAAAACAATGGAAGTAAATATCTTAGTAAAAATACTAAGGCAAGCACATAGACAAGTGGGGAAACTTCTTTTCCTTTTCCTGTTAATAATTTTACGCTTGCGTATGAAATCATTCCAAAGGCGATTCCTTCTGCTATTGAGTAAGCAAATGGCATCATTATTATTGTCATAAAGGCTGGGAATGATTCTGTGAAATCTTCAAAATTTATATCAACAATTGAATCTATCATAAATAATCCTACCATTACAAGAGCAGCTGCTGTTGCTTGAGCTGGAATTATTGTGATTAATGGATAGAAAAATATTGATAGGAAAAAACAAAATCCTGTTGATAAGGCAGTTAGTCCTGTTCTTCCGCCTTCTGCAACTCCTGTTGCACTTTCTACAAATGTTGTTACAGTTGATGTTCCTAAAAGTGCTCCTATTGTTGTTCCAACACTATCTGCAAAAAGCGCACGACCAGCATTTGGCAACTCGCCATTTTCATCTAACATTTTTGACTTTGTTGCAACTCCTGTAAGTGTTCCTACTGTATCAAATAAATCTACAAATAAAAATGCGAATACAACAGAAAACATTTCTAGTGAAAACATTGATGAAAAGTCTAATTTGAAAGCAATTGGACTAAGTGATGGTGGCAATTGAATAATTCCGCCTTCTGGGAGTTTGCTTACTCCTGTAAATAGGGCAATAATTGTAGAAATTACAATTCCTATCAATAAGGCTCCTTTTGTTTTTCTTGCAGTTAAAACTGCCATAATCAAAAGTCCTATAAAAAATATAAAACTTTCTTTGCTAACTAAGTTTCCAAGTCCAAGGCCTACATCATTTTTTACAATTACAGTAGAATTTAATAAACCAATTAGGGCAATAAATAATCCGATTCCTACTGATACTGCAGTTTTTAAACTTCTTGGTATTGCATTAAAAATTGCTTCACGTACATTAAAAAATGTTAAAAATACAAAAATAATTCCTTCAATAAAAACGGCTGCTAATGCAAATTCCCAACTTTTTCCCATAGTCATTACAACTGTGTAGGTAAAAAATGCGTTTAGTCCCATGCCTGGTGCAAGGGCAAAGGGAAGATTTGCGTAAAGTGCCATAATTAAAATTGAAATTATTGATGCAATTATTGTTGCAGTAAATACTGCTCCCTTATCCATTCCAGCATCACCTAATATTTGAGGATTTACTGCCAAAATATATGACATAGTCATAAAGGTTGTGATACCTGCCATAATTTCAGTTTTTACATTTGTTTTTTTCTCTTTTAATCTGAAAATTTTTTCGGCAAGTGATTCGTTCGAATTTTTTTCCATAATTCCTCCTTTTTTTTCGAGCATATTATATCATAATTACTTTAATTAATCACTTTATTTTTTTATAAATTTCTCATATAATGTATTCAAGGAGGAAGTTTTGACGACGAAAAATATTATTGAGTTATTTGTAATGATTTTTGGGATTTTGCTTTCAGCATTTTTTTCTTCTTCAGAAACTGCTATTACTTCTGTAAACAAATTTAAATTAAGGCAACTTGAAGAAAAAAATGTAAAAAACGCATCATTGCTTAGAAAACTCGTTGATGATAGCCAAAACACAATTACAACAATTCTTGTTGGAAATAATATTGTAAATATTGTTACTACTACAATAGCTGCATTATTTTTTACTGATATTTTTGGAGCCGCTGGTGCTTTTATTTCTACAGTTGTTGTAACTATAACAGTTTTAATTTTTGGAGAAATTACTCCAAAGCTTGCAGCTCAAATTAATAGCGAAAAAATAGCTCTTAGATTTTCAAAATATATTTATATTGTGACTATAATTTTAAAGCCTATGGTATTTTTGTTGGGATTATTTACAAAATATCTTACAAAAAAATTATCTGATGGGGCTGATAATTCTGATAAGGTTACAGAAGAAGATTTGAAAACTATTGTAGATGTTGGGGAAGAGCAAGGCGTTATTAATAATGAAGAAAGTGAAATTATAAATAATGTTTTTGATTTTGCTGGCTCTTTTGCATCTGATATTATGACTCCAAGAACTAATATGGAGGCAATAGCTATTGATGCGACTAAGGAAGAATTGGATAAATTTTTAATTGAATCTAAGCATTCAAGAATTCCTGTTTATGGCGAAAGTATTGATAATATTGTGGGCGTTTTGCACATGAAAGATATTGTTACTTTTGTTGCTGAGGGAAGAGAGCCAAGGCTTAAAGATATGCTAAGGCAAACTTACTATGCTTATGAAAATATGAATATAATTGATCTTTTTAAATCAATGAAAAAAATGAATGTGTCCCTTGCTATTGTTGTTGATGAATACGGCGGAACGGAAGGACTTGTTTCGATTGAAGATATTATTGAGGAGCTTGTTGGAGATATTTACGATGAATATGATCCTGATGATGAGAAAGTCTACAAGGTTTCTGATAATGAATTTATAGTTGATGCAAGTATGCACATAAATGATTTTAATGATTATTTTAATAGAGATATTAAAGAAGTTAAAAATGATTCGGTTGGAGGTTTGGTAATTGATTATCTTAACCGTCTTCCTAAAACTGGAGATATTGTAAAGGTTGATGATGTTACTTTGATTTGTGAGAAGGTTGAACGTTACAAGATAAATTTACTTAGAGTTAAATTTGATAGCGAAAGTTAGAGGTATTATGAAACAAACAGTTTATATTACAGGTCACAAAAATCCAGATACTGATTCTATTTGCTCAGCCCTTGCTTATGCAAATCTAAAAAATAGGCTGGGAGATAGCGAGGCGATTCCGATTAGACTTGGTCATGTAAATCAAGAAACTCAATTTGTTCTTGATTATTTTGGAGTTAAGGCTCCTCTTCATAAGGATTCTATGAAACTTCAAATAAAAGATATTGACTATGACAATTCTTATAATGTTGATGAATCTCTTCCAATTAGAAATGCTTGGTCAATAATTCAAGAAAATAAATTGAATTCTCTTTTTGTAGTAGATGATAAGGAAAGATTAATTGGAGTTGCATCTTTGTCAAACTTAACCCATTCTTATATGGAAGTTTGGGATGATAGAATTATTGGAAGAACTCACACGCCAATTGAAAATATAGTTGATATTTTATCTGCAAAGCTTATGGTAAATCCAAAAAGGCCTAGAGATTTTACAGGCAAAATGATGGTTTATGCCATGAATGAAAAAGATTCTCCAGAAACTTCTTTGGTTGGAGATGGAGATTTGGTTATAACAGGAAATAGGCTTGAAGCTCAAGAGTATTTGATAAGTAAAAATATTTCTTTAATTATTTTAACCAACGGCTCTGATATGAAGGAGGAGCTAAAAAAAGAGGCTGAAAAAAATAATATTACAATTATTTCAACAGAATATGATACCTTTATGACAGCAAGACTTTTGCCAATGGCAGTTCCAATTGCAAATGTTATGAGCACAGAAAATTTGGTTTATTTTTCTCCAGAAGATACAGTTGATACAGTTCGTGAGGTAATGGGAAAAACTAGATTTAGATCTTATCCAATTGTTGATGCAAGGGGAAGAGTTCTTGGGGCAATTTCAAGATACCATTTAATTTCTGATGAGAAGAAAAAATTAATTTTGGTTGACCACAACGAAAGAAACCAATCAGTTGATGATATTGATTATGCAGAAATAATTGAAATAATTGACCACCACAGAGTAGCTAATGTTGTAACAAATCAACCCTTATTTTTTAGGGCAGAGCCTGTGGGTTCAACTGCAACCATAGTTGCAAAAATGTTTTTTGAATCAGGAATAAGACCTACAAAAGAAATTGCTGGTCTACTTTCAGCAGCAATAATTTCCGATACTCTTTTATTCAGATCGCCAACAACAACAGAAACTGACAAAAGAGTTTTAAATAGACTTACAAAAATTGCAGATATTAATCCAGAAGATTTTGCTATGAAGATGTTTAAGGCTGGAACAAGTCTTAAAAATAAATCGCCAGAAGATTTAATTGATGGAGATGTAAAAGCATTTACAATTGGAGATGACAAAATCAGAGTTGGACAAGTTATGACAATGAATCCAGAAGAGTTAAATCCTATAAAAGATAAATTAACTGCTCTTATGAAAGAAAGATTAAATGCTAAGGGAGAAAATACATTTGTCCTTGTACTTACAGATATTTTCAATAAAAAATCTGAATTATTAGTCGTGGGAAACTATCTTGATGATATAGAAAAAGTTTTTGGAAATAAGGTAAACAATGGAACAATTTCAGCTCCTGGTGTTTTATCCAGAAAAAAACAAGTTATACCAAAAATAACTGAAGCTATTATGAATTCCCACAATAATTAAACTTTACTGAAAAAAATTTCTATGCTATAATATAGAAAATTTAGAAAACAGGAGAAAATAATGAAAAACTTAAATTTTGCACAAACTAGCTTTTACTTTTTTAACTTTACTTTTGACAAAAGTAAGGCTATTTATCATGTGCAAAATTTTAAAACATTTTAAGTTTTTTTGAATTTTAGCTTCTTGGTAATAGCCAGGAAGCTTTTTTATTTTGAAATAATAAATTAGCTTAAAAAATTACATAAAAAATTTTTAAAGAAAAGAGAGATTTTGTTAGGAGAAGAAAATGATTATTAAATTAAAAAATGGTGCAAATGAAAAAGAAGTACAAGATCTTATAAAAGAAATTGAAGATATGGGGCTTAAAGTAAGTAAGGCAGTTGGTTTTAAAACGACAATTTTGGGACTTTTGGGAGATACTTCCAAGGTTTCAAAAGATGATATGAAATCAAAAAATGTTGTTGATGATGTAATAAGAATCCAAGAGCCTTATAAAAAAGCAAACAGGAAATTTCATCCAGAAGATACAATAATTACTCTCGAAAATGGAACAAAAATCGGCGGTGGATCTTTTGTTTATATGGCAGGACCATGTTCAGTCGAAAGTGAAGAACAAATTGTATCAATTGCAAAAAAAATCAAAAATTCTGGAGCAACAATTTTAAGAGGAGGAGCTTTTAAGCCAAGAACAAGCCCATATTCTTTTCAAGGTTATGGCAAAAAAGCTATTGATTATCTTATAAAAGCAAAAGAAGAAACAGGACTTGCTCTCGTTTCAGAAATTATGGAAATAAATCAATTAAAATATTTTGATAATGTAGATATTCTTCAAGTTGGAGCAAGAAATATGCAAAATTTTGATTTATTAAAAGCACTTGGAGAAGTTGATAAACCGATTTTATTAAAAAGAGGCCTATCTGCAACCTATGAAGAATTATTGATGGCAGCAGAATATATTATGAGCAGGGGAAATACAAAAGTTATTCTTTGTGAGAGAGGAATTAGGACTTTTGAAACAGCAACAAGAAATACTTTGGACGTCACAGCTGTTCCATTTTTGCACGAAAAAACTCATCTTCCAATAATAATCGATCCATCTCATGCGGCGGGAATTTCAAGATATGTAAAAGATTTATCTCTAAGTGCAACGGCAGTTGGGGCAGATGGACTTATGATAGAAGTTCACGAAAATCCTGCAAAAGCATTTTCTGATGGAGCTCAATGCGTAGTTCCAGATGATTTTGACAAAATAGTCAAGTCTACAAAAAAAATCCATGATTTAAGAAAGGAAATTTAAAATGAGTCAAAGCTTTGGTAAAAATTTAAAAATAACCATATTTGGCTCAAGCCACCAAGAATATATGGGTGTAGTTATGGATAATATGGAAATTGGTTTTGAAATTGATATGGAAAAACTTAATAATTTTATGCAAAGAAGAGCTCCGGGAAAATCAAAATTTACCACAAAAAGAAAAGAAAGTGACAATATAAATTTTATTTCTGGAGTAAGGGATAATAAAATAATTTCAAAAACTATAACAGCAATAATAAAAAATGAGAATTACAAATCCAAAGATTATGAAAATTTAAATGATATTCCAAGGCCATCTCATGCAGACTACACTAGTTTTATAAAATATGGAAATGAAATGGATATGAATGGGGGAGGACCTTTTTCTGGAAGATTAACTGCGCCATTTTGCCTTGCAGGAGGAATTGCCAAGCAAATTTTAGAAGAAAAAAATATAAAAATTTCATCAAGGATTAAAAATATTGGAGGAATTGAAGATAAAAATATTGATTTGGTAAATCCTCCTATGGATGAATTAGAAAAAATTTCTCAAAAAGAAATTCCTGTTTTGGACGAAAAAAAAGAAAAAGAAATTAGAAATCTTTTAGAAGAAGTAAAAAAAGATGGAGATTCTATTGGAGGAATTTGTCAAGTTTTTGGGGGAAATATTCCAAAAGGACTTGGAGATCCGCTATTTGATTCTTTTGAGGCAAAAATTTCCTATCTTTCTTATGGGATTCCTGCTCTTAGGGCAGTTTCTTTTGGTTTGGGACTTGATGCTATGAAAATGAAAGGTTCTCAGCACAACGACCAATTTGAAATTAAAAATGGACAGGTAAAAACTATAACAAATAATGCTGGTGGAGTTGTTGGAGGAATTACAAATGGCATGCCTGTAGTTTTTGATTTAATTTTCAAACCAACTCCGTCAATTTCTATTTGTCAAAAATCATTTTCTATAAAAGAAAAAAAAGAAAAAATATTGCAAATTAAGGGACGACACGATCCATGCCTTGCACTTAGAACTCCTCCTATTGGAGAATCTATTTTGGCTTTAACCTTATTGGACTTGTTAAATGAATGAAAATATTGAAAAAATTATTAAAAATTTAGAAAAAGAAAATTATAAAAAAGAAGATTTGGAAAATCTTGATAAATTTGTAAAAGAAAAATATAAAGATTATATGATGAGCCTTTGTGATGGAAAATTTTCTAAATATTTACAAGATAAATTTATAAGAGAAATTTTTCCTAAAGAAGGAAAAATTGGTGTAGGAGGGGCAAAAGGCTCTTATGCCGATCAAGTTTCCCATATTATTTTTCCCAAAGGTAAAATAAATTATTACAAAAAATTTGACCAAATCCTTGATGCAATAGATGAAAATATATGTGATTTTGGAATTTTGCCTTTAGAAAATTCATCTTTTGGCTTTGTAAAAGAAGTTTATAATCTAATGCTTGAAAGAAATTTTTTTATAATTGGAAATTATAAGCTAGATATAAATCATTATTTGTTGGGACATTTAGATGCAACACTTTCTGATATAAAAACAGTTTATTCTCATCCGCAAGCTCTTGGCCAATGTGGAAAATATATAAATAAACACGGTTTTATCCAAAAAGAATATTACAATACGGCACTCGCGAGCAAATATATTAAAGAGAAAAATAATAAAAAACTTGGAGCTATTGGCTCAAAATTTTGTGCTAAGGTTTATAAACTAAAAATAATTGACGAAAATATTCAAAATGAATCAAATAATTATACGAGATTTATTATAGTGTCCAAAAATTTGAAAATTTATGAAAAGGCAAACAAAATTTCTGTAAGGTTAAAAGCTTTTGATAAGCCAGGATCTCTTATTAATATCGTAGAAAAATTTAAAATTTTGGGTGTAAATATGACTAAGCTTGAATCTTCTCCAATTCCTGGTTCTGATTTTGAATTTGTATTTTATTTTGACTTTGAAGGCTCTATTAAAGAGAAAAGAATTAGGAGTCTTTTGGATTTTTTATATGAAAATACTAGAGATTTTGAATTTATGGGAGCTTATATTGACTTTAACAAAGCATTTGACAAAAATATAAATTCAATATATAATCAAAATAACTTATAAGTTAAAATAATAAAACTTTGATCAGAAGTAAGTAAGTTTTATAAATCTTTTATAGAGAGCTTGTGTTTGGTGGAAACAAGCAAAGAAGTAAAACCGAATGGATCTGAGAGTGCTAAGGTGAAAAAAGTACCCGAGGCCGTCTTCCCACGTTATAGGGATATGATATGAAATTATTTTAAATTAGTATCAGAATAAAGATATGTAAGATTTATTAATTTATTGAAATTTATTTTACATAAAAAGGATGGCACCGCGAATTCAACCATTTGCTCCTTTGGAGTAAGTGGTTTTTTTATTGAAAAATTTTAAAAATTTAAAGGAGAAAATTATGAAAACAAAAACTATAACTCAAGCGTCAATTTTACTTGCAATAGGAACAATACTTCATTTGATACCAGGCTTTGTAGGAATGGTAAAACCTGATTTTATGTTGGTGTGTGTATTTACAATTATTATTTTAAATAAGGATTTTAAAATGTCACTTGCAGTAGGTCTTGCTGGTGGAATTTTGGCAGGAATTACAACGAGTGCGCCAGGTGGTTTTGTGCCAAATATTATAGATAAAATTATTTCATCCTTGTTTGTATATTTTGCTGTAAAATTTTTAGAAAAAATAAAAATGGAAAATATTTTTTCTATTGGAGGCCTATATTTTTTTGGAACAGCGGTATCTGGACTTGTATTTTTATTTTTGATGAATATAACAGGAGCTTTGCCAGAAGGATTTGGTATAAGATTAATGTTTGTAAGCCTAGTTCTTCCAACTGCTGGCATAAATATTCTTGTAGGCTTATTTTTTGATAAGGTTATGAGTATGTATAATAAAAATTTTGCAAGAAGCCTAGCTCAAATTTGATTTAGAATGCAGGAAGTTTAAATTAAGGAAAAAATTTTTTTATAGGATAAAAAATTTTTTAATGGAAAAAATATAAATTATTATTTTATTTTTTAAAAAAACCTTTATAATAATAAGAATAAACTTATATTAATTAGAAAGAGGTTAGTCCGTTTTGGAAATTATAAAATTAAATGCTAAGTTGGGCGATTTTTTGTGGGGTTATCCTATGATTATCGTCTTGATTTTTGGAGGGATAGTTTTAAATTATAGGTCAAATTTTTGGGTTTTTAAAAATTTTTCTTATATTTTTAAAAATACTTTTGGAAGACTTGTTAAGGATTCAAAATCTGATGAAAATTCTATTTCTCCTTTTGAGGCGGTTTCGACTGCTCTTGCTGGAACGATTGGAGCAGGGAATATTGTAGGAGTTGCAACAGCAATTGGATTTGGTGGAGCTGGGGCGATTTTTTGGATGTGGATTGCAAGTTTTATTTGTATGACAACAAAAATGGTAGAAGTTACTATGGCTGTTGCTACAAGAGTTTCAGATGATGATGGAAAATATATTGGTGGACCAATGTATTATATTGAAAAGGGAACTGGATCAAAATTTTTGGCGAAAATTTTTTCATTTTTTGCTTTTATTGCAATTATTGGAACGGGAGCTTTGGTTCAATCAAATTCTATTTCTGAATCTTTAAATGCTATGACGGGTTTAAATTTGCACCTTGGTGGAATTTTAATCGTTATTTTTATGCTTTTGGTTCTTGTTGGTGGAATAAAAAGAATTGGCGCTTTCGCATCTAAAATTGTGCCTATAATGTCAGTTTTTTATATTGCAGCTTGTATTTTGATTCTTATTTTGCAAATTGAAGATTTAATTCCAGCTTTTAAAGAAATTATTATTGGAGCTTTTAATCCAAAAGCTTTTGCAGGAGGAGCGACAGGCTCTGGGATTTTAATTTCTATTAGGTGGGGGCTTGCTAGAGGGATTTTTTCAAATGAAGCAGGTCTTGGCACGGCACCTATGGCTCATGCAACAAGTCATACCGACCATCCAATTAGACAAGGAATGTGGGGAGCGATTGAAGTTTTTATCTCTTCAATGATTATTTGTACCATGACTGCCCTTGTAATTATTACAAGTGGAATTTATAAAACACAAGGCCTTGAAGGTGCTGCCCTTACGGCTGAATCATTTTCAAAATCAATTTTTTGGGGAAAATATTTGGTTTCTTTGGCTTTAGTGTTATTTGCTTTTACAACGGCAGTTTCTTGGTGCTATTATGGGCAAAGATGTGTAAAATATTTGACAGGCTCAAGTAAACTTTCTGATTTTTTCAAATATATTTATATTATTTTTTGCTATCTAGGCTCAATCGGCGGTTTGAAATTTGCTTGGTCGGTTGCTGATACAGCAAATGCTTTAATGGTTGTTCCAAATATATTGGCACTGATTATAATGAGCAAAACTTATAGGAAAATTTTGGATGATTTTGATAAGTACAAAGATTCAGAAAAAAAAGGAAATTATTTTTGGACTTATGATAATAAGTGGGAAAAATATTTTGAAAAAAATTAAAAAAATAAAAAAGACTTTTGCAAAAAAATATGCAAAAGTCTTTTTTTTTATTTATTTAATTTTTCAAGCAAGAAATCTGGATCAATTCCGTGAACCATACAAGCTTCATCTAAGGTTTCGTACAAAGATGAAGGACAAGCAATACAACCCATTCCTATTGAAAGGAAAGTGTTAATTGATTCTGGTTTTGCTTGGATTATATCACCGATTAACATATCGTGTGTGATTTCCACCTTCTCTTTTTTTCTATCTTCTAAAGCCATAAAAACCCTCCTTTATGTCTAAAATTTATTTTACTATAAGAGAAATTAAAAATCAAAGTAAAATACTAGGAATTGGGGTACAATTATTTTGGTGATGTTATGAATGAGAAAAATTTAAAAAATATTATGGAATTAAGGAAAAAACTCCAAGATCTAGATGAAAATTTGGAAAAAATAAAAAAGAAAAATTCATTTTTTTCATTTTTTCTTAAATCTTTAATTTTTTCTTTGATTTTTTTATTAATTATATCTTTGGCTAAGACAAAAACTCCAACAAAAATTATGGTTTTTGTTGGAGTTTTTATTATTTCAAATTTTGTTCAGTTGATTTTAATTTCAAAAAAACAAAATGAGGAAATTGAAAAAATAAAAAGGGAAAAAATTAAAATTCAAGCTGAAATATTCAGCCTTGCCAAAGATTTAGAAAATTGAAAAAAATTTTAGAGTAAGTATAATATTAGCAGTCGGCAATGTGAAGTGCTAAGGAGGATTTATGAAAAAAGAATTTAAAGCAGAAGCCAAAAAAGTAATGGATTTGATGATAAATTCAATCTATACAAACAAGGATATTTTTCTTAGGGAATTAATATCAAATGGCTCAGATGCTATTGATAAATTATATTATAAAGATTTAAAATCAGATAAAAACGTAGACAAAAAAGATTATTATATTGAAATTATTCCAAACAAGGACGAAAGATCTTTAACCATAAGAGATACTGGAATTGGAATGGATGAAAAAGATTTGGAAGAAAATCTTGGAACAATTGCAAAATCTGGTACAGAAATTTTCAAAAAAGAAATTGAAAGCGAAGATTTAAATAATTTAATTGGACAATTTGGGGTTGGATTTTACTCAGCCTTTATGGTAAGCAAAAAAATTATTGTAAATACCAAAAAAGATGATCAAGCCTATAAATGGGAAAGTGAAAACGCCGAAAGCTATGAGATTGAAAAATCCGACAAAAAAGAAAATGGAACAGATATTACTTTATTTTTAAAAGAAAATACAGAAGATGAAAACTATGATATTTATCTTGACCAATATAAAATCAAAGAACTTGTAAGAAAATATTCAAACTACATCAGATATCCAATCAAAATGGAAGTTACAAAGTCAAGAAAAACAGATGATTCAACTGATGAAGATCCAAAATATGAAGATTATAAGGAAGTAGAAATTTTAAATTCTGAGATTCCAATTTGGAAAAAATCAAAAAATGATTTGACTGATGAGGATTATATAAATTTCTACAAGGACCAAGGCTTTGGTTTTGATGATCCTTTATCATGGATTCATTTAAACATAGAAGGAACTGTTGAATTTAGGGCGATAATTTATATTCCAAAAAAAGCACCTTTTGATTTTTATTCGAAAGATTATCAAAAAGGTCTACAACTTTATTCATCAGGAGTAAAAATAAAAGATAGGCACGAAGATCTACTTGAAGATGAATTTTCTTTTGCAAAAGGCGTTGTTGAAAGTGATGATATTTCCTTAAATATTTCAAGAGAAACCCTTCAAGAAACAAGAGAATTAAGATTTATTGCCAAACAAATAAATAATAAAATCAGATCTCACTTAATGGATATGATGAAAGACGATAGGGAAAAATACCAAATATTTTTCAAAGAATTTGGTAACAATTTGAAAGTTGCAATTTATGAATCTTTTGGAGGAAAAAAAGATAGGCTAGAAGATTTACTATTATTCAATTCCTACAGAAAAGATAAAATGATTTCATTAAATGAATACAAGGAAGATTTGAAATCAACAGATGAAAATATCCTATATACAGTTGGAGAAAATCTAGAAAAAATCAAAAATTCTCCAGCCTTAAAATCAGTAGATGAAGACAAAGATGTTCTTTTACTTGATGAAAAATTGGATGAATTTTTGATAAAAATGCTAAATTCTTACAAGGAAATTCCTTTTAAATCTATAAACCAAGTTGAAGAAAACGAAGAAGAAAATGAAGAAAACAAAGACTTGATTGAAAAAATCAAGGAAATTTTACCGGAAGAAGTAGTAGATGTAAAAATTTCAGATAATTTATCAGAAGATGTAATTTCAATGATAAAACAAAGGGGAGATGTTTCAATTGAGATGGAAAAAACTTTAAAATCTCAAGTAAATGCCCCAGATATTAAGGCGGAGAAAGTTTTAGAAATAAACAAAAATTCCAAGGCCTATGAATTATTAGCAAAAGATTATAAAGAAAATTCTGATGAATTTAAAATGATAGTAAATATTTTATTTGACCAAGCAAAACTTATAGAAGGACTTGAAATTGATAATCCTCTTGAGTATGCAAAAAATATATGGAAATTAATTTAGGAGAAAAAAATGACAGAGTACAAGAGAAAAAATGTCTGGGAAAATTTATCACTAGACCAAGAAAAAGAATTAGAAAGCCTTTCAAAAGATTATATGGATTTTTTGGACAAGGGAAAAACTGAAAGACTTGCTGCAAAAGAAATTATAAATTTAGCAAAAAAGGCAGGTTATGTTGACCTTGAAGAAAAAATAAAGGCTGGAAAAATTAATTCTGGCGATAAAATCTATGCAGTAAATAAAAATAAAGCTGTAGCAATGTTTCACATAGGAAGCGAAGATTTATCAGATGGACTTGCCATAGTAGGAGGTCATATCGATTCGCCAAGACTTGATTTAAAACCTGTTCCACTTACAGAAGAAAACGGACTAGCTTATTTAAAAACTCACTATTATGGGGGAGTAAAAAAATATAATTGGACAAATATGCCACTTGCCCTTCACGGAGTAGTTTTTACAAAAAATGGAGAAAAAGTAGATATTTCAATTGGAGATAAGGATGATGAGCCAGTGTTTTTTATATCAGAGCTTTTAATTCATTTATCAAGGCAATTGATGGAAAAATCTGCAAAAGAAGTTATAACAGGCGAACAATTATCAATTATAGTTGGCAATAGACCACTATTAGATGAAAAAGAAAATCCAGTAAAGAAAAATATTTTAAAAATTTTAAATGAAAAATACGGAATTGAAGAAGAAGATTTTATAACGGCAGAACTTGAAGTAGTTCCTGCAGGAAAAGCAAGAGAAGTTGGTTTTGATAAATCAATGATAGCATCCCACGGCCACGATGACAGAGTTTGCTCATACGCAGCTTTGAGAGCTTTGCTTGATATAAAAGAAACAAAGAAAACTTTGGTAGGACTTTTTGTTGACAAAGAAGAGATTGGTTCAGTTGGAGCAACAGGAATGACTTCACAATTTTTTGAAAATTCACTTTTAGAAATTATGAATTTAAAAGAAGAATTTGATTTGATTAAATTTAAAAGGGCATTGAGAAATTCAAAAGTTTTATCAGCTGACGTAACCTTGGCAGAAGATCCAAACTTTAAAGATGCAACAGAAAGTCAAAATGCAGCACAAATTTCTCATGGAGTTGCCTTAACAAAATACACAGGCTCAGGCGGAAAAGGCGGCTCAAATGATGCTGATGCAGAATATTTATCACAAGTTAGACTTGCCTTTAATAAAGACGGAGTAATTTTCCAAACAGGAGAGCTTGGTAAAGTTGATCAAGGTGGTGGAGGAACAATTGCCTATATTCTTGCAGAATATGGAATGGATGTAGTTGATTGTGGAACACCAGTAATATCTATGCACGCACCAATAGAATTAATTTCAAAAGCAGATTTCTACTCAACCTTTACAGCTTACAGAGCCTTTTATAAAAATATTTGACAAGAATTTTAATCTAGCGTATAATATTACGCTAATTTGACTTATCCACAATTTTGTTGTATAATATATACAAATGCATGGAAGGTGGATATATGGAATTTAAATCAGTTAATGAAATAAGGTCAGAAGTTAAAAAAAACGTAGGAAAAGAAGTTACTTTAAAAGCTGATAAGGGTAGAAAAAGAATTGTTACCAAAAGCGGTATAATTTTAGACGCTTTCCCAAGTGTATTTACAATAAAAGTAAATAATGATTTTGATGCAGAAAGAACTGTATCATACAGCTACTCAGATGTTTTAACATCTACAGTTAGATTACAAATAAACAATTAATTATAGATTAATTCAAAAAATCATCCTAATATTTTGAGGATGATTTTTTTGATTTTAATTTTATTAAAAAAATTAATTTGAATTTTGATTTAAAAAATTTCAACAAAAAAGAGCAAGAAATTCTTGCTCTTTTTTTGTTTAAAATTTAATTATTTATTTGATCCAGCGTCTGAAGCAGGTGTACTAGCATCGTTTGATGATGGTGTGCTTGCTGCGTTTGAATCCATTGTACTAGCGTTAGAATCAGCTTTTTCTGTAGTTGTTGTTGAAGCTGGTGTGCTTGAAGCGTTTGATGTTGTGTCAGCTTTTTTTCCACATCCTACTAAAGCAACTGTTAATGCTAATACTGGTAATACTTTTTTAATTTTCATTGTTTAATCCCCCTGTTTAAAAAAATATACTTACTATCTTAACCGATAGTAAGTATAATATACCAGATTTGAAGAAAAATTCAAATATTTATGTGAAAAATATTTTTATTTTATAATATATAATTAAAATCTCATTTAATTAAATTTCTATATTGACCCAATCGCCTTTTCTAAATCTTGTCCATAAGCCAATAAATCTTGAAACTTGATCGGCTAAAACTCCTATCCAAATTCCTTGAAGTCCCAAATGAATAATATTTACAAAAAATATTGTTGCAGCAGATCTTATAAAGGTAATTGAAATCAAACTTACGGCAAGTGTATATTTTACATCGCCTGCTGCCCTTAAAGCTCCTCCAAAAATTATTTCAGAAATTTGGAAAATAACTATGAATATAAGGTAAAAAGTTATTACAGAGCCCATAGCTATTATTTTGTCATCATCAAAAAATAATCTGAAAATATTTTTTCTAAATAATACCAAAATAACAGATATTATTATTGAAATTGTTAAGCCAATTTCTTGGCAAGTTTTTCCATATTTTATTGCCTCATCTTTTTTTCTTGCTCCAAGGGCATTGCCTGTAAGGGCAACTGCTGCAACCTGCATACCATCCCCGAATGAAAATGAAAGAGAAAGCAAATTCATTCCTACATTGTGAGCTGCAAATTGGTCTGTTCCAAGTTTTGCGGCTGTAATTGCTGTAACCAAAAATCCAATTCTTGCTGCAATATTTTCTATAAAAATATTTGAGCCTAGTCCAAAAATTTCTTTAAATATAAAATTTGAGAAAGTAAGTTTATATTTTTTTATAAGCCCAAAGGACATGTATGATGATCTTCTAAATAATGAAGAAAAACTCATAACTGCTGCAACAAAAGCTCCCAAAACTGTTGCGATTGCTGCTCCTTTTACTCCTAATTTTGGAAAACCAAAATTTCCATTTATAAGTAAATAATTGAAAAATATATTTACAATAGAAGAAACTAGATTTGTTGTAAAGGCTATTTGTGTATTTCCACTTCCTCTTTGACCTGCGTTTATTGTCATGGAAATTACATTAAATATCATTCCTGCCATTATAATTTTAAAATATGAAACTCCCAAATCGTGAGTGTCAGGAGATGATCCTGCAAGTTTTATAATTTGTGGAGTAAATATTACAAAAATTGAAGAGATTATTATACATAAACTAACAGCTACAATCATTGCAGTAACCATAGTTTGGTTCGCCATTTTTTTATCTTCTTCGCCTTTTCTTCTTGCAACTAGGGCTGAAACTGAAACTGCAATTGCAATAAAAAAGGAAAGGGCGATAAATTTTGGCTGGGTTGTAAGTCCAATTGCGGCAACTGCCGATGAACCAATTGATGAAACCATGAAGGTATCAATCAAACCTGCTAAGGAAATAAAAAATGATTCCAAGACAGACGGCCAAGCAATTTGCAAGGCCCTTTTCCAATATTTATTTTTAATCAAAAAACTACCTCACTTTCTATAATTTTTTCAAAATTTCATTTATACTAATATCATTTGCTTTATCATCAATCTTAATTTGCATATCAAGAATACAAGCTATCATATCCCTTGTATCTTTAATTGCAAGTAAAAAATCATTATTTTTCAAATAATTTGCCAAAAAAATTGAGTCAAACAAGTCCCCGCTTCCGCCAAAAGACTTGTCCAAAAATTTATAATCTTCTTCTATAAAATATTTATCCTTAGCCAAAATAAAATGTCTGTTTCCATCTTCAACACTTGTAATAATAAATTTTTTTCCAATATTTTCAAAATAATCCACAATATCATGAGCTTTTTTAAATTTATTATCAGTCAAAAGCCTTGCCTCTGTGAGATTTGGAATAATTATATGGGCATAATCTGCCATATATTTATAAATTTCTACAATATTTTTATCAAGACCACTATAGATTTTTCCAGAATCTCCCATGATTGGATCAAGTACCATAAATAGATTATTTTCTTTTACAAAATCACAAATTATTTTTGCCTGATTAAAATTTAAAACAAACCCCACAAAAACTGCCTTATATTTTCTATTTTGCTTTTTATAAACTTCAAGAGTATTGGTCAAAAAATCGCTAGAATCAAAAATTTCTATGGGTTTTAGAGAAAACATATTTGAAATTAAAGCTGTAGGTATAAAATCTATATCAAAAGAATAAAAATTTAAAACACTTTTGCAAAGACTTCCACCAATATTTCCACTTGAAAGAAAGTCATTAATAAGCAAAATTTTTTCATTATTTTTACAAGATTTCATATAACTCCTTTAAATAAAATACTAATTCATTCTTATAGAACTATTATAGTTATATTAATGAAAATAAGCAAATAAGAAGATTTTTATTAGATTTTTAAGAAAAATAATTTGAATTTTTATCCTTTTAAAATAAGGCGAAATTAGATATAATAATATCATGAAAAAGTATAATAACAATATGAAAAAATATAATGAAAAAATTAAAAAAATATTAAACGATAACAAATTTGTTGAAAAAACAAAATCATCTTTATTGAAAGTTGTTTTTGGCAGGGCGGGTTTGTATGTTTTGTTGGTACTTGCTCAAATTTTTATTTTTATGGCAATACTTAGACATCTTTCAATCGATCCATCTGTAATTTTTGGATCATCAGCATTAATAGCGGCAATTTCTTTGCTTGTGATTTTGTCAATGGATGTAAATCCTTACGAAAAGCTTTCTTGGTTTTTTCTAATTGCAGCCTTTCCTACTTTTGGAATTATGTTTTTTATCTTATCAAGAATTGATATAGGAAAAAAAATCGAAGAAAGCTCAATTATGGATAGCGAAGAAGAAACCAATTATCTGCACACAATCGATGAAGATTTGGTAGAAGAATTAAAAAATGAAGATAAGGAATTTTATAATTTAGTAAAATATTTAAATGATTACGGCTCATATCCTGTAAGCAAAAATAATGATGCAAAATATTACAGAGTTGGAGATGACGCAGTTAATGATATTATTGAGGCGATAAGAAGCGCTAAGGATTTTATTTTTGTAGAATTTTTTATAATACACCAAGGATATTTTTGGGGGACAATTCTTGAACAGCTTGCACAAAAAGCAAGTGAGGGAGTTGAAGTAAGACTTATGTATGATGGAACAAATGCAATTTTAAATCTACCAAAAAATTTTCCAGAAGAGATGGAAAATCTTGGAATAAAATGCAAAGTTTTTTCTCCAATAATTCCAATTATATCAACCTACCACAACAACAGAGATCATAGAAAAATTTTGGTAGTAGATGGCAAAGTAGCTTTTACAGGCGGAGTAAATTTGGCTGACGAATATATAAATGTAGAAGAAAGATTTGGCCATTGGAAAGATACTTTTATAAGATTAAAAGGCCCAGTAGTTCAATCATTTACAATTATGTTTTTGCAATTGTGGGATAGCGAAGAAAAAGAAGATTTAAAAAGATATTTACAAACATATCCACAAAAGTCACAAGGCTATATGATAGGAGTTGGAGATAATCCGATTAGAAAAGAAAGATTTTTCAAAAATATTTATATGCACATACTAGATACAGCAAAAGACTACGCCTATATCATGACACCTTATTTAATTATAGATAATGAAATGACAAAATCTTTAACATTTGCAGCAAAAAGAGGAGTAGATGTAAGAATAATTCTTCCAGCAATTCCAGACAAAAAAATTCCATATATGCTAGCAAAATCTCATTACAAAAAATTAATTGAATCCGGAGTTAAAATATATGAATATTTGCCAGGATTTATCCATGCAAAAACTTGGGTTTCCGATAATGAAAAAGCAGTAGTAGGATCAGTAAATGTAGATTATAGAGCTCTTTATTTAAATTTTGAATGTGGAGTTTATATTCACAAACACCCAGTAATTAATGAAATATTAAAAGATTTTGAAATAAGTTTTGATATAGGAAAACAAATAAGCCTTGACGATGTAAAATCTTATCCAATTTATAAAAAAATAATAGCTTTCATAGTAAAACCATTTGCCCCATTAATGTAAACCTAGTTTTATCTAGGTTTTTTTCTTTGAAAAATTTTAAAATAAATTTCAAAAAAATATTTGACAAGAAAAAAAATCTAGTTATAATTGAATTAAGAAGTGTGTGGAGATACGCCATACACCATACAGAAATTATAGGAAGGGGTTTTTATGTTTGATTTGAATAGCTCATCTCAAATTCCTTTGAATGAACAAATTGTTGAGCAAACAAAATTAATGATTGCTCAAGGAATTTTGATTGACGGCGACACTATGCCATCTGTAAGAGATTTATCAAAAGCTCTTTTGATTAATCAATCTACCGTTCAAAAAGCCTACAACAAATTGAAAGAAGAAGGAATTTTGCTTACAAAAAAAGGTCTTGGGACTTTTGTAAGTTTAGATGATGAAATAATTGATGTAAAAAAAGAAAAACTCGAGAAAAAACTCTACGACATTTTTTTAAAATGTATTTTTTATGGAATAAGTTTTGAAAAGATTAAAAATATTTATGAAAAGAGCAAGGAGGACTCTAATGGCTGTGGAAGTAATGAGCCTTTATAAATCTTTTGGGGAAAATAAGGTTTTGGAAGATGTAAATTTTTCTTTGGAAGAAGGAAAAATATATGCTTTGGTTGGAAGAAATGGCTCTGGCAAAACTACTCTTTTAAAAGTAATGGCCGATATTTTTCAAAAAGATTTAGGCAAGGTTAATGTTTTTGGAAAATCTTGTGCGGAGGATAAGCACATATTGGAAAATATTGTTTATTTGCCTGATAGGTTTGATTATTTTGATTATATATCGGTTGAAAAAATGCTTGAATATTATGAAGTTATTTATCCGAATTTCAACAAAAAATTTGCAAAAAAAGAGCTTGAAAAAAATAATATAGATTTAAAAAAATCTTTGAGATCTTTTTCAAAAGGATATAAAAATTTGATTGGGCTTTTGGCTACTATTTCTACAAATGCAAAAGTGATTCTTTTGGATGAAATTCTTGATGGGATGGATGTTTTAAATAAGGAGATTATTCTTACTTATATTTTAGATTTAAAAGAAGAAGGAAGAACTGTTCTTGCATCAAGCCACGAGCTTGAGGAATTGGCAAAAGTTGCTGATGAAACTCTTTATCTTTCTAAGGAAGGAAAACTTACAAATCTTTATCAAAATAAGGAAAAATTTGTTAAGTTGCAAGTGGTTGTAAAGGATAAATTAGATCCAAGAATTCTTGAAAAATCTGTTTTGAGATTTCATTTGGGAAGAGTTTATACAATTTTGATTGATAATAGGGAAAATATTCTTGATGATATAAAAAGAAATGAATCTATTGTACAATTTGATGTTTTGGAATCAAAAATTGAGGATAATTTCTATTGGGAGAAGGGAAGGAGTAAATAATGAAAGACTTTAAGAAAGAAATTAAAATTCTTACAATAAGAAATGGATTTTGGATAATTCTTGCTGTTTTAGTTAGCCTTCTTTTTTATGGAGTTTTCCAAACAAATACCTTGGAAGAAAAACACGATTCTTTGGTTAATGTTACAAATAAAATAAATATCATGGCTAATACAGGCAAGAAATACAAAAAAGATGTAGTAATAGATAAAGAATTCTTTGAAAAAAATGATATTATTTTTAAAAAAATGGCAAAAAAATATGAATATGGCAAGTATGATAATTTTGATTTTTCAAAAGCAAGTGAAGAGGAAATGAAAAAATATGATGAATATCAATTAAAAAATGGAGAATATTTGCAAAACCTAACTAGCTATAAATATTTGTCAAAAGAGATGAAGGAAAAAACTAATAATTTCTTTTCAATTCCTATAAGTATTACGGGTATGATTGTGGTTTTAGTTTTGGGATTTTTATTTTCATCAATGGAGCATTCAACTTCTTATTATGAATTTGCCAGAACTTATCCATGGACAAAGAAAAAAGATTTTCTAATGAAAATTATATTTGGGCTTATGATTATTTTTGGATTTGTTTTGATAAGCTCAATTTTAAATTATATGATAGTAAAAACTTCAAATTTTGAAATTTTAAAAACGGGCGTCAAATATATTCCAGGAAATTTGAAAAATTTTGGATTTTTGTCAGCTATTTATCTTACAATTTTGTCAGTAGGTTTTATGGCAGGAAATATTTTAGGTCATGTTGGACTTGGAGTAATGACTTTTTTCTTTATTGATATTGTAAATGCTATATGGGACAGTTTAAATATGTTATTCAAAGGCGAATCTTTATATGAAAGGTCTTTAATATATTTAATTGAAAATAAAATTCCTAATGACACATCTTATTTTAACAAAATAATTAAAGTTATTTTAAGACCTGCTTCAAATTATGATAATTCTTACTTAGCTTTGGCAGGATTAATAATATTTTCCTTGCTTGTATTTATAGTTTCATATTCTTTGATAGAAAAAACAAAAACAGAAAAATCTGGAAAGATGGTTTTGTTAAAACCTATAGAAAATCTTGCGAAAGTTTTAATAATTTTGCTTTGTGCGTGCGGTGGAACTTTGATTTTTCAACAATCTGTTTTCAAAGGATTCTCTATAATTAATTTTGTAATATTTGCATTTTTAATTTTTGTCTTTACTAAAATATTTAATATTTTGTTTAAATTAAAATTAAAAGTTTAAAAAAATTAAAGGCTGGAGTTTATCTTCAGTCTTTTTGTGTGATTAAAATTTTAAATTTGGTAAAATAGAATAAAGAAAAAAATTAAGGAGTGAAATTATGGCAAAAGATAGGTTGACTTGGAATGAATATTTTATAAAACTTGCTCACATGGTTGCTCTTAGGGGAACCTGCGATAGGGCTTATGTTGGTTGCGTTCTTGTAAATGGCGAAAATAGAATTATTTCTACAGGCTACAACGGTTCAATAAAAGGAAATCCACATTGTGATGAAGTAGGGCATACGATGAGAGATGGTCATTGTATTGCAACAATTCATGCAGAAATGAATGCGCTTTTGTATTGTGCAAAAGAAGGAATTCCTGTCAAAAATTCTATTTGCTATGTAACTCATTTTCCTTGCTTAAATTGTACAAAAAGTCTGATTCAAGCGGGCATTAAAGAAATTTATTATTCAAATGATTATAGAATTGATCCTTATGCAATAGAACTTTTGGAGAAAAATAAAATAAAATATGAAAAGATAGAAAATAGAAATTGAGAATAAAATGGGATACAAAAAAAGAAAACTTGAGATAATAAAAAAATTTATAAGTCTAAATATTATTTTGGACGGCAGAAAACTTTTGAAAAATAAGGGAGAAAATTCAAAAGATTTAAGCGAGCTTGAAAGTCATTTTGGCAAAAATTTGAGGAGCTTGTTCGAAGAATTGGGACCTGTTTTTGTAAAATTTGGACAATTATTATCTACAAGAAGGGATATATTTTCAGAAAATATAATTACAGAGCTTGAAAAATTACAAGATGATGTAAAAGAAGAAGATTTTGAAAATATAAAAGAAGTTTTTTATGAAGAATTTTCAAAAGATATTTATGAAGTCTTTGATGAATTTGAAAAAAAACCACTTGCATCAGGCTCAATTGCCCAAACCCACTTGGCAACTATAAAGGTTGGCTCTCTTGAGAGAAAGGTTGTTGTCAAAATTCAAAGAAAAGATATGGACAAAAGAGTTGTTGAAGATTTGAAAATAATGAATGATCTTTATAAAAAACTCGAAATAAAACTTGAAGGAATAAAATCTTTTAATTTTGGAGAAATTATCCAAGAATTTTCTCTTTCCCTAATCAGAGAAATTGACTTTGAAGTTGAAAAAAATAATATAAAAAAATACAGAAAATTAAATATTCAAAAAAAAGACCTACTTTCTCCTGATGTCTATGATTCATATTCAAGCAAAAAAGTCTTGACGATGGAATATATTGACGGCAAATCTATAAGGTCAGTTTATGAAAAAAGGTCAGATATTAGAAAAGAATTAGCTGAAAAAATCATAGGAGCTTATGTAAATCAAATGTTTACTTATGGATATTTTCACGCTGATCCTCATCCTGGAAATATTTTTGTAGATGATAATTTAAATATTTATTTGATAGATTTTGGTATTGTTGGAAATTTATCGGAAAATTATCGCTATCAAATAATGAAAATATTTTTGGGAGCAAGTTTTAATGAAGTAAAACTTATAACTGATGCTATAATTGGCATGGGACTTTTGGAATTTGATTCCAAAAAAATTGGGGATTTTGAAAAAAGAATACAAAAACTTTTGGATAAGTACATGGTAATGAGCCTAAATCAAATGAAACTTGCAGATTTGATTAGAGATTTTTATACGCTTTTGGTGGATTATTCCATAAAAATACCATCAGAGCTTACAAATTTTGCAAAAACAGTTTTAATTTTGGAAGGCTTAATCGAAAAATTAGTTTACAAAGAATCATTCCTAGAACTTGCCCTTCCAATAGCAAAATCTATGGTATTTAAAATTTTTAGTCCAGACCTAGTTTTTGATAGAATTAGACCAAAAATGTATGATACCTACTCATTAATAAAAGAATTTCCCCAAACAACCCTAAATATTTTAAGGCAACTTGCAAGAGGAGATTTTAGGATAATCGATCAAAAAAGCGAAGAAGAAAGAAAGTCCTACGAAAAAACAGAAAATCAAAAAACACAAGCTATAATTTTTCTTGGACTTTGCCTAATAATTGCATCATCACTTTTGGGCTTGGCATTTGTAGAGATTGACAAAAATATTTTAAAAGCACTCTTAGTAACAAGTTTATTTTTGGGATTTTTTATGGCATTTACCATAATCAAAAATATATACAGAAAGGAATAAAATGAGAAAAACAAAAGAATTTGAAGTAGAAAGATTTCTTGCAAATAGCGAGGGATATTTAAAAAATAAATATCTTTTGTCTTTAATGTTTGAAGTATCCTTTGATCAGGCACAAGAAGTAGAAGATGAAAAAATCATGGAAGATAAGAGGTGGATAGTTTATTCTTGGGATATAAAAATCAAAAAGCCCATAAAAGCAAAAGATAAAATAAAAATTACCACCTTTGCCATTGATATGAAAAAATTCTACGCTTACAGAAACTTTATCATAGAAAGAAATGATGAAGAAATTGTAGAAGCCTATTGCGTGTTTTTGCTTTTTGACCTTAAAAAAATGCGACCAATAAAAATTCCAAAAGAAATAGCAAAAGCCTACCAAAAAGAAAAAGCCATATATGAAGAAAAATCACACAAATATGGCGATGAATTTACAAATTTAGAAAAAATTCAAATAAGATATACAGATATAGACACAAATTATCACGTAAATAACGCATCATACATGGATTTATTAAGAGAAATTACAAAAGTCAAAGACCAAGATATAGAATTTATAAATATAGTTTATAAAAATGAAATAAGAGATAAAAAATATATACTTGGAGAAAATTCTAAAAATAAAAATGAAATTTCATATAGATTTATAGACGATGACAAAAAAATTTATACCTACGGAAAGATAGTAAAAAGAAATGTATAAAGAAAATTACGGAAATATACCAAACAAAGACAAAATAAATTATTATTTAATAGAAGATAACCAAAATATAGGAGCTTGGGTAAGAAGATCAAAAATTATAGGTAAAACAGCAAAAATGATGGCAAAAGAATTAGGACTAGACAAAGACATAGCCTTTGCTTGCGGCTCACTTTTTGAAATTGGAAAAAAAGAAAATAAAAATAATTTAGAAAAAAATATAAGAGGATTTTATATTTTAAGAAAAGAATCATATTTTTTTCCAGCAAAAACCAATCTTAGCCATTCCTTTATAATAAAAGATATAGACTCCTTTATAGGAGAAGATAATCTAGAAGAAAAAGATAAAAAAATAATAAAAAATTTTCTCCTATTCCATACTTACACAGATTACGACAAACTAATCCAAGTGCTAGACAATTCAATCACAGATAAATATATAGGAATAGAAAAATATCAAAAATATTTAAAAGAAAAATACAAAAAAATACCATACGAAAAAGAAAGATTAAAAATATTAGAAAGCTACCAAAAATATTTTGAAAATAAATTAAAAAATCCAATAGAATATTATGTAAATAAAAATATAAAAAAATGAAACGACTCAAAGCAAATACGATTTGAATTTAAATCAATGAATATGAATTATAGTTTTTATAAGCATCTAGTAATCAATATTGTAAAAACTAATAGAATAGTTAGTAATTATACATAGTATAAAACTGTTATTAATAAGATTATTAAATCTATAGGATAATGAATAAATGAAAGCTAATTCAATAATTTAAAAGAAAACAAATAGAGTAGAAAAAATATATTGATTTTTTAAATTAGTAATTTTAAATATATAATAAATGGTATAATGTCATTAAGAAGTAATGGAAGGAGGTAAATTTATGTCAAGTATAGCAGTTGATATTCAACCTGAAATTATTAATTGGGCATTAAATCAGACAAATAAAGAAAATATAGATGGAAAATTGCTTGAAAATATTATTAAATGGCTTGATGGTACGAAGAGTCCTACATTTAATCAGATTGAAGAGTTTAGTAAAAAGTCTTGCATTCCTTTGGGATATTTTTTCTTAGAAAAACCACCAAAGGAGAAAATAAATTTAATTAATTATAGAACGATAGATAGCGTTGATTTAATAGATCCTAGCCGAGATCTTATCGATACTGTTTTTGAGATGGAAACAATTCAGGATTGGATGGCAACATATCGACAAGAAATGGGATTTGATAAATGTGTTTTTCTTGGTCTATCTAAGGAACAAGATAACCCAATTGAAATTGCAAAATTAATAAGATCTTATCTTGAAACTCCTATAAAATGGTACAAGAGTACTGATAGTGTTACAGATTCTTTTAAATATTGGAGAAATTTATTAAATCAAACGGGTGTTGTCGTAATGATGAATGGAGTTGTAAGGAATAATACACATCGTACTTTGAATACAAATGAATTTCGAGCATTTGCAATGGCTAACGATTGGGCACCTCTAATATTTATCAATGCATCAGATACACATGGTGCAAGGCTATTTTCCTTATTACATGAAGCTACCCATATTGCTTTGGGAACAAGTGATTTATTTAATGATCGCCAAAATACTGATACTGTTGTATCTTCTGTAGAAACTTTATGTAATGCAGTGGCTGCTGAGTTATTAGTTCCTAATGAAGAATTTATAATTGAGTGGAATAAGTTAAAAACTACTAAAAATGATTATAATAAATTTTCCGAAATAGCGGGAGTATTCCATTGTGGTGTTACTGTAATTGCTAGAAGAGCTTTTGATAATAAATTTATTGATTTTTCTACTTACAAAAAAATGGCAGATTATATGATAGATAAATACAATAAAAACAAAAAAAATAAGAGTGGTAAAGGCGGAAATTATTATAGCACTATTGCAAGTAGATTGGATAAAAGTCTAGTTCGAGCTATTTGCGAAAGTATTTCAATTGGGAGAACTAGTTATACAGAAGCCTTTAGATTAACCAATACAAATAAAAAAACATTTCCTAATGTTGTTAATAAAGTAGGGGGTGTAAGCAATTGGTAAATACTTCAGAGACATTTTTGATTGATGCAAATGCTCTAATGACGCCGTATAGATTATACTATGGATTTGATATTGCTCCATCATTTTGGGAGAATGTGGCATGTGCATTTAAAAGAAAACAGATAGTTTTGCTAGATAAGGTTAAAGATGAAGTTTTGAATGGTGATGATGAGCTTACAAAATGGATAAAGAATAATGAAAATAAAATTGATGTTTGCCACCATAAAACTAAATCTGTTATTGATAACTATCAATCTGTGTTAAAGTATATTCAGACATGTGGATTTTATAAAGATAGCGCTTTGATGGAGTGGGCTCCTTCAAATGTCGCAGATCCTTGGTTGATTGCGGCAGCAAAGTCGAACAATTATACTATTGTAACTTTAGAGTCTCCTTCAGGTGGTTTAAGTAAAAAAACACCTAATAGATCAGCAAAAATACCAGATATTGCTAAAGCTTTTGATGTAAAATATATTACTTTATTTGACATGATGAGACAATTAGGAATTTCTTTATAAAATATATTTAAAAAAATTCAGTGGCTGTAAACAGAATAATTATGTAATTCTAATCAATATTTTCTATGATAACTTTCATGATTTTATCTAATATAGCATTAATGTCAGAATAATTCAATTTATTAAATTAAAATTAAATGGAGCATTCCGTAAAGGTCTGCTCCATTTAATTTTTAGAAAATGTATGTGTACTTACTGAGTTTCATATTAAAGTTATAAGTGTTAAGTATATTTTGTATTTAATTTATATTTATTAATTTATTTCTTATTAGATTTTTAAATTCAAGTAGTTCATTAGATTTAATATAGTAACCTAAATTTGTCATTATTGAAGTTTTGCTTATTATTTTTTGTTGTGTAGGAATATCTATAGCAACAATTTCACCATTAGTATTTATAGTTGGGCCAGCAAATAAAACTCCTAAGAAAATTAATCTATTCTGTCCTAAGATTATACCACCACTTTTATCTTTGTAACTTCCCTCATTTACAATATAGATTGGAGAACCTGAGGAACCAGGAAATGCAGCTATGTCAGCTAATGCAATTCCTTTTTTATTAAAATCATATGAAGGATGAGAAGACGTATATCCTTTTCTAAAAATCGGATAATTATTTATCTTATCCCATAATCCTATTGGGTAACCAATCATGACTATTTCTTCAAGTGCAGATAGATTATTTAAAGTTTCTTCATCTGGAATTATACTTTCTTCAGCGGGAACATAATATACATCTTTACCTGTTCGTGACTTTACTTCTTTAAAAACTGGATTAATAAATGTGAAGCATAGATCCTGATTTGAATGGAAAATCCAATCTGATGTTAAAGTTATAGGATGACTTTCGATTGTTTCGTTAACACTACCTTCTCTTAGGTGTAAATAAAATGTGATATTTTCAGATTTATTGTAATTTAAGACATGTTTATTTGTAACTAATATTGGAACACGAATATCATCAAATATAAAATCAAAAAAGAAACCTGTCCCAGAAGATCCATCTTTAGTCTCTAATCGTACAGTATTAAACATAAGTTGTTCTGATATATTAACTGGTATCATAATTCACCTCTTTGATTGTTTTTAATTTTAATATATGAATCTAATATTAAAAATATTAAGCTTATTAAAAATGAAACATTTTTATTATGATTTAAATTTTCAACATTAGAAAATAAGTAATTTATATATTTAACTTAGGTGGAAATAAGTAAAGGTATTTACAGTATTAAGAGCTTAAAATGATATAACACTTGATTAACTTATTATTAACATCATAGTACAAATATTTCGGGTTGTAAATAAGTTTCTTTGAATAACAAAATTGATATGCATAACATGTGTACATATAGTAAATTGGAATTCAAATAAATTAGTTTAACTGTAAAATTTTTTTAAGTTAATTTGGACTAGTTTAAAAAAATTATTTCTTTAAAATATAAATAATAACTTTTGCTCTTGTAATAGGAAAATAACCTGAAAAATTAAATTAAATATAAGCAAGGAATTTAAAAATAAACAAACAATAATATTTTATAATTTATTAAGAAGTGAATATAAAGAATATAGTAGAGAGATTTAAAAACAGAAAAGAAAAAGATTATATTTATAGATATACTGATATAGAAAAATAATAAATCTTATCGTTTTAGCTATATAAATATGCTACATAGATTTTATTGGATTTATTGTAGAAAAATTTTTAATAAATTTTTACTCTTTGTTTTTATTTGCTTATATATAAAGTAAGAAATAAAAATTTGCAAATTTTTACTTTGGCATATATAATAAAACGGATTGGTACAAAAATTATAAGAAAATGCTTGAAAATTTTTAAAAAATTTAGGAAATTAACTTGATTTTTCTTATTAATTGTTGTATCATATTTAAGTGCTATGAAGTGGGAGGTTGCTTTCACACTAAGCCAGATGTGGAAGGTAATTTCCACCAAGCAAGCTAGAGAAAAATCTCTAGTGCTTTCCAAATATAATTAAACGCCCGGTAGGGTGGCACATCAAAAGGAGGAAAAATGGCTAATCAAAAGATAAGAATTAGACTAAGAGCATATGATCATGAAATAATTGACAGCTCTGCAGAGAAAATCGTTGAAGCGGTAAAAAGATCAGGAGCAAAAGTAAGTGGACCTATTCCATTACCAACTGAAAAAGAAGTTATAACAATACTTCGTGCGGTTCACAAATACAAAGACTCAAGAGAACAGTTTGAACAAAGAACACACAAAAGATTAATCGACATCATTGGACCAAATGCAAAAACTTTAGATTCTCTAAAGAAACTAAATTTACCAGCTGGTGTTGACATAGAAATAAAACTGTAATTAGAATGATTGAAGGTTTTCCAAATAATTTTGGATCAATCCGCTGTAATTAAGGAGGTACTCAAATGAAGAGTATATTTACAACAAAAGTAGGCATGACTCAAGTCATTGATGAAGATGGTGTTGTTACACCTGTAACTGTACTTAAAGCTGATGAGAATGTAATAGTTCAAGTTAAATCAGAAGAAGTTGATGGTTACAATTCAATCCAAATCGGTTATCATGACAAAAAAGAAAAAAATGTTAAAAAACCTATCAAAGGACACTTTGACAAGGCTGGCGCTTCTTATAAAAGATTTTTAAGAGAAGTTAGACTTGATGAAAAATCTGAATTAAATCCTGGAGATACACTTAGTGTTGACCAATTTGAAGAAGGCGAATTAGTAGATATTACTGCTATTTCTAAAGGAAAAGGAACACAAGGTGCTATCAAAAGATGGAATTATGGAAGAGGACCAGCAAGCCACGGTTCTAAATCACACAGAGTAGCAGGAGCAAGAGCAGCAGGTTCTGATCCAGCTAGAGTGTTCAAAGGTAGAAAAGGCTCTGGAAAAATGGGACATGAACGTGTAACAGTTCAAAACCTAAAAGTTGTTAAAGTAAACACAGAAGACAGCTACATCCTAGTTAAAGGCGCAGTTCCAGGACCAAAAGGTGGACTTGTTCAAGTTAAACAAGCAACAAAGAGCCTATAATAAGGAGGAATAAATGCCTAAAGTAGAAGTTTTAAATATTAAAGGAGAAAATGTTGGTGAAATCGAGTTGAATGAAACTCTTTTTGCAGCAGAAATTGCTGAAACAGCTGTTTATGATACAGTTAAAAACCAACTAGCTAATAAAAGACAAGGCACACAATCCGCTAAGACTCGTGCAGAAGTAAGAGGTGGTGGAAGAAAGCCATTTAGACAAAAAGGAACAGGTAGAGCTAGACAAGGATCTATAAGAGCTCCTCACTATACAGGCGGTGGAATTGTATTTGCACCAAAGCCAAGAGACTATAGCTACAAAATTCCTAAGAAAATGAGAAGAAAAGCTCTTTACTCAGTTTTAACTTCAAAAGTAAATGATAATGAATTAATCGTACTTGATGAATTAAAACTTGATTCATACAAAACTAAAGAAGCTAATGAAATTTTAAATAACATTAATGCAAACAAAAAAGCTTATGTAGTTATTGCTGAAAATGATGACAAAGTTTATAGATCATTTAGAAACATTGAAGGATGCAACGTAGAGAAAGCAAACTTAATCAATGTATATGATCTTTTAAGACATGACAAACTTGTTATTACAAAAGATGCAATAAACAAACTTGAGGAGGTATTTATATAATGAAATCACCTTACGATATAGTAAAAAGACCAATAATTACTGAAAAAAGTATGGAATTAATTGAAGAAAATAAATACACTTTTGAAGTAGACAAAAATGCAAACAAAGCAGAAATCAAACACGCAATCGAAACTATCTTTGAAGGAGTAAAAGTTAAAAAAGTAAGAACTTTAAACTTTACTGGTAAAAAAGTTAGAACTAGATATGGTTATGGTAAAAAAGCTGATTGGAAAAAAGCTTATGTTACATTAACTGAAGATTCTGAAGCAATTGAATACTTCGACGGAATGTAGGGAGGATTTAAATGCCTATAAGAAAATTAAAACCAACATCAAACGGACACAGAAATATGTCTGTTATGACATACAGTGAAATTACAAAAAAAGCACCAGAAAAATCTCTAACAACTGATTTAAGAAAATCAGGTGGAAGAAACAATACTGGTAGAATAACAGTTCGCCATAGAGGTGGTGGAGCTAAAAGAAAATATAGAATCATTGATTTCAAAAGAAACAAAGATAATATACCAGCAAGAGTAAAAGCTATTGAATATGATCCAAACAGATCAGCAAATATTGCTCTTTTAGCTTATGCTGATGGAGAAAAAAGATATATACTTGCTCCAAGAAATTTAAAAGTTGGAGATGTAGTCGAAAGTGGAAAAGAAGCAGATATTAAACCAGGTAATGCACTTGAATTAAAAGATATTCCAGTAGGTACACAAATCCACAATATCGAACTTAAAGCAGGAAGAGGAGCAATCCTTGTAAGAAGTGCAGGAGTTTCTGCTCAACTTATGGCTAAAGAAGGAAGATTTGCAACAGTAAAATTACCAAGTGGAGAAACAAGACTAATCCACAATGATTGTAAAGCTACAATAGGAATGGTTGGAAACATTGAACACGAATTAGTAAGAATTGGTAAAGCTGGAAAAACAAGATACTTGGGACAAAGACCACATGTTAGAGGATCAGCAATGAACCCAGTAGACCATCCACACGGTGGTGGTGAAGGTAGAACACCAGTAGGAAGACCAGCACCATCAACACCATGGGGTAAACCAGCACTTGGTCTTAAAACAAGAAAAAAGAAAAATAAATCTTCTAAATATATAGTAAGAAGAAGAAACGAAAAATAGGGGGATTTAATGGCTAGATCACTAAAAAAAGGACCTTTTGTCGATGAACATTTAATGAAAAAAATTGAAGCATTAAATGAAAAAAATGACAAAAAGGTAGTTAAAACTTGGTCAAGACGTTCTACAATATTTCCTGAATTTGTAGAACATACTATAGCAGTTCACGATGGTAGAAAGCATGTTCCAATATATATAACAGAAGATATGGTTGGACATAAACTTGGAGAGTTCGTTCCAACAAGAACTTTCAAAGGCCATGCTAAAAAAGCAACAGAAATGAAATCAAAATTAAGTTAGGAGAGTATAAATGGAAGTTAAAGCAACAGCTAAATATGTAAGAATATCTCCTCTTAAAGTTAATTATATATGTAGAGAAATTAGAGGTAAACAAGTAGACGAAGCACTTAATATTTTAAGATTTACAAATAAAAAAGGTGCTAGACTACTTTCAGATGTACTTAAAAGTGCAATAGCAAATGCAGAAAACAATAACGGATTATCTAGAGAAAATCTTATTGTTAAAAAAGCCTTCGCAAACGACGCTCCAACTATGAAAAGATGGAGACCTAAGGCAAAGGGTGCAGCTTATCCAATCCTTAAGAGATCATCTCACATAGGCGTAGTTCTTACACAAGAAGAAGTAGAGGAGGCATAATAATGGGTCAAAAAGTAAATCCTAAAGGTTTTAGAGTTGGCGTAATTAAAGAATGGGACTCTAAATGGTATGCAAATAAAAAAGACTTTTCTGAACTTTTAGTAGAAGATCATAAGATAAGAGAATTAGTTAAAAAAGAAGTTTACGATGCAGGAATTTCTGATATAGAAATTGAAAGAGCAGTAAATAACATAAAAGTTTCAGTTTACACCGGAAAACCAGGAATGGTAATCGGCAAGGGTGGAGCAGGAGTTGAAGAATTAAAGAAAAAAGTTGAGAAAATCGCTCCTGGCAAAAGAGTAATAATAAACGTTGAAGAAATTAAAAACCAAGACGTTGATGCCCAATTAGTAGCTGAAAACATTGCAGCACAACTTGAGAATCGTATCACATTTAGACGTGCTATGAAACAAGCAGTTCAAAGAACAATGAGAGCTGGAGCTGTAGGAATTAAAACACAAGTATCCGGTAGACTTGGTGGAGCTGATATGGCAAGAAGTGAAGGATACAACGAAGGAAAAGTACCACTTCAAACACTAAGAGCAGATGTTGATTATGGTTTTGCAGAAGCAGATACCCAATACGGTAAAATCGGATGTAAAGTTTGGATAAACAGAGGAGAAGTTCTTCCTGGAGAAAAAGCAAAAAGAATTCCAGACATCAAACAACCAAAGCAAAACAGAAGAAATAAGAAAAGACGTCCAAATAGAAGAAATAACGATAGATAAGATTATTATCTCAAGGAGGAAACAAGATTATGTTAATGCCTAAAAGAGTAAAATATCGTAGACAACATAGAGGAAGAATGAAAGGTAAAGCCCAAAAAGGCAATACACTTTCTTATGGTGAATACGGATTACAATCACTTGGTAGCACATGGCTTACAGCAAACCAAATAGAGGCTGCAAGACGTGCTATGACAAGATATATAAAAAGAGGCGGAAATATTTGGATAAAAGTATTTCCAGATAAACCAGTATCAAAGAAGCCAGCAGAAGTAAGAATGGGATCTGGTAAAGGTGCTCCAGAATATTGGGTAGCAGTAGTAAAACCAGGTAGAATGTTGTTTGAGATGAGTGGAGTAAGCGAAGAAGTAGCAAGAGAAGCTATGAGACTTGCAGCACAAAAACTTCCAATCAAAACAAAATTCGTTAAAAGGCTTGAGGTCAAAGAAGTGGAGGAAGCTTAATGAAAGCAGTAGAAATCAGAAAATTAAGTGAAAGCGAATTAAATAAAAAACTTTTCGATTTACAATCTGAATTATTTAATCTTCGTTTCCAAATGGCTACAGGTCAACTTGAAAACCCAGCTGCTATTGGAAATGTTAAAAAAGATATAGCTAGAGTAAAAACAATCCAAACAGAGAGAAAGCTCAATATAAATAAGGAGGCTTAACTTGATGGAAAGAAATAGTAGAAGATCCGTTCAAGGAGTAGTTGTATCAGATAAGATGGATAAAACAATCACAGTAAAAGTTGAAACAAAAATCCAACACCCTGTATACAAGAAAAGATTAAAAGTAAGTAAGAAATATAAAGCTCACGATGAGAACAATGAAGCTAGAGTTGGCGATACAGTAACAATAATGGAAACTAGACCATTAGCAAAGACAAAAAGATGGAGACTAGTTAAAATTAACGAAACTGCGGTTCGTGCTTAATTAGGTAAAGGAGATTATTATGATACAACAAGAATCTCGTATGAGAGTAGCAGATAACTCCGGAGCAAGAGAACTTTCAGTTATCAAAGTTCTTGGAGGAGCCGGAAGAAGATACGCAAACATTGGGGATATAGTTACTTGTTCAGTTAAAAGTGCAACACCCGGTGGAGCGGTAAAAAAAGGTGAAGTTGTAAAAGCTGTTATAGTAAGAACTTCAAGAGGAGTTAAAAGAAGCGATGGATCATATATAAAATTTGATGACAACGCAGCTGTAATAGTAAAAGATGACAAATCACCTGTAGGAACTCGTATATTCGGGCCAGTAACAAGAGAACTTCGTCATGAAGGATTCATGAGAATTATCTCACTTGCACCGGAAGTATTATAGGAGGATTAAATGCATATTAAAAAAGGCGATAAAGTCCAAGTAATATCAGGTGAATACAAAGGACACGTAGGAGAAGTTATTAAAGCATTTCCTAAGGAAAATAGAGTAATAGTTGAAGGTGCAAACATTCAAACTAAACACCAAAAAGCAAGACAAATGGGAGAAGAAAGTGGAAGATTTGAAAGAGAAGGAAAAATCTCAGCATCAAAAGTTCTACTATACTCAGAAAGCTTGAAAAAAGGTGTAAGAACATCAACTGAAATAATCGATGGAAAAAAAGTTAGAGTTTGCAAAAAAACTGACGAAAAATTCGATTAGATCCAAAAGGAGTAATTATGACAAGTAGATTAAAAGAAAAATACAAATCAGAAGTTGTTAAAGGACTTGTGGATCAATTCGGTTATGAAAACTTAATGCAAGTACCAAAACTTGAAAAAATTGTTATAAATATCGGACTTGGCGAAGCTAAAGATAACAAAAACATTTTAAACAAGGCAAAAAATGAACTTGCACTTATTACAGGTCAACAACCAATTGAAATAAAAGCAAAAAAATCTGTATCAAACTTCAAACTAAGAGAAGGCCAACCAATAGGTACAAAGGTAACTCTTAGAGGAGAAAAAATGTATGATTTCATGGATAAATTAATTTCAATTTCTCTACCAAGAGTTAGAGACTTCAGAGGAATTAATCCAAATTCATTTGATGGAAGAGGAAATTATTCATTAGGAATCAAGGAACAATTAATATTCCCAGAAATTAACTATGATGATGTTGATTTCTTACATGGTATGGATATTACATTTGTAACAACAGCAGAAACTGATGAAGAAGCTAAAGCATTCTTAACATTAATGGGAATGCCTTACAGAAAATAAAGGAGCAAAAAATGGCAAAAAAGTCAATGATTGCGAAACAAAAAAGAAAGCCAAAATATAGTACAAGAGCATATTCAAGATGCAAGATTTGTGGAAGACCACATTCTGTATTGAGAAAATACGGTATTTGCCGTGTATGCTTTAGAGAGCTCGCAAACAAAGGTGAAATTCCTGGAGTAAGAAAAGCAAGCTGGTAAGTTAGGAGGAAAATAATTATGATGACAGATCCAATTGCGGATATGCTAACAAGAATAAGAAATGGTAACAAAGCTAATCATTTATCTGTAAGCTTACCATCTTCTAATGAGAAACGTGCTATTGCTCAAATTCTATTAGACGAAGGTTACATCAAAGGATTTGATGTAGAAGAAGACAATAAGCAAGGTATTCTTACAATAGACTTAAAATACGCAGAAGAAGGCGAAAAAGTTATATCAGGACTTAGAAGAATTTCTAAACCAGGATTAAGAGTTTATGTTAAAGCAAACGAAGTACCAAAAGTTTTAGATGGACTTGGAATTGCAATAATCTCAACATCAAAAGGACTATTAACAGATAAAGCTGCAAGAGAATTAAACGTCGGCGGCGAAGTTATGTGTTATGTATGGTAAGGAGGAATAAATGTCAAGAATAGGTAAAAAACCAATTGAAATCCCTTCTGGAGTAACTATTGATGTTAAAGACAATTTGGTTACAGTTAAAGGACCAAAAGGTGAAGATTCTCAATTAGTATCAAAAAACTTGAAACTTGAACAAGAAGAAAACGAGTTATTAGTAATAACTTCTGAAAATCCTACAAAAATCGAAAATCAAGAACATGGTCTTTACAGATCATTAATTGCTAATATGGTTTTGGGAGTAACAGAAGGTTATCAAAAAACTCTTCAAATAGAAGGAACAGGATATAGAGCCCAAAAACAAGGTAAAACTCTAGTAATGAATCTAGGATTTTCACACCAAGTTAGAATGGACGATCCTGAAGGAATTGAAGTAGAAGTTCCTAACGATAGAACTATCGTAGTAAAAGGAATCAATAAACAACTTGTTGGACAATATGCAGCAAACATTAGAAACTGGAGAAAACCTGAACCATACAAAGGAAAAGGAATCCGTTATGAAGGTGAGCATATTAGAAGAAAAGTTGGTAAGACAGGTAAGTAGGGGGGCAATAATGGCTAAAAAAACAAAAGAGCAAAAATTAAAAACTCGTAAATACAGAGTTAGAAATAAAGTCAGTGGAACTGCTCAAAAACCAAGACTTAGTGTCTACAAATCAAATACTAATATATACGCACAATTAATAGACGATGATGCACAAGTAACACTTGCAAGTGCAAACACATTACAAAAAGAAGTAAACGAAGGTTTAGAAAATTGTGCAAATATAGAAGCTGCCACAAAAGTTGGCGAAATGATAGCAAAAGTTGCACTTGATAAAGGAATCGAAGAGGTTGTTTTTGATAGAAACGGATATCTTTATCACGGAAAAGTAAAAGCCCTAGCTGAAGCAGCAAGAGAAAATGGTCTTAAGTTTTAACGAGGGAGGATTTAGATGTATTTATTAAAACAAGATGTAGACAAACTAAACCTCGAAGATAGAGTAGTTAGTATAAATAGAGTTGCAAAAACTGTAAAAGGTGGACGTAACATGAGATTTGCTGCCCTAGTGGTAGTAGGAGATCAAAATGGACATGTAGGAGTAGGAACAGGAAAAGCTACAGAAGTTCCTGAAGCTATAAGAAAAGCTACAGAAGATGGAAAAAAACACATGGTTACAGTTCCTATAGTAAACACTACAGTTCCACACAGAATATTGGCAAACAAAGGTGCAGGATCTGTACTATTAATGCCAGCTAAAGAAGGTACAGGAATAATAGCTGGTGGACCAGTTCGTGCTATCTGTGAACTTGCAGGATACAAGGACATCAGAGCTAAAAACTTAGGTTCATCAAATCCGAAAAATATCATTAATGCTTGCTTAAAAGCTTTTGCTTCTATGAAAACAGTAGAAGAAGTTGCAAGATTACGTGGTAAATCAATAGAAGAATTCGATTATTAAGGAGTATTCTATGGCAAAAGTTGAAATCAAATTAAAAAAATCCTTCATAGGCAGAAAAGACGATCAAATAGCTACAGCAAAAGCACTAGGTCTTAGAAAGATTGGTCAAACAGTAGTTAGAGAAGACAATTCTGCATTAAGAGGAATGATAAACAAAATTCCATTTATGTTGGAAGTTAAAGAATTAAGCTAGGAGGTGTAAAATGAAACTTCACGATTTAAAACCTAACCAAAAGCTAAAAACAAAAAATAGAAAAGGTAGAGGTCCAGGAAGTGGAAACGGAACTAGAGCAGGTCGTGGTCAAGACGGACAAAACTCAAGAAGCGGTGGCGGAGTTAGACCAGGATTTGAAGGTGGCCAAATGCCATTATTTAGACGTCTTCCAAAAAGAGGATTTAAAAATATCAATAGAAAACAATACGAAACAATAAATGTATGTGATTTAGATATTTTTGAAGACGGTACAGAAGTTACACCTGAACTACTATTTGAAAATAAAATTTTAAATAAAAATAAAGCAAAAGCTGGAATCAAAATTCTTGGCGATGGCGAAATCACAAAGAAATTAACAGTAAAAGCTCACAAGTTTACAAAATCTGCAGAAGAAAAAATCACAGCCCAAGGGGGAAAGGCTGAGGTGATCTAATGTTAGATACGCTAAAGAGAGCTTGGGGTGAAGAAGAAATAAGAAAAAAATTCTACTTCACTCTAGTGATGTTATTAATATATAGACTAGGAAATAACATCCCAATTCCATTTATAGATGCACAAAAGTTAGCAGCAGCATATAAGGGAATGGAAGGAACACTTGTAGATTATTTAAATATGCTAACAGGTGGCGGACTTTCAACCCTATCAATATTTGCCCTTGGGGTTCAACCATACATTACAGCATCAATCGTAATGCAATTATTAACAGTTGTAATTCCAAGACTTGAAGAGCTAACAAAAGAAGGCGAAGCAGGAAGAAAAACTATACAAAAATATACAAGATATATGACAATATTTCTTGCAATATTTCAAGCTATAGCAATAACAAACGGATTATATGGAGCAGCTTTATCATCTGCAACACCATTCCAAAAAATAGTTATGAATGTAGTTCTAATCGGTGGAACAATGCTTGTTACATGGATGGGAGAAACCATAACAGAAAAAGGAATAGGAAATGGTGTATCAATTATAATCTTTATGGGTATCATTGCAAATGTACCTAAAACATTAAAAACTTGGAAGACTGGTCTTCATTACAATACAATTACATGGATTTCAATTTTAATCATGGCACTTGTAGTAATTTTTATAGTAGTATTTACAGTAAAAATTACAGAAGGCGAAAGAAAAATACCAGTCCAATACGCAAAAAGAGTAGTTGGAAGAAAAATGTATGGCGGACAATCAACTCATATACCAGTAAAAGTAAATATGAGCGGAGTAATGCCAATAATATTTGCTTCAGCAGTATTAGCAATTCCATCAACAATCTCATTATTTATGGGAAATGCTAATGGAGGATTGAATCAATTCTTTAGCAAATCAACTTATGGTTTTGTAATTTATCTTGTTGTTCAAGCAGTATTAATATTAGTATTTGCTTATTTCTACAACATGATACAATTTAATACAGTTGAATATGCAAAACAACTTCAACAAAATGGTGGTTTTATTCCAGGAATAAGACCAGGAAAACCAACTAGCGACTACCTAGCAAAAGTAGGAAATAAAATTACATTTATTGGTGCTATTTCGTTAGCGCTACTTACAATAGTACCAGCACTATCATCAAGATTTTTAGGACTAAACTTATCCTTTGGAGGAAGTTCAGTAATAATCGTTGTTGGTGTAATACTTGAAACAGTGAAACAAATAGAAGCAATGCTTACTATGAAAAACTATAAAGGATTTTTAAATAGGTAATATTATGAATATCATATTGTTAGGCCCTCCAGGAGCCGGAAAAGGAACACAAGCAGAAAAATTAATAAAAGAATTAGATGCAGTTCAAATATCAACAGGTGATATATTTAGAACAAATATAAAAAATAACACACCTTTGGGAGCTAAGGCAAAAGAATATATGAACAAAGGCCAATTAGTTCCAGATGAGTTAACAATAGATTTAGTATGGGATGCCTTAGACAAAGTAGAAGATGGAAAAAGCATACTACTTGATGGATTTCCTAGAAATATTACTCAAGCCGAAGCACTTGATGAAGGAATGCAAAAAAGAGATAATAAGATTGATAAGGTAATAAATATCAATGTGCCTGAAGATGTAATTATTGAAAGAATATCTGGAAGAAGAGTAAATGTGTCAACCGGAAAAGTTTATCATATAAAATTCAACCCACCAAAAGTTGAAGGAATTGATGATGAAACAGGAGAAAAATTAATCCAAAGAGAAGATGACACAGAAGCTGCAGTTAAAGAAAGACTTGATGTTTACAACAAACACACATCAGTTTTGATTGATTACTACAACAAAAAAGGTATATTAGTTACTATTGACGGTGCAAAAACTCCTGAAGAAGTTTTTGATCAAATTAAAAAAAGTTTAGAGAAATAAAATAAAAAATATTAACAAATATGCTAAATTTTTCAATGAATTACAAAATCGAAAACGAGATAAAGATAGAGTCTTTCATTAAAGATATCTAGATTATGTCTTGTTGTTAAAAAGAATCAATCAGACATTAATAGATCAAAATAAAAGAAAAGGAGAGATTTTATCGATGTCAAAAAAAGATGCTATAGAAGTAACAGGAGTAGTTAAAGAAGCTCTACCAAATGCAATATTTAAAGTAGAACTAGAAAATGGCCATGAAATACAAGCACATATTTCAGGCAAACTTAGAATGAACTACATTAGAATATTACCAGGAGATACAGTAACAGTAGAATTATCTCCATACGATCTTACTCAAGGCAGAATTACTTGGAGACGCAAATAACAATAAAAATCTACGATTTTTTCTTGTTATTTTAAATCTAAAAGTGTAGATAAAGAAAGAGAGAACGATAATGAAAGTTAGAGCATCAGTAAAAAAAATGTGTGATAAATGCAAAATTATCAAAAGAAACGGTAAAGTTATGGTAATTTGCGAAAATCCAAAACATAAACAAAGACAAGGTTAAGGAGGTATTAGATGCCAAGAATAGCTGGTATAGACTTACCTAGAGAAAAAAGAGCAGAAATTGGATTGACTTATATTTATGGTATAGGAAAATCTTCAGCGCAAGAAATATTAGAAAAAGCAGGAATCAATCCTGATACAAAAATGAAAGACCTTACAGAAGGAGAACTAGGAAAAATTCGTGAGATATTAGACGACTATACAATCGAAGGTGATTTAAGACGTGAAGTATCTATGAATATTAGAAATCTTAGAGAAATTAATTGCTACAGAGGAATTAGACACAAAAGAGGTTTACCTGTAAGAGGTCAAAATACAAAAAATAACGCAAGAACTAGAAAAGGAAGACATTAGGAGGAGATATGGCAGCAAAGACTAAAAAATCTTCTGCTAAAAGAGGTAGAAGAAGAGTTAAAAAGAATGTCGAAAGAGGACAAGCTCATATCAATTCAACATTCAATAATACAATGGTAACTTTGACAGATGCACAAGGTAATGCCTTATCATGGGCAAGTGCTGGACAATTAGGTTTTAGAGGATCAAGAAAATCAACTCCTTTTGCAGCACAAGAAGCAGCTTTAGAAGCAGCAAAAAAAGCTATGGAATATGGTTTAAAAAGTGTAGAAGTATTTGTTAAAGGACCAGGCTCAGGAAGAGAATCTGCAATCAGAAGCTTACAAGCAGCAGGACTTGAAGTAACAATGATAAAAGACGTAACACCAATTCCTCACAATGGTTGTAGACCACCTAAGAGAAGAAGAGTTTAATAAGGAGAAACTATGGCAGTAAGCAGAGATCCAATATTTAAAAGATGTAGAAGCTTAGGAATCAGCCCAGCATACTTAGGTTACTCAGGAGAATCTAAAAGAACAAACTCTAATCAAAGAAGAAAACTTAGTGAATATGGTATGCAACAAAGGGAAAAACAAAAAGCTAAATTCATCTACGGAGTAAGTGAAAAACAATTTAGAAGTTATTATGAAAAAGCTTCAAAAATGCAAGGACAAACAGGTGAAAACCTAATAATCCTTTGTGAAAGAAGACTTGACAATATAGCATTTAGATCTGGACTTGCTAGAACTAGAAGAGAAGCAAGACAAATCGTAACACATGGACATTTATTAGTAAATGGAAAAAGTGTTGACATCCCATCAATTCTTGTAAACGAAGGAGATGTTATTGAAGTTAAAGAAAAATCTAGATCAAGCCAATTATTTAAAGCTATCAAAGAAACAAACCAATCATTTGGAGTAGTTTCATGGTTAGATTCAGATTTAGAAAACTTAAAGGTAAAAGTTACAAACTTCCCAACAAGAGAAGATATTGATATACCTGTAGAAGAACGTATGATTGTTGAGTTCTATTCTAAATAGAATTAGTTAAATTGTTAGAACTAAGGAGATACAATGATAGAAAAATTAGATACAAAGATTGAAATTTTAGATATAGACGAAGAAACTAATTACGGTAAATTTGTCCTATATCCACTCGAAAGAGGCTATGGTACAACCATAGGAAACAGTATGAGAAGGATGCTTTTATCATCCTTACCTGGTTCTAGCGTCTCAAAGATTCTTATAGACGGGGTACTACACGAATTTTCCACAATTCCTGGAGTTGTAGAAGATGTACCTGAATTAATATTAAATATCAAAGGTATTGATATTAAAAAACATACTAAAGAAGATCTAACACTATTTTTAGATATAGAAGGACCTAAAATTGTTACAGCTAAAGATATAAAAACAGATGCCCAAATCGAAGTGGCAAACCCAGATCATTATCTTGCAACAGTTAATGATAAAGGAAGATTGTTTATTGCCCTTGACGTTACAGATGGTAAAGGATATAGGGTAGCTGAACAAAACAAAAAGGATACCGACCCAATAGGAGCAATAGCTATAGATTCATCATTTACACCAGTAAAAAGTGTAAACTTTACAGTTGAAAATACTAGAGTAGGTGAGTCTACTGATTATGATAAACTAATTCTTGAAGTGTGGACAGATGGAACAATCACTCCACAAGAAGCCTTATCAGAAGGCGCTTCAATTTTGATGGAAGATATAAGATTTTTCAAAGACCTACCAGGTCAACAATTCCCACCAGAAGATGAGGAAGAAGAAATTGAAGAAATCGAAGAAGAAGATAATAATCAAATGGAATTATCAAAAACTATTGAGGAATTAGATCTTTCATTAAGATCATTCAATTGTCTAAAAAGAGCAGGATATAATACTGTTGGTGAGATAATAGAAAAAAGTGAATCTGAGCTAAAGGATATCAAAAACTTCGGTAAAAAATCACTAGAAGAAGTTATTGATAAAATCCACAGTTTAGGACTTAGTTTAAGAGAAGAATAGGAGGATATGATGGCTAATAAAAGAAAGCTTGGTAGAAGAACAGATCATAGAAATGCCCTACTTAGAAATCAAGTTACTTCTTTGTTAGACAATGGTAGAATTACTACTACACTAACAAGAGCAAAAGAAACTCAAAAAATGGCTGATCGTATGATTACATTAGGTAAGAAAAATACACTTCACACAAGAAGACAAGCAGCTCAATATATATACAAACCATCTACAGTTCAAAAATTATTTGGCGAAATTGCACCAAAATATGAAGATAGAAACGGTGGATATACTAGAGTATTAAAATTAGGACCAAGAAGAGGCGATGGTTCTGAAAGAGCAATAATAGAACTTGTATAATAAACTTACTCTATAGCATCTTATGAAAATAAGGTGCTTTTTTTGTGGTGATTTTTAACTTTAAAAATAATATGAAAAATTATAATTTGTTTTTTATTTTTGGATAGTAGTTTTATATTTTAGAATGAAAATTTTTGTATATTTTAAATTTAATATAAATATTTTATATAGATTAGCAAATGAAATATAGATTCATTATCAACAGATTTAGATAAGTTAATTTAGATTTTGTTGTAAATGAAGTTTTAAAATTCAATTTAGATGTTATTGTAAATGGTATTTTATAATTTGATTTATATTTTATGTTAGTTTACAATGCTTTATTGATATTTTTATAGTATTTGCTTTTGAATTTTGTTTTTTTGATTTGTATTTTGTATAGAGTTTTATTATCAAATTTGTTTTGTATTTGATGTAGATATTTATAATGAATTTTGTTTTGTATTTGATTTAGATTTTTATTATGGATTTTATTTTTGGATTTAGTTTTTAATTTTGCCTTTCTTTTTATCTATATTTTCTTTAAATTTTAGTCTTTGTTAATAATTTTTATATTAAAAATTTCATTAGTTTAGTTAATTAATTGAAAATATATCTTATAAATGTTACCATAAAAAGAGAATAAATGTTTATAAAGAGGTTCTTATGGGTAAGGCGAATATAGAAAAATTTAGGGATGATAATTTCTATGTCTTAAACTCAATGGATGACTGGGTTAGGATACTTGATAAGTATGGTAGGCTTGTTTTTATTAATGAAAAAATGAAACGAGATATTCATCTTGATAGGTCGCTCATTGAGCAAAATATTGATATAGAAAAACTTAGTGAAAAGGCTGATATTTTTAAAAATACTACAATTGAAGAGGAAAAACTCATTAATGGAAAATATTATTCTATTAAATCTTCTCCTCTTTATAATAACAATGAATTTATGGGAATTATTGAAGTTTATAGGGATATAACTAGCGAATCTAGGATGAAAGTTGACCTTTTTAATGCAAATAGAAAGATGCTTGAAGATATTAGGTTTGTTAGGAAAATTCAAGCGAGTATTTTGCCCAAAAATAAAACTTATGGGGATATAAAGCTTGAGGGAAGATATATTCCTTCAAATGATCTTTCGGGGGATTTGTTTGATATTATTAAGGTTGATGAAAATAAGTATGCCTTTTATATAGCCGATGTTATGGGACATGGGGTTAAATCTTCTATTATGACTATGTTTGTAAAATTATCTATAAGCGGAATTTTTGAACGACATAGTGATTATTCTCCAGGTCAAGTTTTGAAAAAACTTAGGGAAAAGTTTGTAAAACTTGATATGAATTCATCCCAGTACTTTACAGTTTGGGTTGGAATATTTGATAGCCTAAATGATAGCCTTACTTTTTCTAATGCTGGACATAATTGCCCACCTCTTCATCTTATTGAAAATAAAAATCGTGTAAATAAACTTGTTGTTTCTGGTAGGATGATTTCTAATATTATTGAGCAAAATATTTACCAAGAAGTTACTATTAAACTTCATCCTAAAGACAGGATTTTATTTTATACTGATGGTGTTATTGAAAGTAAAGATATTGAAAAAAACGAGTATTCTGTTGAAAGATTGATGGAAAAATTAAAAAATAAAAATAATCTTGATTCTATTTTAGAGGATTTAGAAAAATTTACTTGGGGCGAACAAGATGACGATATTAGTCTTGCCCTAATCGATTATAAAGGAGAAAAAAATGAAAATTAATCAATATATTGACCACACTTTATTAAAAGCTGATGCAAGAAAAGATGAAGTTAAAAAGATTGTAGAGGAAACTTTAGAATATAATTTTAAATCTATTTGTGTAAATTCTTCTTATGTTTCTATGATTAGAGATATGGATAAGGATATTAGAATTACATCTGTTATTGGTTTTCCTTTGGGGGCAATGACTACAAAGGCTAAGGTTTTTGAAACAGAAGATGCCATAAAAGATGGGGCAGATGAAATTGATATGGTAATTAATGTTGGAAGATTAAAAGATAAAGATTATGCTTACGTTTTGGAAGATATAAAAGAAGTTAAAAAAGCTTGTGGAGATAAAATTTTAAAAGTTATTATTGAAACTTGCCTACTTGATGATGAAGAAAAAATTAAAGTGTGCGAACTTTCCAAAGAAGCTGGTGCAGATTTTGTAAAAACTTCTACAGGATTTTCTACGGGTGGAGCTACAAAAGAAGATGTGGCTCTTATGAGAAAAACTGTTGGGGAAAAAATGGGAGTTAAGGCAAGTGGAGGAATCCATACCTATGATGAGGCAATGGAGATGATAAATGCTGGAGCAAGTAGACTTGGTTGTTCAGCATCAATTGCCATCGTTGAAGGGGAAAAATAAATGAGTGATGTTATGATGCAAGCCTTCGAGTGGGACAGTCCCGCTGACGGAGGCTATTATGCTTTTTTGAAGGAAAATGCAAAGAAAATAAAGGATGCTGGAATTGATGCTCTTTGGCTTCCGCCAATGTGTAAGGGTGGGGGCGACCAAGATGTTGGATATGGAATTTATGACTTGTGGGATTTGGGAGAATTTGACCAAAAAGGCACAGTCAGGACCAAATATGGAACGAAAAAAGAATTGTTAGAGGCAATTGATGAGCTTCACAAAAACCATATAAAAGTTTATGCTGATGTTGTTTTAAATCACAAGGGAAACGCCGATTTTGAAGAAGAATTTATGGCGAGAATGGTAGATCAAAATAACAGAGAAAAAGACGTGTCAGAAGATATGAAAATAAAAGCTTGGACTGGTTTTGATTTTCCAGGAAGATCTGGCAAATATTCTGATTTCATTTGGCATTATTATCATTTTACAGGCGTTGATTACGATTCGAATACCGGCACAAAGGCAATATTTAGAGTCCTTGGCGAAGGAAAGTATTGGGACGATGGCGTAAGTGATGAAAAAGGAAATTTTGATTATCTAATGAACGCTGACATAGACCATTCCCATCCGGAAGTAAGAGAAGAAATATTTAAATGGGTTGATTGGTTTATGGAAGAAACTGGTGTTGATGGTTTTAGGTATGATGCATTAAAACACATTTCTGACGAATTTATTTATGATTTATCAAATCATATAATGGAAAAAAAGAAAGATGATTTTTATCTTTTCGGGGAATATTGGCAATATGACGAAGGTCAAATTGATGGATATTTGGACGATACTGATTGGAAAATAGACTTATTTGATGTGCCACTTCATTTTCACTTTGAAGAAGCTAGTAAGTCAAATGGAAATTATGATATGAGAAATATTTTTAACAACACAATTGTCAAAAATCATCCCCTCCAAGCAGTAACCTTTGTTGACAATCACGATTCCCAACCAGGTCAATCATTGGATTCTTGGGTTGAAGATTGGTTTAAAGAAATTGCCTACTCCTTGATTTTATTTAGAAAAGACGGCTATCCTTGCATATTTGCAGGAGATTATTATGGTCTAAAAGGAGAAATTAAAAAAGATCCTTTAAAAGAGATGATTGATAAGATGCTTGATGTAAGAAAAAAATATGCTTTTGGAGACCAAGATGATTATTTTGATAATCCCCAAGTTGTAGGATGGGTAAGAAGAACAGATGATAAGACATCATCCCTTGCAGTTTTGATTTCCATTGGAGATATGGCTGAAAAACAAATGTTTGTAGGCGAAGAAGAAGCTGGAAAAACCTATGTAGATTTGTCAGGAAAGAACAAAAACGAAGTTACAATCGATGAAAATGGAAACGGAATTTTTAATGTTGGACCTGGCTCAGTTTCATATTGGGCAGCAAAGGAAAATTAAAACAAATGAAATATTACGCAGTAAAAAAAGGCAGAAATCCTGGGATATATACATCCTGGGATTTGTGTTTAAAAGAAGTAAAAGGTTACAAGGGAGCAATTTACAAGTCTTTTAAGAAAAAAGAAGATGCAGAAGATTTTCTAGAAGATAAAGAAATTGAGATAAAAGCTGACAAAGATTCAGTAATAGCCTATATAGACGGTTCTTATTCTAAAAAAGATAAAAAATATGGAGTGGGAATAGTCTACATAACAGACGAAAAAATCGAAGAAATTTACAAGAATTTTGACGATGAATTTCATATCCACAGAAATGTTGCAGGAGAAGTAAAGGCAAGTGTAGGAGCAATCAACAAGGCAATATCCGAAGGCAAAAAAACAATCTATATCCACTACGATTACCAAGGCATAGAATCATGGGCAAAAGGAGATTGGAAAAGAAATAATGAACTTACCCAAAGATACTACGAATTTTTCCAAAAAGCAAAAGAAAAAATCGACGTACACTTCATAAAAGTAAAGGCCCACTCAAACGACAAATACAACGACATGGCAGACGCCTTGGCGAAAAAATCCTTGGGGATAGAAGGATAAAATATTTTAAGATTTAGTAGAGATACAAAATGAAAAACAAGAAAATAAAAGCAATAATTTCAGCCTTATTAGCAGCAGTTTTATTTGCAATAAGCACACCCCTATCAAAAAAATTAATGGAAAATATTCCACCTACTTTTATGGCAGCATTTTTATATTTAGGAGCAGGAGTTGGCGTAGGAATAATGTATATTTTTAACTACAAAAAAGAAGACAAGTCTTTGAGATTAGATAAATCAGATTTTAAATATACAATCGCCATGATAGGACTTGATATACTTGCCCCCTTACTTTTGATGATAGGAATAAAACTTGGTTCAGCATCAAATGCATCATTATTAGAAAATTTTGAGATTGTAGCAACAAGCCTAATTGCACTTATAATTTTCAAAGAAAAAGTTACATATAGACTATGGATTGCTATATTTTTTATAATAATCTCAAGTTTGATTTTGACATTTAATGATAAAACTAGCCTTGATTTTTCGATTGGCTCAATATTTGTATTATTAGCTACAATTTCTTGGGGGCTTGAAAATAATTGCACGAAAAAAATTTCTGAAAAAAGCACTTATCAAATAGTAACATTAAAAGGAATTTTTTCAGGCTTGGGTTCACTTTTTATAGGTCTTTTATTAAAAGAAAAAATAATTAATTATAAGTATATATTATTAGCGATGATTTTGGGATATGTAGCTTATGGTTTGAGCATATTTTTATATGTAAGAGCACAAAGAGATTTAGGAGCATCAAAAACAAGTGCCTATTATTCTGTAGCACCATTTATTGGAGCGTTTTTGGCATTTCTAATAAATGGAGAAAGACCAGATGAAAAGTTTTTAGTAGCTTTGATTTTTATGATTATTGGTACAATTTTTGTAATTTATGATAGCTTAGTTGATAGTAAAATTAAATAAGATACAAAAACAGAAGAGTTTAACAAATTTTTCTGTTTTTTATTTTTTCTCTTAAATTTTAAAAATAAAATGGTACTATATATAAGGATAAAAATTTAAGGGGGATATATGAATTGTTTAATTGGTCAGTCAGGTGGTCCCACCGCTGTTATTAATTCTTCCTTGGCTGGTGCTATCCAAGCTGGGATTGATTTTGATTTTGAAAATGTATTTGTTTCTTTAAATGGAATTGAAGGACTTTTGCATGAAAATATAAAATGCGTTGACAAAGATTTATTTGAAAAAGAAAAGGCGAATGAAAGGCTTAGAAAAATACCTTCTTCTATTCTTGGTTCTTGTCGTTTTAAATTAAGCGATGATTTGAAAGATTGGCAATATAAAAAAATCTTTGAAAATTTAAAAAAATATGAGATTTCAACTTTTGTATACATTGGTGGAAATGATTCAATGGATACAGTTATGAAACTCAATTCATACATAGAAAAAAATAAGATTGATTGGGTAAATGTGGTTGGTTGTCCAAAAACAATTGACAATGATTTGTGCGAAATGGACCATTCGCCTGGCTTTGCATCTGCATCAAAATTTGTAAATTCTGCCCTAAGACAAATTAGGCTTGATTGCGATATTTATCCAATAAAATCAGTTACCTTTGTGGAAATTATGGGAAGAAATGCAGGCTGGCTTACAGCAACTTCATATCTTGCAAATTATAAAAGAAAAAAAGATATAGTAAATTTAGTCTATCTTCCAGAAGATAAAAAATCATTAGATGATATAGAAAAAGAAATTAAAGAAAAATTCGAAGAAGATAATAATTTGCTAATAGCAGTTTCAGAAGGCTTTATGGACAAAGATGGAAAACTTTTAAATGAAAAACAAAAATCATTCGATAAAGGCTTCAATCATCCAATAATTGCAGGCATTGGCTTAAAAATTTCAGACTATATTCACGATAAATTAAAAGTAAAAACTCGTTCGGTTGAATTAAATATTGTCCAAAGAACAAGTTTTCTAATTTCAAAAACCGATTCAGATGAGGCTTACCAATTGGGATATTTGACAATAAAATATGGGAAGGAAAAAACAAATCTAGTTCCAATATTAAAAAGAGAAAATTCTAAGGATTACAAAGTAAAATATTTTACAACAAAACCATCAAATATAGCAAATAAAGAGAAAAAAATCCCAAAAGAATGGCTAGAATCAAGAGAGATTTTAAAAGAAAAAATTACAAATTACACTCTTCCATTAATAAAAGGAGAAATAGACCAAGAATTTACAGATGGAATTTTTGATTATATAAGATTGGAAGATTTTACAAAAAATAATTAAATAAATTTATAAAAATAAATTAGTATGAGAAAAAAACTTATGCTAATTTTTTTTGTGTAATTTTTTTCGCAAATATGTAAATGTTTTGTGAAAAAGCTTTTCTTTCATTGAATATTATTATATAATTGAAGTAATAATATAGTAAAAAAAGGAGGTATTTTTAGTGAAAATTAAAAAGAATAGAAAAATTATTTTAACACTATTACTAGCTATTATTTTGCTCGGTACAAATATAGCTTTGGCGTCGTATACAAAACGTGATGACGATAGCGATGATATTTATATCGACAAGATAAATGAATCGATTGTAAAAAAACCTACTGAGCTTGATGAAAGCAAGGATATTGATGAACAATTAAAAAATCCCGATTATCCTGACATTTACACTTATAGATGGGATTACAAAATTGGTGTAAAAGAAAATGGTTTAGATAAGGATAAAATTATTTTTCAACCATACATAGCAAGCGTAGGAGAAAATGCAAGCCCAGAAGAAAAGAAAAATGTTGAAAAAACTATAAACTTGCCTGAAATAAAAGGCTACGACAAACCAAATGGCATTGATTCCTATGATGTTACTTATGATTTTGTAAAGAATAATGCCCAAGATACAAAAAATGCTAGCTTTATGTTTTATGGAAATCATGATTATAAATATGAACCAAAAGAAGGAAAAATACAAGTAAAATATCTTTTCCAAAATTTATATGATCATGAAATATATGAAAATCCAAAAGATGAAGAAAAACCATTAATCAGAAAATATACGGCAAAAACTGGAGATAAATTTAAAATCCCAGAATTAAATAAAGAAGACTATGCAAAATACGCAAAAGGATTTGAACCAGAACAAAACAATCTTGAGGTAACAGTTCCAGAAAATGCAAGTGAAACTCCATTAATCTATCACTACAATAGAAAAACTTTCCAAGTAGATTTTGATTCTGATGGTGGATCTTATGTACCAAATATGACCCTATATTATGGTCAAACTATTCCATATTTTGATTACAAACCAACAAAAAGTACGTCTTTATTTAAAGGATGGAAATCTAATATAGAATTAGAAACTTCTGATGGCAAAAAAATAAAAAAAGGCGATCTTATAGACATGAAAAATTATCCAGATGGTCTAAAAGAGGCAATGCCAGCAGAAAACATAACCTTTACTGCAGAATGGGAAGAAAAACCAAAAGCAGATTATAAGATTCAATTTTGGACTCAAAAAGCTGAATCTGATGGCTATGATTTTATTGGAGCAAAAGTAATAAAAGATGCGGAAACAAACTCGCGCCCAGATTTAGATAAAATGTTACCAGAAGGTTTCAAATTCCCTGAAATAGAAAAAGATCTTACAAAAAAGGGAAAAGAAAAAGAACTTAATAAATATTATGTTAGAAATACAAAAAAAATAAAAGAAGAAAATACAGAAAATGTTAAAAATGATGATGGAACAAGTAAAGTTGTTGTAAAAAAAGTTCATTCTGATAGCTCAACTACCTATAACATTTACTATGATCGTCAAACATATACAATACTATTTGAAAAATTCTGTATTGATGAACCTGATGCTGGTTTTCCAGCTAAAGAAGCAAAAATGGTACTTCCTGATGGAAGAAAATATGATTCTACAAAAGAAGTGAACAAACCATATAAATTTACAGCAAAATTTGGCGAGAGATTGACAAAATGGCCTAATGATATGTGGCTTATAGAAAAAGGCGGGGTTGACTTTGATCCAAATCGTAGTTTTATAGGATGGCAATTAAATTCAGAAAATAATGGAAATTTAGATCAAAGTTTATATCTTGATACTCCACCATACTGGCTAACATCAAAGGATTTTATAGATAAAGATTTTACAGAACTAGATCCAGCGGTAAGACCTGCAACTCACTCAACTTCAACAGGAGAAAAATTACCTGAAAGAACAATTTCTCTTGGACCATGTTCAAGTGAAGAGTTCCAATTTGCTATCTACTATATGGAATATTTGTTTGAGGGCTTTGATGGCAAGCTCCACTATAATCCAGATATGTCATATACAAAAATTGACACAATTGTTCCATACCCATATCCTTCTCCAGGTATTGTAGGATTTACACCTAAATATGAGAAAATTAATCCTGTTGAAGATGCAAAAAAACGTCCTGCAAAAAAAGAAGGATATACGCAAGATCTTTCAAAATTAACTTTTGATGAACTTAAAAATGAATTAGATAAATATGAGGAAAAAAGACCAGAGGATGAAAAGTCCTTCTTTGATCCTATTGGTAAAAATGGAATTAATGGAGTTCCTTTTAAGGACATTCCTAGATACCGCTTTGCATTTACTTATGGGCGTGAAAAATATAAACTATATCTTGACAAAGATCCATCAGATGTAAATGCACATGCTGATTTTTCTGGAAAGACATTTTCAAATGGTAAAGAAGCGATTATATCTGATGTATATTATGATATCCCTCTTAGAAAATTAAATCTTGATGAAGAATATAAGCTTACAGAAGCTGATAAGCCTGAAAATCTTCCTGATGATTATGTATTTAAGGGTTGGGCATTGGATGCTCAAGGTAGCAGGCTTATTAAAGATACTATTAAAGAGGCTGAAAAGCTTGAATCTCAAATTGCTGAAAAATATAAAGAACTTGAAAAAAATTCAAATGACAAAGAAAAGAAATTTAAGTTACAAAATGAAATAAAAGAGTTAAAGTCTAAGCTAGATGATGCTGATGCTAACATGCCTAATTATGATGTTGTCCTTTATGCAAAATGGGGCGAACCTGACAAAAATTATAAGGTAAAATTTGATCCAAATGGTGGAGATATTAATTCTATTGGGCAAAAAGATATTGCAACTCACAAAGATGGCGAAGGAATTAAAATATCAACTGAATTTGGAAAAGTTCCATACAAATCTCCTGAAAAACTTGAAAATGAAGGCAATGTTCAAGTATTTGATGTAGCAAATAGAATGACAATAAAACAGCCACCAAGACCACAAAGAGATGGTTATGATTTCTTGGGCTGGGAGCTTGTAACTTATAATGAAGATGGTAGTGAAGATAAGTCTTATAAAGATAAATATAAAGTACCAAGACTTTATTCTTTTGGAAATGAAATCACATCAGATCTTCATCTTAGAGCAATTTGGGCAAAAAATAGTTTAGTTGATGTAAAAGTATACCATCACTTGCTTGATAAAGATTTTAATGAAGTAAAATTAGTTGATGGCGTAATAAAAAATCAAAGAGTTAAAACAAACACTACAGCTTATGGTGTTATGCAAGGCGAAGAATATATCTTGGCTAATGATGATGAGTTTGATAATAAAAATGTAAATGAAGATACAAAAAAAGATTATGAAGCTTATAAAGCTGAAACTCAAAGAAAAAATTCTTATTATCAAAACCAAGTTGTTCAAGCTGAAAATAATGACAAAAAATCTGATGAAAATCCACAAGCAGTTAAGTTGGAATTTAAAAATCAATTCCACTTCTACTACAGACCTTATCGTTATAGAAAATATACAGTAAATTATCTACTAGCAAAAGATGGACAAGATAATTTTGAAGCAGTTGGAAGTCAAGGGGACAAATTTGAAGATGTAATAGAACCTGAAGAAGTTTTGAATGGAAACAGGCACTTTGATTCTGTAAATTATAGGAAAATAAGAGGCTTCAAATTAGTAAGTCCTCCACAAACTCAATTATTCTTTAATATTAACGAAGCTACTCACGAAATAATTGATATTAATGGAATAAAAACAAAGGATATTAATTTCTATTATAAAGATGTCAGAGTTCTAAAAACAAAAAATCCAAAAACAAAAACACCTGATGGCTATCACAGAGTTACCTTTAAGGCACTTGACAATGGTTCATTTGGAACAGACGAAGATGGCAAGGAAATAAAAGAAATTTATTATGATGTAATAGATGGTTTGAATTTCTCAAATATTCCTGTACCAACAGATGAAGAGAAAAATGGCATAAAAATCACTCCAGCCAAAAATTACAACATTGGTTCATGGAGTGGAAAAGATGAAAAGGGTAACGATCTTAAAGGTTTGTTGGATGAAAATACTCCAATCAAAAAGAGTTATGAATTTGAAATTGACTTTGTAGAAGATAAATATCCAGAAGTAAAACCTATTAAAGTTTTTGAATCATCAAAAGATGATGGCGGAAACTTCATCAATAACTTTATGCCAACAAATGCCCAAATAGAAGAATCTATTAGTGAGTTAATGAAACTTGAAAAATATAAAGATTACCAAGTATTAGAAGAAGAAAAAATCTATGATAAGGTAAAAGAAAATGAAGAATATAATAATGAGCCAAGTGATGTTACACCTAATAAAGATTATTCAATTAAAGTAAGGGTTAATTTCAAAAATGATACTTACAAAGATTTTGAAATTCCTGTAGAAATTTACAAAAATATTTATAGGGCATTGCAAAGTGAATCTAAACCAAATATAGTTCAAAATGACGAATTTTTGAAAGATTTTGTAAAAGTTGATGTAGTTCCAACAAAGAAGGCTAAAGACAGTCAAACAAAAACTTATTATGTAAATCCAAAAGCTCAAGTAAGAATTCCAGAAAATGATCCAGAAGGAGAAAATGACTGGACATTTGAAAAATGGACTGCTGATTTGGATACATTGGCAGATAAGGATAATTTCCAAATGCCAAATCGTCATACCTTTGAAAAAGAAACTGTGCTTACTGCAAGATATTCAAAAACACCAAAAGATATTGTATATCCACCAAGTGCAGAGATGATAACAACTTATGTAGGAAAATATCCAACTTTAGAAGAATACGAACAAAAAATAAAAGCTGGAAAAATTGGAAACAGTGGAAAAGTTGCGGAAATTGACTCTTATTATCTAATAAAAGATAAAGAACAAGACGTAGACGTTGAAGGAAAAGAACCAGACGTAAGCAAAGAAATATTAGATGCAGATACAAAAATAAAAGATCCAAAAGATCCAACAAAAGAAATTTACAAAAATTACCAAACAATAAAAGTAACCTACAAAACAGGAGAAGTATTCTTAGTTGATGTACCAGTAAAAGTATTAGATACAATCAAAGAAGTACCAGATCCAGATACAATTCCAGGAGAAGAATACAAAGATTACATTCTAATAACAGTAGATCCAACAGACAAAGCAAAAGATCCAACAAAGAAATACTACAGAGTAAGAAAAGATGTAGAAGTAACAATTCCAGAAAAAGATCCAACAGGAATAGAAGTAAAAAGTGAAAAAGATAGCCACAGCTACGAATTTAGCGAATGGAGAGAAAAAGAAGACACCAATCCAAGAAAATGGGAAAAAGACAAAGAAATCATAGGAAAATTCGAAAAAGACACAGAAATAATAGCAAAATATAGTCTTAAAGCGTGGCAACAAGAAAAACCAGAGAAAAATATAATACCAAATGACCCAGAAAATCCACAAGAAAAACCAGAAGGTTATGTAAGCGTAAAATTCACAAGTGATGAAGGCTTAACACTAAGTGGAATTCAAGAATATTTCGTAAAGAAAAACCTTGAAATAACATTAAAAGATATAAAATGGGCACAAATAGAAGAAAAAGTAGGATATAAATTCGATAAATGGGATAAAGAAGAAGATTTAGAAATAAAAGAAGAAGATATAGTTGTAAATGCAACATCAATCCCATTAAAAGATGTAATACCAAAAAAAGATGGCGAAGAACAACCTAAAGGTTACGTAAAAGTAGACTTCAAAACAGACGGAAATGGAACACTAGAAGGAGAAACAACCTACTATGTAAATCCAACCAAAGAAGTAAAACTAAAAGTTCCAGAAACAAAAGCAAAGATAGGCTATGAGTTTAAAGAATGGGACAAAGACGCAACCAAGCCAACAAAATATGAAAAAGATACAACAATCACAGCAAAATTCAAAGTACTAGATGATGTAAGCGAAACACCAATAAAAGATTACGTAAAAGTAATATTCCAAATAAAAGGAGAAGGTGGAAAAATAAAAGAAGGCGAAGTAGAAACCTACTATGTAAATCCAGAAAAGAAAGTCATAGTAACATCGCCAAAGCTAGAAACAGAAATAGGCTATAAATTCAAAGGATGGGATAAAGATACAAGTAAACTAACCCAATATACAGAAGAAGAAACAATAATAACAGGAACATTTGAAAAAATAGCCGACATAATCCCAGAAATTGATGAGGATGGAAAACCAAACGACAAACCAAAAGGCTACGTAGAAGTAATATTTGAAAAAGGAAAACACGGAGTCTTAGAAGGAATAACAAAATACTACGTTAATCCAACAGCAGGTAAAAAATTAAAAGAAATTAAGCATCCAGAAATCAAAGCAAACAATGGATACGAAAAATACGGATGGGATAAAGACGATAATACAGAAATAATCAAAAAAATAATCGTCACAGCAAGATATAGCAAAGAGCTTACACCATTAGCACAAGAACCAAGTGCAGAAATGATAACAACCTATGTAGGAAAATATCCAGAGTTTGAAGACTACAAAAAAGCAATAAAAGCAGGAGAAATTGGAAAAACTGGAAAATTTGCAGAAATCGAAGCTTATGAAATAGTAGAAGGAAAAGAACCAGACGTAAGCAAAGAAATTTTAGATGCAGATACAAAATTACCAGATCCAGAAGATCCAACAAATCCAAAGAAAACAGTTTACAAAAATTACCAAAGAGTAAAAGTAATCTACAAAACAGGAGAAGTATTCTTAGTTGACGTACCAGTAAAAGTATTAGATACAATCAAAGAAGTACCAGATCCAGATACAATTCCAGGAGAAGACTACAAAGATTACATCCTAGTAACAGTAGATCCAACAGACAAAGCAAAAGATCCAACAAAGAAATACTATAGAGTAAGAAAAAATGTAGAAGTAACAATTCCAGAAAATAATCCAGAAGGAATAGAAAAAGCAGGATTAAATGGAGAAAAACATCAATTTGATTTTATAAGATGGGAAGAAAATCTAGATAAAAATCAAAGAAAATGGAATAAGGGCAATAATATTATTGCAAAATTTGAAAAAGATACAGAGATAATTGCAAAATATAATATTAAAGCATGGGAAGTAGAAGAAGCTAAGAAAAATATTATTCCAGATCCTCAAACAATTCCAGAAGGTTATGTAAGCGTAACATTTACGCATGATAATGGTTTGTATTTAGAAGGTACACAAAATTATGCTGTAAAGAAAAATGCAAATATCAAATTAAGTGATTTGAAATGGCCAAGTATTGGAGAAAATTTAGGATATAAATTTGAAGCTTGGGATAAAGAAAAAACTTTAGAAATAAAAGACCAAGACATAGTTGTAAAGGCAAGCTCAAAGGCTATTGATGATGTGATTCCAAATGATGGAAACCATGAAAAGCCAAAAGACTATGTAAAAGTAGATTTTACAACTGATGGTCATGGAAAACTAAGTGGACAATTATCATATTTTGTAAATCCTACAAAAGAAGTTACACTTGATATTCCAAAAGCAAGTCCAAATACTGGATTTGAATTTAAAGCGTGGGATCATGATGCAAGTATGCCAAGTGTTTATAGAGTTGATACAACAATTACAGCATATTTCAACGAATTGAATGATGTAAGCACTGAACCTGTAGAAGGATATGTTGAAGTTTCTTTTGTAACACAAGGCGAAGGTGGCTCAATAATGGATGGACAAATTACAAAATTCTATGTAAATCCAGAAAAAGAAGTTATTCTTCCACCACCAAGTTTAAATGTTGAAATTGGATACCTATTTAATGGTTGGGATTTTGATACAATACAATTTGTTCAATACAAAGAGAATAAAGTAGTTACTGGAACATTTGCTAAACTTCCTGATGTAATTCCAGAAATTGATGAAAATGGTAATATGAATGATAAACCTCATGGATATGTTGAAGTGATTTTTGAGAAAGGAGATCATGGAGATCTTGAAGGAATAACAAAATATTATGTAAATCCAAAAGCTGGAAAAACTTTAGCAGAAATTGCTCATCCAAAAATTGTAGCAAAAACAGATTACAAAGTAAAAGGATGGGATACAGATGATAAGACAGTAATTAATAATAATATAATAGTAACTGCCTTGTATGAAAAAATTGAAAAAGCAGATCCTAAGCCAAAAGATCCAAAAGAACCAAAAGATCCACCACAACCATCTAAACCATCAAGCACAGAACCTTCTAAAGAAAAACCAAGTTCTAGCAATGAAAAGGATAAAGAAAAAGATGGCAAATTACAAAAAGTAAGTGGAGATGATAAAAAAGGTTCAAATGTTGGAGGCACAAAAATGCCAAAAACAGGAATTGAAAGCAATTTAGGATTCTATTTATCAACAATTGGACTAAGCACAATTGGATTATTTATCCTAAAAAAGAAAAATAAGTAAAATTTTTCCTAACCCTAGCTAAAGCTAGGGTTATTTTTTGCAAAAAAAATCCAATCTATAAATTTCAATAGGCAATAAGCTTTTGAAAATATAGATTGGATTTTTGTTTTTTAAATTATTATTTGTTAATTGGTTAAAAATTAATTTTATAGAAATTCAACTTCTTTTTTGTCAGTGATTTTTACAGGGATTCCCACTTGATTTGTTTTGATTTTTTCTTCAAAAGCATTAAAATTATCCCTATATGCCAAAAATCTTTTGAGATTTATCATCGAATCGGTTATATCTATGATTTCACATCCTTGGAAATTTTTTGAATCATTATTGTAATCTTCAATTATTTCTCTGCAATCTGGACAAAGTTTGCTAACAAATATTTCTATCATTTTTTTCTCCTATAAGTTATATAATTAAATTTAAGGTCATTTTCGTAATAATCTTCTGATTTATTTACAATTTCAAAATTTTCGTCTTTATCAAAATTGTGAAGGAAGGTATCAGCGTCTTTTTTTGAATCAATTTTTGTAATAATTGCCTCATCACAAAAATCTAAGAGCAAGTCTACAATTTCTTTTCCACCGATTACAAAAACTTCTCTATCATTTTTATTTTCTCTTACATATTTTAAAAGATTTTGTGGGCTATTAAAGACTAAAGCATCATCAAGTTTTAAATCTTTATTTCTTGTCAAAACTATATTTTCTCTTTTGGGAAGAGCCCCATTCATGGACTTATAAGTTTTTCTTCCCATTATAACTATATTATTTAGGGTAAGGTCTTTGAAATGAGCCAAGTCTTTTTTTAAATGAAAAAGAAGTTTATTATCTTTTCCTATACCAAAATCTCTATCTACAGCCAAAATTATTTTCATAATTGCTCCTTGTAAATTTATAATCTTCTTTTATTCTATCATTTTTGATAAAAAAATTGAATTTTTTAAATTGATATATCAAAAGTGATGGGGAATGGAAGTAAAAATATTCACAAAAAAACTTCAAGCAATTAGCTTGAAGTTCTAATTTTTATTATTTAATTTTAGTACCAACCGTTGTTGTTCCAAAATGCTAGGGCATTATCCCATGAACCATATCTTTGTGCTACATATTGGTCTGCAACTCTTTCTTGGTTAGCTGGAGAATAATCTCCGTTTAAGTAAGCTGCTGATAATTGATATTTTCCAATATATTGTCCGTTTCTAGCATTGTAAGATCCACCAGATTCTCTTTGTGCTATAATTTGTTTTGCTGATGAATTATTAGCTGTATAATTTTGTGCTGGTGCTTGTGTTTGAGCAGGTGCTTGATAAGATTGAGCTGGTGCTTGGTATGTTTGTGCAGATGCTTGATAGCTACTTTCTTGACTTTGAACTGGTGCATAATTTTTATTTATAAAATCATTAGAAAGTCCTAGTAAACTATTGTGGATATATCCTTCTTTACCTTCAAAAACTACTTTAACGAATCCGTTGTTAGCTGCTGATTTTACTTCAACACTTTCATCTTTTTTAAGAACTTGATAAACTTCTGAATTTAAGTTGTCAGATTTTCTAAAGTTTGCTGGGCTTAAAATTTTAGCTGTTTCTGTAATATTAAACCATTGACCACCAACGTAAGCTTCTTTACCGTTGAATTTGATTTTTAACCAACCATCTGTTGATCCTAGAACTTCATAAGATTTGTCATCTGTTATAAGTCCAATTATATTATTTGATTCACTAGCGTCACTTCTTACATTAACAGCATTAGCTTTGCTTGCATCTTTAACTGCAGATGAAGCTTCAGCCTTATTTGATACTGTAAATAATGTTGGTAGTACGATTGCCGCTGCTAGAGCGTATTTTTTTAAATTTGTCATAATGATTACTCCTTTTTTGTGTTTTTTTAATTTATTGTAACTAATTAATAGTTTTTTTATGTTTTTCATTTCTTTTTCGTAACAATAGTTACAAAATAATTACAACTCGTTTTTACAAGCATTATAATATCCGAAGAATATGTAGAAAATATGTAGAAAAAATAAATTTTGTTTTCAAGTTTTATAAAAAACTATTTTTTGTTATAATATAAAAATATGAAAAGGAGTGAATTAATAATGAGCTTTGTAAAAGCAGAAAATTTTACTGACCAAGAACTTTTAAATTTTATAAAAGATGAATCATACAACGAATATTTGGCAAAAAAAGCCGACAAGGTAAGACAAGAAATTTATGGCAAAGACGTATATGTAAGAGGTCTAATTGAATTTACAAATTTTTGCAAAAATGATTGCTATTATTGTGGGATTAGAAAATCAAATTCAAATGTAGAAAGGTACAGACTTTCTTTTGATGAAATTATTACCTGTGCAAAAATTGGTTACAAATTGGGTTATAGAACTTTTGTTCTTCAAGGCGGAGAAGATTTATCTTATAAAGATGAAGATATCTGTAAAATTGTTGAGGAAATCAAAAAAATTCATCCTGATTGTGCTATCACTTTGTCAATTGGGGAAAGGTCAAAAAAATCATACAAGAAATTTTTTGATGCTGGTGCTGATAGGTTTTTATTAAGAGAAGAAAGTTCAAGCAAAGATCATTATTATAAAATCCATCCAAAAGAAATGTCCTTTGAAAATAGGAGAAAGGCTCTTTTTGATTTAAAAGAAATTGGATTTCAAGTTGGGGGAGGTTTTATGGTGGATTCTCCTTATCAAACGGATGAAGATTTGATTTCGGATTTGAGATTTTTACAAAAATTAAAACCGGATATGATAGGGATAGGTCCATATTTATCTCAACACGATACTCCATTTAAAAATATGAAAAATGGTTCGTACAAAAAAACTTTAAGACTTATTTCTATTTTAAGATTGATGTTTCCTTATTGTTTGATACCAGCTACGACGGCACTTGGAACAATAAATCCATTTGGAAGAGAAGAAGGCTTGAAGGCTGGGGCAAATGTCCTAATGCCAAATTTATCTCCAACATCTTATAGAGAACTTTATTCCTTATATGATAATAAAATTTGTACGGGCGATGAGGCTGCAGAGTGTAGAAATTGTTTAGAATTAAGAATAAAAAAAGCAGGCTACAATATAGTAACCCACAGAGGAGATGTGTCTTCTTATAAAAAAATGTATGAATAAAGGCTCTTTGTGAGCCTTTAAATTTCTATAATTTTTTCTTTTTTATTTTCAAAATATGAAATGTGGTCAAAGCCCAAATCTTTTAAATGTTTTATTCCATCATTTATTTTGTAGGAAATTGTGTCTGGGAAATGGGAATCTGAGCCTAGGGTTAAGATTTTTCCGCCTAGATTTTTATATTTTTCTAAAATTTCATCTTTTGGATTTGCGTAGGACAAATTATTTCTAAAACCTGCTGTATTATATTCGAAAGCTCTATTTGTTTTTATTAATTCTTTTAAAATTTCTTCTACCAAATCTGCATAAAGTGAGAATTCTGGTATTACTGATTTGTCTTGGACATACCTATCAATGTAGTCTATGTGGCCTAAGCTTGAAAAATTTTTACATGATTTTACGCATTCTAGCATATATTCATAATATTTTTTAAAAAAATATTTTGGATTACTTTCTATATTTTTTCTATTTAACCAAACATCTTTAAATTCTACGGCATGGATTGAGCCTATTACAAAATCAAATGGATTTTTGTCAATAAATGTATCAATTTTATTTGCATTTTCATAAGCCAATCCTATTTCAATTCCTGCCAAAATTTTTATTTGATTTTTATATTTTTCCCTAAGCTTATATATAGTAGAAAAATACTCATCAAGATCAAAGGAAATGTCCCTGTCATTTTGGCAAAAATTATCCAAGTGGTCTGTAAATGCCATTATTTTTATTTTATTTTTTATAGCTGATTTTACATTTTCTTCTGGATTTGTATTTGAATCAAAAGAAAAATGTGAATGTAAATGTAAATCTATCATATTGTTCCTTTCTTTATTATTCTTTTTTATATAATAACACAATAATACAAAACTTTTTTATTTTTGTGATAAATTTCCTATTCTACTACAATTTTTTTTGAAAATTTGATATAATCATAAATAGAAGTTAAACAGGAGAGGGGAACAATGAAAAAAAGTAAAAAAATATTATTTTTGGCTCTAAGTATGTCTTTGGCATTTTCGCCAATTAATAGCATGATTTCAAATAAGGCAAATGTTGCTTATGCTGAAGAGATGATGAATAAAAAAGAAGAATTAAGTCCAGAGGAGTTTATACAAAAAGCTAAAGACTTTGTAAATTCAGAAGAATTTAAGCAATATACAAAAGAAGGTCAAGACGAATATAAAAAATTAATTGAAGATTTAAAAGTTGAAAATGTAGAAGAGAAAAAAGAAGAAATTTTAAAATCTATTGATAGTATTAAATTAACTTATATAAAAAAACAATACGAAGATTTGAAAAAAGAAGTTTTCAACTTAAAAGCTGAATCTTTGTCTGATGATTTGAAAAAAGAACTTGATTCCTATAAAGATGCCGATGGTACTTATGAAGATTACGAACAACAAATAGAAAAGCTAAAAACTACTAAATCAAATATAGAAAATTACAACAAGGATTTAAAAAAATTCAAGGACATTTTAAAAGACGGCTTAGAAAAAAATAAAAACTTTGATATTGATTTAAAAGCAGAAAAATTAGTTTTGGATGATGCCAATTCAAATCTAGAAAAAGTAGAAAAAGCCATTGAAAGCTTAAATAAAAAAGTTGATGCTTACAATGCAAAAGTAAAAGAAGAAAACAGACAAAAAAATCTTAAAACCTTAAAAGAAATTATAGATGAAGAAGGAAAAACAAAAAGTGAGTATTATTATAAAAAATCAGATGAAAGTTTGAAAAATAATTTCAATCAAAGTCTTGATGCTATAAAGAAAGCTTACAGCAAACTTCAAAACAAAGAAGAAGTTAATAATATTGATGATTTGGTAAATTCTTATAATACAGCCTACAAAAATCTTAATGGAGATAAGTTTATGGCTGAACACAAAAAACTTGTTGATTATTTTGAAAAAAATAAGGGCAAATTATCTGCATCAAATCAAAAAAAATATGCTGATTTAATTAATGGATTACCAGATAAGGCTGATTCTAATATGGATAGCATAAAAAAATTAAAATCCGAAATAGAAAAAGCTATAGCGAATACAGCAAGAGTAAGAAAAATTCAAGTTGCAAAAAAAGGTGGAGCTACAAAAAGAAGTCGTTCCTTTGTAAGAACAGGAGTAAAATCAGCAGGTATAGTTCTTGTAGTTTTAATCCTTGCAGGAGCTGGATACTTCTTACTATCAAAGAAAAGTAAAAAATAAAAACAAAAAAATCTTCAAGCAAAACTTGAAGGTTTTTTTCTTGTTTATTATTTATTTGAAATATTTTTGCCCTTGTCTATAACTTCCAATAATTCTTTCAAAACTTCTATCCTTGCTCTTATTTTTTCGCCTTCATCTGTATCTTTTATTAGCATTCTTGGAATAAGTTTTTCGGTTTCGTAAATTTTTGGAGTATAGGCTCCCATGTTATCTCTAATGTGTGAATATGAAACGTGTTCTGCAAGGGCAACGTGGTGGGAATTATACATCAAAGTGTAGCCAGCGATGCCTGTCTTTTTTTGGTAAGGTTTAGAAATTCCACCGTCAATTACATATAATTTTCCATTTGCTCTTACTGGTTTTTTACCTTCTTTGACTCTTACTGGAACATGGCCGTTTATGATTCTTCTTCTTTCGCGTTTCATATCAAATTCGTCTAAGATTTTATCGCAAATTTCTTCTTTTTTATTTAAATCATAATAGGCATTCATTTCTTCGTATTTTAAATTTTTATCATCAACCAATAAATTTTCAAAATATGAATATTGACTTTTTCCAAAAATTGGAGATTTTTTGCCACAAACCAAATACCAGCAAATATCTTGAGCAAATTCTTTTTTCTTTGAATCATTTGAAAAATAAGCATCTCTTGCAAGTTTATCAAAAATATCAAGCATGGCTTTTCCTTTATAGGATTTGCCATTTATAATTACTTCTTGGAAATTTCCATCAGAATCCATTGGAATGCAGCCGTGAAATAAAAGTGAGCCGTTGGATTTTTTGTACATTGAACCATTTGTGTACATAAATTTAATGTGCTTATTTAAAAGAAGGTTTTTTGAAAATTCTTTTTGGAGAATATCAATTATAAATTCTTCCTCATAGGTTAATTTGCTTGGATTTTTTGGGTCAATAGTTGGGAAATTTGTATCAAGGAGTTTTGCTCCCTTATAGGTCATGTCATCAAAATTAATGTGTTTTAAAGCATCTCTATCATCCATATTAAAATCTGGATTTCTCTCAAGAAGCAAGCTATCTAGTTTAAACCTAATTACACTCATAGCCTTATACATTTTTGCAGCTACATCCTTATTTACCTTATCGTAAATATTTTCTTCAAAAATTTTCGGCATAAATCTCTCACATGGGTCATCCCTATAAGTTTTCATAGAAAATTCATAAAGTGGTCTTAAATTTATTCCATAACCTTCTTCAATGAAGTCAAAATTATTGTAGGAAAATGCATTGCAAAGGCAAGCTGCAATCAAAGCCTTATTTCCACTAATAGCGCCCATCCAGGCAAGATCATGATTTCCCCATTGTATATCAACATTAGGAAAAGCAATCAATTCATCCATAATAACATGAGGCTCAGGACCCCTGTCGTAAATATCTCCAACTATATGGAGGCTATCAACAGAAATTCTTTGGATTAGGCTTGATAAAACAATAATAAAATCATCAGCAGCCTTATATTTTATAATATTTTCAATTATCTTTTCATAATATAATTTTTTATTAAATTCAGAATCATTTGTATACAAAAGTTCATCGATAATTTCTTTGTAATTTGTAGGAAATTTTTCTTTTACTGTATCTTTTGGATATTTTGTAGAAACAAACCTAAACAAATTTACAAGTCTGTGAATATTAATTGTGTACCAATCATCATCAACAATATTTTCTTCCTTTAATCTTACAAGTTCTCTTTCCGGATTATAAATCAAACTTGCCAAATCGTCTTGGTCTTTTTTTATTAAAGTATCGCCAAAATATTGCTTAGTCTTATCTCTAATATTTCCAGCAGCCGACCTTAAAAGATGAATAAAAGCCTTAGCCTCTCCGTGAAGATCAGAAAAAAAGTACTCAGTTCCCTTTGGAAGATATAATTTTGCGTTTAAACCAATCAATTCATCAACCAAATGAGTTCTACTTGGATAATTTTCTCTAAGAAGATTTAAATATTTTTCGTTCATAACAAACCCTTTCATAATAATTTCAAAAAAAAGCAAGGCTAATCTTACTTTTTCTCTTTTCTATACCTATATTAAATTCAAAACAACTTACTTATTTTCTGTATCTTCTTTTCTATTACTTACAATATCTTTTTGATTTGTATTTCCCTCATCTTTTTTAACAAAAACTTGAGGATTTTCTTCTATCTTATTTTCTTTGGGATTTTCATCAGAAATTTCAATTTCTTTTTCATCTTCATTTATTTTTTCAAAAGTTTTATTATCATCAAGATTTATTTCATTGGAATTTTCTTCATCATTATAATAAACTTTGCTTTTTTCCTTAAGTCCAATCATAGAGCCAATAATAAGGAAAATATTAAAAAGATAAGATACAATAAAAATTTTATCCCTAAAAAATACTTGGCCGACAATAGAAATAAAAATAAAGAAAAATCCTGTAAAAATATTAAATAAAAAATATTCCCCAAACTTTATAGATTTAAAAATCTTCCTATCTACAGATGCGATTAATATAAATAACAAAAAAAGCATCACAAACAAAATAGGTTTAATTATTTCAAGCGAAATATTTGAAAAGCCTAACAAATCAAAAATGGCAAAAACATAATTCCTATTTACCAATAAAGAAAACAAACTTGCCAAAAAAAGTGCCAAGCTAATAAACAAATAATAAATTGATGCTAGTCCTAAAAAAAACTTACTAATTTTTTTCATTAAATCCTCCTATTTAAATTAATTATACCACAAATATACAAAATCTACTTATCTATAAAAAACGATTTTTGATAAAAAATTTTATAGTATAATAAAAGAAAAGAAGGGAGATATTTATGGATTTTGACAAGGTAATAAATACAAGAGTTTCAACAAGAAAATATATAGATAAAAAAATTGAAAAAAATAATCTAGAAAAAATTGTAGATGCAGGAGTAAAAGCCCCAGTTGGAAACAGCTTATACGAAAATATGGCAATAACTGTAATAAGCAATAAGGATTTAATTCAAGAAATTTTAGAAGAAGCTAGAGAAATTGTAAATGATCCAAAAGCAAATCCAATTTATTCAGCTCCATATTTAATAATAATTTCAGCAAAAGAGGGTCATATAACAAGACTTGAAGATACAGCTTGTATTATAGAAAATATGGCACTAAAAGCAACAGATCTTGAAATAGGCTCTTGTTATATAAGAGGAATGTTTGAAAGATTCGATAAAGATGCAAGATTTATCAAAAAATTAAATTTAGAAGAAAATTTCTACCCAGTTCATGGTCTTATACTTGGTTATCCAGAAGAAAAATTACAAGGAAAAAATCATAAGATAAAAACAAATTATATAGACTGATTTATTTGACAAATTTACAAAAAAATATATAGTAAGTGAAAATCAAATAGAGATTAAAAAATAATTTGAAAAATCTCCTAAATTATTTGACATTTACTAGCGTGTAGTGATATAATAAACAATTGCTAGAATTCTAATTTAGCGAGATTTTTTATTTATGTAAAAAAGGCTTAGTTTTCTATTTTAAGCCTAGAAATTACATAAAAGGTCATAAGCAAAGTTTTAGGCTAAAAGCAAGATAAAGGAGTAATTTATAGTGCAATATCATAAAGAGTTATTTGGTAAAACTGAACGTGTTAGCTTTTCTAAATTTCCTCAAGTTCTTGATTTGCCAAACCTATTAAAAGTTCAAAAGGATTCTTATAGGTGGTTTGTCGAAGAAGGCTTGGGAGAAATCTTGGAAGATATTTCCCCAATCGAAGATTATAATGGCAATTTAATACTTGAATTTGTTGGATATGATTTTGATGATGAAACAAAATATACAATAGAAGAAGCAAAATACAAAGACACAACATATTCTAGAGACCTTAAAGTTAAGGCTAGGCTTATTAATAAGGAAACTGAAGAAGTAAAAGAGCAAGAAGTATTTATGGGAGATTTCCCAATGATGACAGACTCAGCAACTTTTGTAATAAATGGTGCTGAAAGAGTTATTGTAAGTCAGCTTGTAAGAAGTCCTGGAGTTTATTATGCATCAGAGCTTGATAAATCAGGAAATAAAATGTATTCTTCAACAGTTATACCTAACAGAGGAGCATGGATTGAATTTGATACTGACGCATCTCATACAGTAAATGTAAGACTTGATCGTACAAGAAAACTTCCAGCTACAACTCTTGTAAGAGCTTTACTTTTTGAAAATGATGAAGAAATAATTGAAGCTTTAGGAGATACTGAACATTTAAGAAACACTCTTGAAAAAGAAAATTCAGAAACAAGCGAAGAAGCTTTAATAGAAATTTACAAAAAATTAAAACCAGGAGACCCTGCCAGTCTAGAATCTGCACAAAATTTAATAAATAATCTTTTATTCGATGATAGAAGATATGACCTTGCTAAAGTAGGAAGATACAAATACAACAAGAAACTAGCTTTACACGAAAGGCTTATAGATCAAATTTCTGCAAAAGATGTAGTAAGTGATGAAACAGGCGAGCTTTTTGTAAAAGCTGGAGAAATGATAGATAGAGCTACTGCTCTTAATATAGAAAATAGCGGAATTAATGTTGTAGACATAATTGTAAAACAAGAAAACGGTGAGGACAAAGAATTAAGAATATGCGGAAACCACTTTGTTTATCTTGATTCTTTTGAAGAATTAGAAGGATTTGATCTTGAAGATCTTGAATTATCAGAAAAAGTATATTATCCAGTAATGAGAGAAATACTTGACGAAAATGAAGATAAAGAATCAATTATAAATGAAATCGAAAGAAGAAAAAAAGAACTTTGTCCAAAAAATATAGTAAAATCTGATATTCTTGCTGCAGTAAATTATCAATTTAACCTTTTTGAAGGAATAGGCGATGTTGATGATATTGATCACTTAGGAAATAGAAGAGTTAGAGGCGTTGGAGAATTATTACAAAACCAATTTAGAATTGGTCTTGCAAGAATGGAAAGAGTTGTAAGAGAAAGAATGACAACTCAAGATCCTGACCTTGCAACTCCTCAAGGACTAATAAATATAAAACCAGTAACAGCCGTAATAAAAGAATTTTTCGGATCCAGTCAGCTTTCACAATTTATGGATCAAACAAATCCAATGAGTGAGTTAACTCACAAAAGAAGATTATCAGCTTTAGGACCAGGTGGACTTTCAAGAGACAGAGCGGGAGTAGAAGTAAGGGACGTTCACGATTCCCATTATGGAAGAATTTGTCCAATAGAAACTCCAGAAGGACCAAATATAGGTCTTATTACATCTCTTACAACCTATGCAAGAATAAATAAATATGGATTTATTGAAACACCTTACAGAAAAGTTGGAAAAGATGGACACGTAACAGATGAAATAGATTATTTAACAGCAGATGTTGAAGATAATTTCATAATTGCCCAAGCTAACGAGCCACTTGATGAAAATAATAGATTTATAAATGACCGTGTTTCAGGACGTGGTATAAATGGAGAAAATGATATTTATCCAAGAGAAAAAGTTGAATACATGGACGTTTCTCCTCAACAAATAGTATCAGTTGGAGCAAGTTTGATTCCTTTCTTGGAAAATGACGACTCAACACGTGCTCTAATGGGTGCCAACATGCAAAGACAAGCAGTTCCTCTTTTAAAATCCCAAGCTCCAATAGTTGCTACAGGAATTGAACATAGGGCTGCAAAAGATTCTGGTGTTTGTGTAGTAAGCAAAAATGCTGGAGAAGTTGTATATGTTGGAGATGAAAAAATCAGAATCAAAAGAGATTCAGATGGAGAAATTGATTATTATAGACTTCTTAAATTTAGACGTGCAAACCAAGGAACAACAATTAACCAAAGACCAATTGTAAAACTTGGAGAACATGTTGATGCAAATGAAATAATTGCAGATGGTCCTTCAACAGAACAAGGAGAGCTTGCCCTTGGTAAAAATATTCTCATTGCCTTTACAACATGGGAAGGATATAACTACGAAGATGCTATGCTTTTAAATGAACAATTAGTAATGGATGATGTCCTTACATCAGTTCACATAGAAGAGCATGAATGCGAAGCTCGTGAAACAAAACTTGGTGCTGAAGAAATAACAAAAGATATTCCAAATGTTGGCGATGACATGAAGAAAAATCTTGATGAAAATGGTGTTATTAGAATCGGTGCTGAAGTAAAAAGTGGCGATATTTTGGTAGGAAAAGTTTCGCCAAAAGGAGAAACTGAACTATCTCCAGAAGAAAGATTATTAAGAGCTATCTTTGGAGAAAAAGCTCGTGAAGTTCGTGACACATCACTTACAGTTCCACATGGAGAAAGTGGTATTGTTGTTGATGTAAAAGAATATAACAAAAAAGATGGAGATGAGTTATCTCCAGGTGTAAACAAAGTAATAAGAGTATTTGTAGCAACCAAAAGAAAAATTATGGTTGGAGATAAAATGTGTGGTAGACACGGTAACAAGGGTGTCGTATCAAGAATTATGCCAAGAGAAGATATGCCTTTCCTACCAGACGGAACTCCAATTCAAATTTGTTTGAATCCATTAGGTATTCCTTCACGTATGAATATCGGACAAGTTTTGGAAGTTCACATGGGACTTGCTGCAAGAACTATGGGATGGAAGATTGCTACACCAGTATTTGATGGTGCTTTGGATACAGAAATAGAAGAAGCCTTAGAAGAAGCTCAAAAGACAGCTCCTTATGTAAATAAAACAGGAAAAATCAGACTTCGTGATGGTAGAACAGGGGAAGAATTTGATAATCCAGTTACAGTTGGAGTAATGTATATGCTAAAACTTCATCACATGGTTGAAGAAAAAATTCACGCTAGAAGTATTGGACCTTACTCACTTGTAACCCAACAACCTCTAGGTGGTAAGGCACAATTTGGTGGACAAAGATTTGGAGAAATGGAAGTTTGGGCTCTTGAAGCATACGGAGCAAGCCATACTCTTCAAGAAATGTTGACTGTAAAATCAGATGATGTTACAGGAAGAGTTAAAACTTACGAAGCAATTGTTAAGGGAGAAAATGTTCCTGAACCAGGCACACCTGAATCTTTCAAGGTATTGGTAAAAGAATTACAATCTCTAGCCTTAGATGTTGAGCTTTTAGATGAAGATGGAAACGTAATTGAAATTAAAGAAAATATAGATGAACAAGATAAGTTCTCAGAAGTTGAAAAGATTGATGCATCAAAAATTAGAAGTCAATCAAAAAAACTCAGTGGAGCAAATCTTTCAGCAAAAGAAGAGGAAAAAGTAGAAGTAACTGATTCTACTAATGAAGATATAGAAGAGCTAGAAGATTAAGGGGGATTTTTTGTCAGAATTACAAGAATTTGGTGCTATGAGGATGAAAATAGCATCTCCTGAAAAAATCAGATCATGGTCCCATGGCGAAGTAAAAAAACCAGAAACTATAAATTACAGAACACTTAAACCTGAAAAAGATGGTTTATTCTGTGAGAAAATTTTTGGACCAACCAAGGATTATGAATGCTCTTGTGGTAAATACAAGAGAATTAGATATAAGGGTGTTGTTTGCGAAAAATGTGGTGTTGAAGTAACAAAATCTAAAGTAAGACGTGAAAGAATGGGACATATTGAACTTGCAGCTCCTGTAAGTCATATATGGTATTTCAAAGGAATCCCTTCAAAAATGGGTTTACTATTAGATATGAGTCCAAGAGTTTTGGAAAAAATATTATACTTCGCATCCTATGTAGTAATAAATCCAGGAGAAACTGAATATTACGAAAAACAAGAATTATCTGAAAGCGAATATTCAGAGGCTCTAGATAATTATCCAGATGATACAGAATTTCAAGCTGAAATGGGAGCAGAAGCTGTTAAAAAACTTCTTGCTAACATGGATCTTAAAAAAGAATATGAATCTTTAATGAAAGAACTTGAAGATGCAAAAGGACAAAAGAAAGTAAGGATTTCAAGAAGACTTGAAGTTGTCGACGCATTTTTAACAAGTGGCAATAAACCAGAATGGATGATACTTGATGTACTTCCAGTTATGCCACCAGAACTTAGACCAATGGTTCAACTTGAAGGTGGAAGATTTGCAACAAGTGATTTAAATGATTTATATAGAAGAGTTATAAATAGAAATAACAGATTAAAAAGACTTCTTGATATTGGAGCTCCAGAAATCATTGTAAGAAATGAAAAAAGAATGCTCCAAGAAGCTGTCGATGCTCTTATAGATAATGGTAGACGTGGTCGTGCTGTAACAGGTGCATCAAATAGAAATATGAAATCTCTATCAGATTTATTAAAGGGAAAAAGCGGTAGATTTAGACAAAACTTATTGGGTAAAAGGGTAGATTATTCAGGCCGTTCTGTAATAGTTGTAGGTCCAAATCTTAAATTTAACCAATGTGGTTTGCCACAAGAGATGGCTCTAGAATTATTTAAACCTTTTATAATGAATAAGGTTGTAGAAAAAGATTTTGCTCATAATTTAAAATCTGCAAAGAAAATGGTAGAGAAAAAAGATCCAAGAGTATATGAAATACTTGAAGATGTAATAAAAGACCATCCAGTATTATTAAACCGTGCTCCTACACTTCACAGACTTGGTATCCAAGCCTTTGAACCGGTTTTGGTTGAAGGAAAGGCGATGAAACTTCATCCACTTGCTTGTCCTGCTTTTAATGCGGACTTTGATGGGGACCAAATGGCAATACATTTACCTTTATCAAATGAAGCACAAATTGAAGCAAGACTTTTGATGATGTCAACAAACAATATTCTTGGTCTAAAAGATGGTAAGGCAATTACAACTCCATCCCAAGATATGGTTCTTGGTGCATATTATCTAACAACTATAAAAGAAGGTGCAAAGGGCGAAGGAATGATTTTCGAAAATATTTCAGAAATGAAAAAAGCTCTTTTAAATCATGATGTTACCCTTCAAACAAAAGTTGGAGTAAGAATTAAAAAAGATGAAAAAGATCCTGGAAAAATTGTAAATTCTTCAGTTGGTAGATTTATCTACAACGAAGGAATTCCACAAGATTTAGGATATGTAAATAGAAAAGAAGATCCATATTCTCTAGAAGTTGATCAAGTTACATCATCTGGTGTATTAAAAGAAATTGTTGATCGTTGCTTTAGAAAACATGGAAATATAAAAACAGCATCAGTTCTAGATTATATAAAATCAACAGGTTATAAGTTCTCAACTCTTTCAGGACTAACAGTTTCTATGTCAGACGTTACAATTCCACATCAAAAATGGGATATAGTGTCAAAGGCTGATAGCGAAGTTGATAAGTATGAAAAACTTTATAGACGTGGATTTATAACTGATAATGAAAGATATGAAAAAGTTATTGATATTTGGAGAGAGGCAACTGATGAAGTAACAGCAGCTCTACTTGACGAATTAAAATCTGACAATAATATTAAAATATTTGCAGATTCTGGAGCCCGTGGTTCTACAAACCAAATTAGGCAATTAGGCGGAATGCGTGGACTTATGTCAAGAGCTGATGGAAAAATTATAGAAATTCCTATAAAGGCTAACTTCCGTGAAGGGCTTTCAGTACAAGAATACTTTATTTCAACACACGGTTCTCGTAAAGGACTTACAGATACAGCTTTAAGAACTGCCGATTCAGGATATTTGACAAGAAGAATGGTAGATATTTCTCAAGATGTTATCGTAACTGAAGATGATTGTGGTACAGATGGATTTGTAGTTGCTCGTGAATTTAAAGATGGCAACGAATTAATCGAAAATTTATTTACAAGAATTGTAGGACGTACATCATTTGAAGATATTTATGATAATGATGGGGAACTTATAGTTGGTAAAAATCAAATTATTGATGAAGATAAGGCCGACAATATTGTAGCAAATGGAATTAAAGAAGTTAAACTTCGTTCAGTTCTAGAATGTAAATCTAAACATGGCGTTTGTGAAAAATGTTATGGTAGAAACCTTGCTACAGGCAAGAAAGTAAATATTGGAGAGGCTGTAGGAATTATTGCGGCTCAATCAATCGGAGAGCCAGGTACTCAGCTTACAATGAGAACCTTCCACTCAGGAGGAATTGCAGGAGTAGGAATTACTCAAGGTCTTCCAAGGGTTGAAGAGTTGTTTGAAGCAAGAAAACCAAAAGGACTTGCCTTTATTGCAGAAAACTCTGGTACAGTTTCATTAATTCAAAATGAAAAGAAAACTGACGTTGAAATTTTATCTGAAGATGGATATTCTAAAAAATATAATATACCATTTGGTGCAAGACTTTTAGTTTCAGAAGGAGATGTGGTTGAAAAAGGACAACAACTTACAGAAGGTTCCCTTGATCCACACGATGTATTAAAAGTTCTAGGAAAAGTTGGAGTTCAAGATTACATCACAAAAGAAGTTCAAAAAGTTTACAGACTTCAAGGTGTAGAAATTGACGATAGACATATAGAAGTTATTACAAAGCAAATGCTTAAAAAAGTAAAAATAGAAGATGCTGGAGATACAGAATTTTTACCAGGTTCATTGCAAGAAATTAGAGAAGTAAGAATTGCAAATGAACAAATGGAAGAAGAAGGCAAAAAGCCATGTAAATATTCTCAACAACTTCTAGGAATTACAAAAGCATCACTTGCTACAGAATCTTGGCTATCAGCAGCATCTTTCCAAGAAACAACAAGAGTTTTAACAGATGCATCAATAAAAGGAAAAGTTGATGATCTAAAAGGACTAAAAGAAAATATAATCATAGGAAAATTAATACCAGCAGGTACAGGAATGAAAGTATACAATGACTTTGATATTAACTATGAAAATAAAGACCTTGAAGATGCACAAATCCAAATGAATATAGAAGAAGTAGAAAATAGAGAAAAAGAAGCATTAAATGAATAAAAAAAACAAGAGCCGGCATTTGCTGGCTCTTTTATATTGTGTTTATTAAATTTAAAATTACAAATACCACTAATAAGATTATAGTAAGTTTTCTGTATTTTATATCCTTAAAATTAAAATCAACTTTTTGGACTTTTGAAAGAAATAGAGAAAAAATCAAAAATCCTAGGGAATAAATTAAGGATCTTGTCAGAGATTCTTGTTGGCTGTTTTTATAAATATAAAAAAAAGTCAAATATTGAATAAGCAAAACTAAACTTGCAGCACAAGGAAGAGCATGAATATATTGTCTGTAATTTTCTTTAGAATTCATAAAATTCTCCTTTCCAATAAATTCATTATAGGGGATTTGTTATTAATAGACAAATTAAATTTTAAGTGGCTATTGCAAAATATGAATAAATTATTTTGCAACAGCCGCTTTTATTTCTTATAAAAATATTAAGAATAATTTATTTTATGCAAAAATTTTAAATTAATATTCTAGGATAAAGCATATAGTAAATATTTTAAGAAAGATATTGACAAGTATATTAAAAAGATTTAAAATATAAACAATAGAAATGAAAGCATATATATATATATATATTTATACATTATAATATAATAAACAAATTATTGCATAATGTTTTGTGGATGAAAAGTAAATATCTACTTAAAATTTATTTATAAAAACTTTTCAATTTCAACAATGGATTTTGGTGTAGTGGTAAGAAATTAATTTATAAAATTATAATAAGGAGAATTTTATGAAAAAAGAAAACAAGAAAAAAATAATAATTCCAGCAGCAGTTTTACTAAGTATTGGCTTATTTTCAAGATGTAGTTTTCTTGATGGAACAGATAAGACTAAGGATAAAAAAATAGATAATAAGCCTAGCGTAGTATCTGATAAATTAAGTAGTAATTTGGATTACAATTCGGTTGATGATAGTAATGTTAAATCAAATGACAAGAAAAATGAGAATAAGAAAGAAGAAAAAGAAGATAATAAAAAAACTAAAGAAGATGAAAACAAAGATAATAAGACTGTAAATTCTATAGTAAATGAAAATAAGAAAGTGGCAAGAGCGAATTCTACTAATAATGGAACAATTTCAGGTATTGTAAATACTAAAAAAACTGGTAATAGTGGAAATAATTATTATAAACCATCAAAACCAGCTAATCCAAGCAAACCAGTAACACCTAATAAACCTAGCAAGCCAGTAAATCCAAGTAACCCATCTCAAGGGGGTATTGAGAAACCTGTAGAGCCAGAAAAACCAGCTAAACCTGATAAACCAGTAACTCCAGATAAACCAGAAAAACCAGAAGTTAAATTGGTTAAGTCTGAAGTTGAAAGTAAATCTGAAAAAAGAGATTATAAGGGTTTTATGTATATCATAAAAGAGGATAATACTCTTACCAAAGGCGAAGAAAGAATTGAAAAAGAAGGTGTAAGAGGTTACACAGTCTATACAATGAAAAGAAATAAAGATACTTATTCAGATGGTACAATTAAGTATTCAGATTGGACTATTGAAAATAAACAAGTTGTAAACCCAGTAAGTGGTATAAAAGTGGTTGGTACTAAAGAAGACAAACCAGTAACACCAGATAAACCTGATAAGCCAGAAAAACCTGAAGTTACTGTTGTAAGTACTGAAGAAGAATCAAAAACAGAAAATAAAGACTTTGTAGATTTCTCTTATGATGAATTTGAAAACCAACAAATGCCAAAAGGCGAAACAAAGATAATAGAAGAGGGTACTAAAGGTTACACAACCTATACTTACTCTAGAACAAAAACAGTTTACTCAGATGGTACAGTTAAGTATTCAGACTGGAAAGAAACTAATAAGAAAGTTGTAGCACCAGTTAATGGAACTAAACTTATTGGAACATATGTGGAGAGAGAAAGAGAATTAGGATGGCAAAAAGAAGCAGCAATGCAAGTAGCTCAAGACTTAATAGCTTTCAGAGCATCTTTAGGCTTAACAACTAATATTCATTACGACCAAACATACGCTAAAATGATGGGAGATAATGATACATTTGGTCATTACTGTGAGTATAATGAAGTTGTAGCTAGAAGAATGGCAGGAGATGACGGAAGTACTGTAATTGAGGGTTTAAAGAATTCACCTCAACATAAACTTCAAATGACTTATGATAGTGAAAAAGGTTATGGTCAAGATTGGTATATTGGGGCATATGATAATGGTAATTATACCTATTATTCCTTGTACTCAGTTTCTAAGGAAAGCCAACCTATCTTTGATAGAGACCAGAAAGAACATACCAAAGACACTCCAGACTTCCCAGAGGAAGAAAATCCTACTCCAGAGCCAGAAAAACCTGTAGAAACACCTACAGAACCTAAAGAAGAGTCTAATAAAGAAGAACAACCATCTACTCCAGCTGAACCTGTAGTAGAAGAAGCTAAACCAGCTGAAGAAGTTAAAGAAGAACCTGAAAAGGTTGAAGAAACTGTTGTAGAAGAAGCTCCAGTTGAAACTCCAGCTGAAGATAAAACTGAAGAAATTAATAAAGTTAAAGAAGCTAAATAAAAAGAAAAATTAAGTATGTAAAACTATATAATAAGTTAAAAATAAATAAGAAAATAATAAATTAAGAGGTAAGTTTGTCTTGCCTCTTTTTCATTTTGGTAGATTAAAATCGATATTTATAAAGTAAAATCATAAGATTGGCTGATAGTTTAAAATTCACTTCGTAAAAAATACCGATTTAGGAAAAAGATTTCTTGGTTATAAATACAAATTAATTGTTAAAATTAAAACATATATAAACATTTAGTGAAATCGATTGACATAATTATTAAAAAGATTTAAAATTTAATTAAGTATAGTTTTAATATATAAAAATATGTCTATATGATTTTAAATAAAAAGGAGGAGCTATGGCAAATATTTTAGGACCAGATGAGATTTTGGACAAGGTCAGTGATGCTTATGTAAAAAAGGCTAGGGCAAACACAAAAAGACTTTTTATCCTTTCATTTTTGGCAGGTGCTTTTATCGCTTTTGCAGCGGCAGGATCAAGTTTTGCATCTTTTAATTTGCTAGCAAATAAAGATACTTTGGGCCTTGGTAAATTAGTTCAAGGCTTGTGTTTTACTCCGGGTTTAATTTTTGTTCTTATTGCAGGAGCTGAGCTTTTTACTGGAAATAATTTAATGCTTATTTCTGTATATGACAAAAAAATCAATATAAAAGAGCTTCTAAGAGCTTGGGGCATTGTTTATTTGGGTAATTTTATTGGATCAGTTTTTGTAGCATTTTTAATGTTAAAATCAGGGCAATGGGAAGCATGCGATTCTATGCTTGGGGCAAGAACAATTTTAATTGCAAATTCTAAGGTAAATCTTGGATTTTCTGAGGCTTTTATCCTTGGTATTTTTTGTAACTGGCTAGTTTGTTTGGCTGTTTGGATGTCTTTTGGATCTGATAGTCAAGTTGGCAAAATGCTTTGTGCATTTTTTCCAGTAATGTTGTTTGTTCTTTCTGGTTTTGAGCATAGTATTGCAAATATGTATTATATTCCAGCAGGAATTTTTGCAAAATCAGTTCCAGCTTATGCCACAGCAAGTGGACTGGGGGATGGACTTACCTCACTTACTTGGTCAGGATTTTTCATCCATAATTTAATTCCAGTAACTTTAGGAAATATTGTCGGCGGAGGGATTTTTGTAAGTTTAGCTTATTGGTTATCATTGAGAAAAAAAGAGGATTAAATATGAAAACTATAAAAGGAAATTTTGTTTTTGATAAAGAAGAAAATAGAGAAAAAATTAATGAATTTAAAAGATTTATAGAAAAAAACAAGGATAGAAAAGGTCCTTTGATGCCAATTTTACAAGAGGCACAAAGTATTTTTGGCTATCTTCCAGATGAGATGATGGAACTTATTTCAAATAAACTAAATATTCCCTTAGCAGAAGTTTATGGGGTTGCGACTTTTTATTCGCAATTTACTTTTATACCAAAGGGAAAAACTGACATACATATATGCCTTGGAACAGCTTGTTATGTAAAAGGGGCTGCGGATATTTTAAATGAATTTGAACAAAGACTTGGTATAAAAAAAGGAGAGACCACTCCTGATGGAAAATTTTCTATTTCAGAGACAAGGTGTCTTGGAAATTGTGGAAAAGCTCCTGTAGTTGAAATAAATGGAGAGCAAGTTGAATATTTTACAAAAGATGATGTTTCTAAAGTTTTGGAAGAAAATAAGTAGGTGAATTATGATAAATTTGGAATATCTTGAAAATATAAAAGAAAATACGAAAGTTTCTCATCCAGAAAAACTTGAAAAAACTGATAATATTCAGGTTAAAATTGCCCTAAGAAATTGTGGAGTTATTGATCCAAGAAGTATTGATGAGTACATAGCAAGGGGCGGATATTTTGCCCTACATAAGGCCCTATCAGAAATGGATAGGAAAGAAATTATTGAAATTATTTCAAATTCAATGCTTCGTGGAAGAGGTGGAGCTGGATTTCCTACTGGAAAAAAATGGCAAACTGCTTATGATTATGATGTAGATAAAAAATATATAATTTGTAACGCCGATGAGGGAGACCCTGGTGCTTATATGGATAGGTCAATTCTTGAAAATGACCCACATTCAGTTCTTGAGGCAATGGCTATTGCAGGTTATGCAATTGGAAGTGATGAGGGATTTATTTATGTAAGGGCTGAATATCCAAAGGCTGTTGAAAGTTTAAAATATGCTATAAAAGATGCTGAAGAAAAAGGTTTTCTAGGCAAAAATATTATGGATTCTGGTTTTGATTTTACAATTGAATTAAGGCTAGGCTCTGGTGCTTTTGTTTGTGGAGAATCTACAGCTTTGATGGAATCAATTGAAGGCAAAAGAGGAATGCCAAGGGTTAAAATCCATCGTACAGCCTTTAGGGGCTTGTGGCAAAAACCTACAGTTATAAATAACGTAGAAACTTTGGCAAATGTAGCTCAAATTATTATAAATGGTGCTGATTGGTACAGAAGCATTGGTACAGAAAAATCTCCTGGAACCAAAGTTTTCTCCTTGGTTGGGGATGTAAAAAACAGTGGATTGATCGAAGTTCCTATGGGAACAACTTTAAGAGAAATTATTTATGATTTGGGTGGAGGAATTGAAGGCGACAAAGAGTTAAAAGCTGTTCAAACAGGTGGACCATCCGGTGGATGTATTCCTGCAAAATATTTGGATTCATCTGTAGATTATGAAACCTTAAAAGAATTAAATTCTATAATGGGTTCAGGTGGAATGGTAGTTATGGATGAAAATACTTGTATGGTTGACATAGCAAGATTTTTCCTCGACTTTACTTGTGATGAATCCTGTGGAAAATGCGTTCCTTGTAGAGAAGGTACAAAGAGAATTTTGGAAATTCTTGAAAGAATCGTAGCAGGAAAGGGAAAAATGGAAGATATTGATAGGCTTGAAGAGTTAAGCGAATTGGTAACAGAGGCTTCTCTTTGTGGTTTAGGAAAATCTGCAGCCTTTCCAGTAATTTCCACCTTGAAATATTATAAGGATGAATACATAGACCATATTGAAAATAAACACTGCCCAGCTGGATCTTGTAAAGCATTATTATCCTATAAAATCGAAGATAATTGTATAGGATGTGGAACTTGTAAGAGAAATTGTCCTGTTAGATGTATTAGTGGAAAAGTTAAAGAAAAACATACAATTGATCAAGAAAAATGTATCAAGTGCGGAACCTGCTTTAATGTTTGTCCAATAAAACCAAAAGCTGTAGTAAAGGGATGATCTTATGACAGATATTACGATAAAAATTGATGGAAAAGAAATAAAAACTCAAAAAGATAGGTTCGTTTTGGATATAGCAAGAGAAAATGGGATAGAAATTCCTGCAATTTGCTATGATCCAAGTTTAAAGGCCTTTGGTGGATGTAGACTCTGTATAGTTGAAATTACAAAAAACGGTAGAAGTAAAATTGAAACCTCTTGTTCAGCAAGGGCAAGTGATGGGATGGAAGTAAAAACTCAAACGGAAGAATTAAAAGAAAAAAGAAGAAATATCTTACAACTTTTACTAGATTCTCATCCAAATGATTGCCTAACTTGTCAAAAGGCTGGAACTTGTCTTTTACAAAAATATGCCTACGAATATGATGTAAAATTCAGGGACCATGATGGGGCAAAAAGAGAAGAAAAATATGATTTATCAAGCCCTTATATTTATAAAGACAACTCAAAATGCATTCTTTGTGGAAAATGCGTACAAATTTGTAGGCAAGTAGAAGAAAGAGCGATTTTATCTTTTGCCGACAGGGGATACGATTCTTATATAGCTTGCGATTTGGGAGAAGATTTTGCTCATTCCTATTGTGTTTCATGTAACAGGTGCGTTTCAATTTGTCCAGTAGGAGCCTTGGTTGATAGAAGACTTATGGGGAAAATTAGAAATTTTGAAGGAGAAACAAGAGAAGTTAAGTGCAAGGTTTGCGATTATGGATGTGATTTTAATCTCCATTCAAAAGATGGCAAAAATATTGCAGTTACTGCAAAAAAACCTGGTTCTGGAAGACCTCTTTGCTTAAAGGGAAGAATGATGACAGAATTGATGTTTTTGGATAAGCCAGATACACCATACATGAAAGGGGCTGGAGAGTTTAAAGAAACTAATTGGATGACTGTCACAGGTTTAAATAATGTTTATAAAAAAATTGAAAAAATAGAAGACAAAGGAGAATGATATGAAAGTCATAATTAATGATTTTGAATATAATCTTGACACTCCTAAGACTATTCTTGAATTTTGTAAGGAAATTGGCATAGAAATTCCGACCCTTTGTAAGGATGAAAGACTTTTGCCAAATGGAGCTTGTAGACTGTGTATAGTTGAAATCGAAGGATACAAAACTCCAGTTACAGCTTGTTCACAAAAAATAAAAGATGGGATGAAGATTTACACTCACAGTGAAAAAATAATGAAAATGAGAAGAAAAATTTTGGATTTATTATTCTCAAACCATCCAAATGATTGCCTATCTTGTGATAAGTCTGGAAAATGTAAATTACAAAATTATTGCTATGAGTATGGAATAAGTGAGGGATCTTTTAAAAGAGAGATAAAAGATTTACCAATTGATTTTTCAAATAAATTTTATTCTTACGATCCAAATAAGTGTATAAAATGTGGGATATGTGTAAGTGTGTGCAATAATCTCCAAAATAGCCATGCCATAAGTTTTGTTGATAGGGGATTTGATACATATATTGGAACACCAATGGATAAGGGACTTGGTTCATGTGATTGTGTTTCTTGCGGAAACTGTGTTTCAGCTTGCCCGGTTGGAGCCTTAAATCCTAAGAAAAAATACGAAGAAGATAAGTTTAGATATTGGGAAGTAAGAAAAGTTAAAACAACTTGCTCATATTGTGGAGTAGGTTGCCAAATAAATTTACTTATAAAAGGAAATAGGATTGTTGAAGTTGAACCAATTAATACAATTCCAAATGATGGGCTTTTGTGTGTAAAGGGAAAATTTGCCCACAAATTTGTAAACCATCCAGATAGACTTACAAAACCTCTTATTAGAAAAAATGGAAAATTAGTTGAAGCATCTTGGCAAGAAGCCTACAGATTAATAAAAGAAAAATATGACCAAACAATGGAGAAAAAAGGTCCGGATGGATTTGGAGGATTTTCTTCAGCAAGATGTACAAATGAGGAAAATTATTTATTTCAAAAATTTGTAAGGACAGTTTTTAAAACAAATAATGTCGACCATTGTGCTCGTCTTTGCCACGCCTCAACCGTAGCAGGTCTTGCCAATACTCTTGGAAGTGGTGCGATGACAAACAGTATTGCAGAAATTGAAGGAACCGATGCCTTTATAATAATTGGAACAAATACAACAGAAAACCATCCAGTTATTGGAACAAAAATCAAAAAAAGAGTAAAAGAAGGCGCTAAACTTATAGTTATAGACCCTAGGGAAATCGAACTTGCAGATTATGCAGATATTTATTTACAAATAAAACCTGGAACAAATATTGCGGTTTTAAATGGTCTTATGCATATAATTTTAAAAGAAAATCTTCACGATATGGATTATATAAATGAAAGATGCGAAGGCTTTGAAGAATTTAGAAAAACTGTAGAAAAATATACGCCAGATTTTGTGGCAGAAATTTGCCATATAAACAAAGAAGATTTGATAAAAGCTGCAAGAATGTATGCAAAAGCAGACAAGGGAGCTTTATATTATTCAATGGGAATTACCCAACATTCATCAGGAACAAATGGTGTAAGGTCAACTTCAAACTTACAAATGCTTACAGGAAATGTTGGATTTGAATCTACAGGAATAAATCCTTTGAGAGGACAAAATAACGTTCAAGGTGCTTGTGATATGGGAGCACTTCCTACAGATTATACAGGATATCAAAAAGTATTTATCGATCCTGTAAGAGAGAAAATGGGACAATTTTGGAAAAGAGATCTTCCAGATAAAAAAGGTCTAACAATTACTGAAATGATGGATGCGGCAGACAAAGGAGAGCTTTCATTTTTATATATAATGGGAGAAAATCCTATGATTTCAGATCCAGACCAAAATCATATCAAAAAAGCCTTGAAAAAATTAGATTTTTTACTTGTTCAAGATATTTTCTTATCTGAAACTGCAGAATTTGCTGATGTAGTTTTACCAGCAGCATCATTTGCAGAAAAAGACGGAACTTTTACAAATACAGAAAGAAGAATTCAAAGAATCAATAAGGCAATTGAACCTATTGGAGATTCCAAAGCTGACTGGCAAATTTTGATGGAAATTTCTACTCTTTTGGGATATGAAGAATATTATTCAAATCCTAGTGAAATTATGGATGAAATTGCAGCCTGTACTCCTTCATACGGTGGAATTTCTTATAAAAGACTTAAAAAAGAATCTCTTCAATGGCCTTGCACAAACAAAGACCATCCTGGAACAAAATATTTACACAAAAATACAATGGCAAGGGGCAAGGGACTTTTTATACCAATAGAATATGAAGAGAGCAAGGAACTTCCAGATGAAAAATATCCGTTGATTCTTACAACTGGAAGAATGCTTTACCAATATCACACAAGAACTATGACAGGAAAAATTGAAGGATTAAGTGAAATTGCAGGAAAATCTTATATAGAAATTTCCCCACAAACTGCAAAAATTTATAATATAAAAAATGGTGAAAAAATCAAAGTTTCATCAAGACGTGGAAGTGTGGAATCTTATGCGAAAGTAACAGAAAAAATAAATCCAGGAGTTGTATTTATGCCTTTCCATTATGTTGATGGACCAGCAAATAGGCTTACAAATCCAACCCTTGATCCAATTGCAAAAATACCTGAGCTTAAAGTTGCAAGTGTTATGATTGAAAAAATAGAAAGGGGCTCTTATGTATGATCCAATAAAAATAATTAGCCTTGCCATGGAAATGGAACTTTATGGGCATAATTTTTATAAAGATAATGCAGAAAAAAGTCAAAATCTACAAACCCAAGCAGTTTTTAAAAAATTATCAAAAATTGAGTGGGGCCATTATGAATATCTAAAAAATCTTCTTTCCAAATACAAGGGAGAAGATGTAGATGAAAAAGATTTGACTTTGCCAAAAGACAATGCGGAAGAATTTTTTGACCAAAGAAAAGAAAGCGAAAATTTGGACCAAAATTTGGAGCAATCTATGATTCCTGATATGAATGTTTTAAGAATGGCATATCTTATTGAGGAAGATTTTAGGGATTATTATAAATCAATGGCAAAAAAAGTTGATGATTGCGAATTGAAAGAAATTTTGGAAAATTTTTCTAGTTGGGAAGATGAACACGCAAATATTTTCAAAAAAGAATATGATAAGTTGATGGACCAATACATGAACATTAGCTGGGGTGGCTGATGGGAAATAAAAAAATGACGGCTCTCCTTCTTTGCGGCGGAAAAAGCATAAGAATGGGAGCTGATAAACAAAAGTTATCCTATAATGGTGTCTATTTGATTGACACCATTATAGAAAACTTGGCGAAAAATTTTGATCAAATCATAATTTTGTCAAATGAAAAAAACTTTTTTGAAAATAGGTATAAAAATTATAAAAATGATATACTAATAAAAGAAGATATAATAAAAAATATTGGCCCCTGTGCAGGATTGTATAGTGGCCTTATTTATGCAAAAAATGAGGATAATTTTCTAATTGCCTGTGATATGCCATATTTTAATCAAGCTTACATTGATTTTTTGAAGGGAAAATCCTATGAAAAAATTTTAGCTTACAAAAATGAAAAATATTATGAGCCTTTTTTTGCCCTTTACAAAAAAGAATTGGCAAAAGATTTGGAAAAATATATAAAAAAGGGCGGACGCAGTTTGAATGGATTTTTGAGAGAAATTTCTCCTACTGTGATAAAAAAAGAAGAGATAAAAGAAATTAAAAATGTGGAGAAAATTTTTAGAAATTTAAATTATCCAAATGATTGGAAAAAATTTATAGAAGAGAGTAAAAATGAATTCAGTTAAAAAATACCAAATTGAAAAAATTGGAAAGGGCAAAGACCTAAGCTTGATGGATGAGGTCATTGTTGAATATCCTTTAGAAATTTATGTAAATGGGGAAAAATTTAAAAGATTAACATGCACTCCAGTTGAAATAGAAAATCTTGTCATAGGTTATCTTTATAGCGAAAATCTTATAAATTCAATAAGTGATATTAAAAATTTAAAAATAGAAGAAAACAAAGCTTATGTTGAATTATACAAAGAAAAATCTAAAAAGAAGACTAGGGAAATTAAAAATCAAGCAATTGATAGGGAAAATCTTTTTGAATTTTCCAAAAGATTTCAAAATGAGTCTGAGATTTTTAAAAGAACAGGTGGAGCTCATTCTTGTGCCCTTGTAAAAAATTATGAGATTATAAAATTTGAAGAAGATGTTTCAAGAAGTAATGCAGTTGATAAATTAATTGGCTATATCTTGAAAAATGAAATCGACCTATCAGATAAATTTATTTTTACATCTTGTAGGATAAGTGAAGTTATTATGGAAAAAATTTTAAATATTGGTTTTAACCTTCTTATTTCTCAGTCATGCCCAACAAGTTTTGCAATTGATTTGGCAAGGGCGAAAAATATAAATTTGATAGGTTTTGCAAGAGGCGAAAGATTTAACATTTATAAAAAAAATGAAAATCTTTCGATAATATGAGGTTGGTATGGATTTATTAGATGTTGTAAAAATTGATGAGGCGATTGACTTACAAGTTTCTTTGATGGAAAAAATTGGATATAAGAAAAAAATCCAAATGAAAACTTGCCATTCTTTGGGCTATATTTTGGCTAAGGACTTGATTTCAAAAGATGATTTGCCATGTTTTAAGAAAAGTACAATGGACGGTTATGCCATAAATTATAAGGATAGCCTAGGAGCGACTGATTCTATTCCTTCAATGTTAAAAGTTGTTGAAGAAATCCAAATGGGAAATATTCCCCAAAAAAAATTAAAAAGAGGCGAGGCATCAAAAATTTATACTGGAGGTATGGTTCCAGAAGGAGCAGATGCAGTTTTACCCATAGAATTTACAGAAATTTTGTCCAAAAAATTAATTTCAATCAGTAAGCCTGTAGTTTTTATGGAAAATATTATAGATATTGGCGATGATTCAAAAGTTGGAGATATTTACGAAAAAGAAGGAAAAATCATAGATCCTGAAACAATAGCCATGGCTGCAAGTTTGGGCTATGAAAAAATTGAAGTTTATGAGAAATTAAAATGTAAAATTTTATCTACTGGAGATGAGATTATTCCTGTAAATGCAAAACTAGTCCCAGGAAAATCAAGAGATATTAATTCTTACATGCTTTATTCACTGCTTAAAAATATGGGGATTGAAGTTCTTTCCATGAAACACTTGGAAGATGATAAAGACCTTATAAAAAAAGAGCTTGAAGAAGATTTGGATTTGATTATAATTTCTGGTTCATCCTCAAAGGGAAACAAGGATTTTGTTCCAGAGATTTCAAAAAAGTTAAATCCTGGAATGATTTATCACGGAATTTCTATAAAACCTGGAAAGCCGACAAGTTTAAGTCAAAACAACAATACAATGATTTTGGGACTTCCTGGAAATCCCATTAGTGCCTATGCAGTTTTTAGGACGATTTTTCAAAAAGCCTATGAAAAATATTTTAAAATTGACGAAAATTTAAAAATAAAATGCAAAATCGAAAGAAATATTGCAAATACTTCAGCAAAAACAATGATTTGTCTTGTAGAAATAAAAAAAGAAGGAGATGCGCTTGTGGCAAGTCCTATTTTTGGATTTTCCAACAATATTTCCCTACTAAAAAAAGCCAAGGGTTATATTGTGATTGATGAATATGTTGAAGGAATAAAAGAAAATGAAAAAGTGTGGGTGAATCTTATTAGATGAGAAATATTTATTTAGATACAAAAGAATTAGAAGAGGCAATAGAGATTTTCCACGAAAATATTGGGGAATTTTTTGCAGATGAAAAAAGTGAAATTATAGATTCCAAGGATGCCTTTGGAAGAGTTTCAAAAAATGCAATTTTTGCAAAATATTCATCGCCAGCCTACCATTCATCAGCTATGGATGGGGTAATGGTAAAAAGTGAGATGACAAAACTTGCAAGAGAAAATAAGCCCTTGTTTTTAAAAAATGAAGATTTTATTTATTGCAATACGGGCTCAGCCTTAATTAAACCCTATGACGCAGTAATAATGATAGAAGATGTGGAAATTCAAGAAGATGGAATTGTAATTTTAAAACCTGTAAATGCTTGGGAAAATATAAGAATTCAAGGAGAAGATGTAATCGAAAAAGATTTGATTTTTACATCTTACCACAAATTTAGGTCGGTTGATCTTTCAGTTTTAATTTCTGCAGGAATAAATGAAGTTGAAGTTTTAAAAAAACCAATCATTGGAATTATTCCATCTGGAAATGAAATAATTGATAACAAGGAAGACTTGGTCAAAGGAAAAATTATCGAATCAAATTCTTCCATGTTAAAATCTATGGCAAAAGAGTGTGGATTTGAAACAAAAATTTATCCTATTGTAAAAGATGAAAAAACACAAATTAAAAATACTCTTGAAAAAGCTCAAAAAGAATGTGATTTTGTAACCTTGATTGCAGGAACTTCGGCAGGAAGCAAGGATTATACAAGAGAAATTGTAGAAGAAATGGGAGAAGTTTTTGTCCATGGACTTTCTATAAAACCAGGAAAGCCTGCAATTCTTGGAAAAATTTCCCAAACTCCCTTTGTAGGACTTCCAGGCTATCCCGTTTCAACTCATATAGTTTTTGATAAAATTGCTCTTCCTACTCTTCTTAAAAAAATGAGAATTATTTCTGATGACAAAATAAAAATTAAGGCAAAACTTACCAAACCTGTTATTTCTTCATTAAAAAATAGGGAATATATAAGGGTAAAAATTGGTTTAGTTGATGGAGAAATTATTGTAACACCACTTGATAGGAAGGCTGGATCCCTTTTTTCTCTATCAGAATCAGATGGTTATTTAATTATTGATAGAAATATTGAAGGATATAATAGGGGAGATTTGGTAGAAGTCACCCTTCATAGGCCAATTCCAAAAAAAGTTTTTGAAAACAGGATGGTTTCGATTGGATCTCATGATATAGTTTTAGATATTTTAAATGATTTATTTACAAAAGATAATAAGCTTACAAGAATTTCATCATCACATGTGGGTTCTTTGGCGGGACTCAAGGCCCTAAACCAAGGCGACTGTATGCTTGCACCTTCTCATTTGCTAGATCAAAATGGAACTTATAACAATGAGGCAATCGATTTATTTTTTGAAAAAGATGAGGTCTCAAAAATAAATGTGGTTGGACGTAGGCAGGGGATTTTTGTTCAAAAAAATAATCCATTAAAAATAAAAACCATAGAAGATCTTTTAGATAAAAAAATGGTCAACAGACAAAGAGGAGCAGGAACTCGTTTGTTGTTTGATTATTTGTTAAAAAATAAAAATATTGACCCAGAAACAATAGATGGCTATGACAATGAGGTAACTACACATTTATCAGCAGCGCTTGCAGTAAAAAATGGAGATTGTGATTTTTCAATTGGAGTTGAATCTGCTGCCATAAAAATGGACATAGATTTTATTTACCTAAAAGATGAAGAATATCAATTTATTATAAAAAAAGAAAATTTAAAACTTGAATCTATCAAGGACTTAATCGAAGTTTTAAAATCAGATGAATTTAAAAATAAAATGAAAGACTTAGGTGGGTATAATACTAAGGAAAGTGGAAATATTTTATAGGAGGATAATATGAAAATTAAAAAACTAAATTTGTTGGCACTTGCTTTGTTATTTGGACTAACAGGATGTGGAAAAAATACGGAAGAAATAAAAACAGATTCCAATGTAAATTCTACAAGTAATGAAATTGTGGAAAGCTCAGATGAAAATACAAGCGAAGAAAAAATTGTAAAGCTTACAACAACAACTTCAGTCAATGATTCAGGACTAATGGATTATTTAAGAGATGATTTCAAAAAAGACACAGGTCTTGAAATGGAAATAGTTTCAAAAGGAACAGGAGCTGCAATCGAAGATGCAAAGGCAGGAAATGCTGATGTAATTTTGGTTCACTCAAAAGATGCGGAAGAAAAATTTATTGAAGAAGGATATGGACTTGAAAGAAAATCTTTCATGCACAATTTCTTTGTAATAGTTGGACCAAAAGATGATCCAGCAGGAATCAAAGGAAAAGATGCAGAAGAAGCCTTCAAATTGATAAATGAAAAGGGCGAAAAATTTGTATCAAGAGGAGATGAGTCAGGAACTCACAACAAAGAATTAAAAATTTGGGAAAAAGCAGGCGTTGATGTTGACGAATTATCAAAAAAAGATAACTACAACTCACTTGGAGATGGAATGGGAGCAACTTTAACATTTGCATCAGAAAACAATGCCTATACTTTAACAGATTTATCAACATTTTTAACCATGGAAAATGATTTGGATTTGGAAGTTTTAGTTGACCAATCAGACGCACTTAAAAATGTTTATTCAATTATTATAGTAAATCCTGACAAAGTAAAAGGAACAAACCCAGATATAGCTAAGAAATTCCAAGATTGGATGCTATCAGACAAGGCAAAAAAATTAATTAGCGAATACGGAAAAGAGGAATATGGCCAACAACTTTTCTTTTTAGGAGAATAGGATGAATGAAATTTATTCCATAGTTTTATTGACCTTAAAAATTTGTATAATTTCAACGATAATATCAGGAATTTTTGCAATTTTTTTGGCATTTTACCTTGGATTAAATGAAAATAAATTTATAAAAATTTTAAAAATTCTTATCAATGCTTTCACATCTTTGCCACCAGTAATAGCAGGAGTTTTTGTATATATTTTATTTTCAAAAAATGGAATATTTGGAAAACTTTCTTGGCTTTATACGCAAAAAGTTATAATAATTGCCCAAATTCTAATAGTAACACCAATAATTTGTGCAAATATATATCCAGCAGTAGAAGAAATTAGAAATTCATTTGTAGAAACTTGCTTAGGACTTGGAATTTCAAAATTCAAAATGTATAGGCAGTTGCTAAAAGAAAGCACCTATTCGCTTTCTTCGGCGCTTATAACAGGATTTGGTAGAGCTATATCAGAAGTAGGAGCTGTAATGATTGTAGGAGGAAATATAAGATATAAAACTAGGGTTTTGACATCCGCAATAGTTCTTGAAAATAATAAGGGAAACTATTCTATGAGTATAAAACTTGGGATTATTCTTATGCTAATTTCCTTTGGAATTTCTATTTTTGCAATGATTTTTTCTAGGAGAAATGATGATAAAAATAAAAAACGTACAAGCTGAAATTTACGAAAAATTATTATTTCACATAGAAGATTTCACTTTCTATGATGGAAAAAAATATATTTTAACTGGAGAAAATGGAGCGGGCAAATCGACATTATTAAAGTCTTTTATTGGAATAAACACCTTTGTAAAAGGAAGTATTGAAAATGATAAAAATATAGTTTATCAAGCTCAAAATCCCTTTATTTTCAAAAAAACTCCAAGAGATAATTTTAAAATAATAGGAAAAAATATTGAAAATATAAAAAAAGACTTGGAATTTTTTGCAATAGAAAATTTATTAGACCAAAATATAGACAGCTTATCAGGAGGAGAAAAGGAAAAAGTAGTTTTTTTAAGGACTATTTTAAAAGCAAATCAGACCTTGCTACTAGATGAACCCTTTTCTCAAATGGATAAAAAATCAAGGATTGATGCAAATATATTTTTGGATAAGTGGCTAAAAGAAAAAGAAGATAGGATGATAATTATAATAAGTCATGATAATTTAGACGATTATAGCTTTGACTATCACATAGAATTAAAAAACAAGCAGCTTAAATTAATTTAAGCTGCTTTCTAATTTTCCGATTTCTTTTATTAAATTTTTAACATCATCAATGCTGTAATTTGAATTTGAAAGTTCATTTATGGTATTTACAATATTTGATAAATCTTTTGGGTTTGTAGCAAACAAACACATTCCTGCCGAATCAATTATTTTTAGATAATCCTTAGGGATATTTTTTCTTTTTTTATCTGATAAAGATTTTATTTTATATTTTTTCTCTAGATATTTTTTACCGCAAGCCAAATCACTATAAATTTCATCTTTTTTATCACTTACGATTTTTTTTGTAATATTATCCAATTGGTCGATATTTAAATTTTCGAATTTATAAATATGGTTTAAATATTTATATGAAAATTCTATGCTTTTTGATAAGCCATAAATATCAATTCCATACTCATCAAGTATATTTTTTATTTTGTTTAATTTTTCTAAATCATCATCACTATAAGAATTTTTAATTGAAAAAAGATTTTCTTTTTCGTGAGATTTTTTATCAAAACAACCCAAAATACATCCATCACATTGTCTATTGGGATTGTGTTTAAAAATTAATGGGATATTTATCTTTCTTAGATTATTTTTTTTAACTGAAATGGAAATTACATTTTTTTCATACAAAAGATTTGAAAGATTTTTTGAACAACCACGGTATTTATCTTCAACAAGCCTTGCCAAATCATCTTTTTTTATAGTTGAATTTGTAATATAAATAGAAGATAAATTATCTCCATATTTTTTCCTTAAATAATTAAAAGTAGAAGAGTTTGAATGATTTTTATTAGAATTTTCATTAAATAAAATTCTATCTTTATCAATATAAATTTCCACAGGAAAATCAGACTTATTTAACAAAACAAGTCCATCATAAGAATTTGATTTAAGAAAATAAGAAAAATCTCCGCCCATATTTTTGTAGAAAATTTTACCAGAATTATTTTTTCCCATAATTATAAATTTAGAAATTGGATTTTTATATTCGATGATTGAAGATGTAAAAATCATCCAAGGATTTTTAAAATTTTTGTTTTTATTTAAAAAAAACAAAGAAAGAGCAAATCCACCCATATAAAAATTTTTAGTTTTTTTATCAATATATTCAATTTCATATTTCTTTTTTTCTAGATCTAGCAATAATATTTTATAAAATTTTTCCATATCTTCCTCTTTTTTATTACATTGTACTATTTATAAAAAAATTTGTAAGAATTTAATTAAATCAAAAATAATTTAAATATCTAAAAGCCTTTAAATTACTTGACATAAATATACTAAGAGTGTAAAATTAATAAGGATTGGCGTAAGGCCAATTTTTAAGATGATTAAAATTTAGAAAAAAAGGAGGTGCATTATGCCTACAATTAATCAACTTGTTAGAAAAGGTAGAAAAACTACTAAGGAAAAATCAGATACACCAGCTTTAGGTTATAACTTCAATACTCTTAAAAGAAGACAAACTAAATCTCAATCACCACAAAAACGTGGAGTTTGTACTTCAGTAAGAACAGTTACACCTAAAAAGCCTAACTCAGCTTTGAGAAAAATTGCCAGAGTAAGACTTACTAATGGTGCAGAAGTTCTTTCTTATATACCAGGAATCGGACACAATCTTCAAGAACACTCTGTTGTACTAATTAGAGGAGGAAGAGTAAAAGACCTTCCAGGTGTTAGATACCATATCATAAGAGGTACTCTTGATACAGCAGGAGTAGAAGGAAGAAAACAAGGTAGATCTAAATACGGAGCTAAAAAAGATAATTAGTAGTATTTAGATGTAGTGCATAATGTACTGAGATCAAAATAAAAGTATATGTGCACACGAACGGCTTTAAGGTCGTTTTTAAGGCCTTATGGTCGAGTACTAAAGATATTACTAAAATTGGTAAAGGAGGGAAGCAAAGTGTCAAGAAAAGGACATATACCAAAAAGAGAGGTAATGCCTGATGCAAAGTATAACGATAGAGTTGTAACAAAACTTATCAACAACGTTATGCTTGATGGTAAAAAAGGCGTTGCTACAAAAATAGTTTATGATGCTTTCGAAATAGTTGGAGAAACTTCAGGAAATGATCCATTAGAAGTATTCTACCAAGCTTTAGAAAATATTATGCCAACACTTGAAGTTAAAGCAAGAAGAATAGGTGGAGCTAACTACCAAGTACCTATGGAAGTTAGACCAGAAAGAAGACAAACTTTAGGTTTAAGATGGTTAGTTAATTTCTCAAGAGCACGTGGAGAAAAAACTATGGTAGAAAGATTATCTAAAGAGATTTTAGATGCATCAAACAATGCTGGTGCCAGCGTTAAACGTAAAGAAGAAATGCACAGAGCTGCAGAAGCTAATAAAGCTTTCGCACACTATAGATATTAGGGGGATCAATGTCAAGAGATGTCTCATTAAAAGCAACCAGAAATATTGGTATCATGGCACATATCGATGCTGGTAAAACAACAGTAACAGAAAGAATGTTGTTTTATACAGGAAAGATATATAAAATCGGTGATACCCATGATGGTACAGCAGTAATGGATTCCATGGACCAAGAAAAAGAACGTGGAATTACAATTGGTTCTGCTGCTACAACATGTTACTGGAATGATCACAGAATAAACATCATAGACACACCAGGCCACGTTGACTTTACAGTTGAAGTAGAAAGATCTCTAAGAGTTCTTGATGGTGCTGTTGCACTTTTTGATGCGAAAAGTGGTGTAGAACCACAATCTGAAACAGTTTGGAGACAAGCTGACAAATATGACATTCCAAGATTTTGTTTCATAAATAAAATGGATGCTACAGGCGCTGACTTTTTCATGTCTGTAGATACAATAAAAGAAAAATTAAAAGCAAATGCAGTACCTATAGAAATTCCTATAGGAGCTGAGCAAGAATTTGAAGGTGTAGTTGACCTAGTAACAATGGAATCTGTAACATATAAAACAGAAGACTTAGGAGCTCACCCAATCAAAGGCGAAATTCCAGAAAATTTAAAAGAAAAAGCTGAAGAATATAGAGCAAATCTTTTAGAAGAATTATCAGAAATTGATGATACAATAATGATGAAATATCTAGAAGGTGAAGAAGTTTCTGAAGAAGAAATTAAAGCTGCTATAAGAAAGGGAACAATTGAAAAGAAAATTTTCCCATGTCTATGTGGATCAGCATATAAAAACAAAGGTGTTCAAGCACTTCTTGATGCCATAGTTGATTACATGCCAAGCCCACTTGATATACCAGCAGTTCAAGGAACTGACCCTAAAGATGAAGAAAAAGTTCTTGAAAGAAAAGCTGGAGATAAAGAACCTTTAGCTGCCTTAGCATTTAAAGTAGTAACTGACCCTTATGTAGGTAAGTTAATTTATGCAAGAATCTATTCAGGAACAATTGAATCAGGTTCATACATCTACAATGCTACAAAAGGTAAGAAAGAAAGAGTAGGAAGAATCCTACAAATGCACTCAAACAAACAAGAAGAAATCGAAACAGGTTATTGTGGAGATATAGTAGCTCTTCTTGGACTTAAAAATACAACAACAGGAGATTCACTCTGCCTTCAAGATGACCAAATAATTCTTGAAAACATGGAATTCCCAGATCCAGTTATCTCAGTAGCTATTGAACCAAAAACAAGAGCAAGTCAAGATAAAATGGCAATAGGACTTCAAAAACTTGCAGAAGAAGATCCAACATTCGTTACAAAAACAGATGAAGAAACTGGACAAACAATAATTTCAGGAATGGGAGAATTACACCTTGAAATTATCGTTGATAGATTACTTCGTGAATTCAAAGTAGAAGCTAACATTGGTAACCCACAAGTAGCATACAGAGAATCTATTACACAACCTGCAGAAGCACAAGGTAAGTTTGTAAGACAATCCGGTGGTTCTGGTCAATACGGAGATGTTGTTCTTAGAATTATGCCAGGCGAAGAAGGAGCAGGAATCACATTCGAATCCAAAATCGTCGGAGGAGCAATTCCAAAAGAATACATCAAACCAGTTGAAGAAGGTGTTAGAGAAGCAGCTACCCAAGGTATACTTGGTGGATATCCAATGGTTGATATGCACGTTGAAGTATTCGATGGTTCATACCACGAAGTAGACTCATCAGAAGTTGCCTTCCACGTAGCAGGATCTATGGCTCTTAAAAACGCAGTAGCAAAAGCTAAACCAATTTTACTTGAGCCAATGGAAAAAGTTGAAATTACTACACCAGATGAATATCTAGGAGATGTAATGGGAGATGTTTCATCAAGAAGAGGTAAGATTGATGGAATGAATCCAAAAGATGGAATTCATGTATTAAATGCTTTCATACCACTTTCAGAAATGTTTGGATATGCAACAGACCTAAGAAGTAAAACTCAAGGTAGAGCAACATATTCAATGCAATTTGATCATTACGCTCAAGTACCTGAAAGTGTAAAAGAAGAAGTATTAAATAAAAATTAGGAGGAAATAATGAGTAAAGCACAATTTGAAAGAAGCAAACCACATATTAATATCGGAACAATAGGTCACGTAG